>Ga0310695_10007865_pt1 | contig 16792 bp, 9 predicted proteins | sample RumenRJG_04DNA_FD_203882 | JGI IMG/M metagenome (GOLD analysis project Ga0310695, IMG submission 203882) | Bovine rumen microbial communities from Lethbridge, Alberta, Canada - RJG_04 (v2) (version 2) | ecosystem: Host-associated > Mammals > Digestive system > Stomach > Rumen | place: Canada...
AAATCAAAAAGAAGGCATCTTAAAAGTAATCCCTGTAACAGGGGATAGAGGGTATGTGTTGACCCTGCGAGGCTGGTCAGTCTCGCGAAGCCCCGGCCGACGAAGTCGTCCGTGGGTACATCACGAATAGATAATTAATATATTATTGAATAGATGATTGAGTCGATAATTGAGTTGATGCGGCAAAGGCGCCGTGAGAGGAATTCTCACTGCCTTTGCCGCTTTTTTTACCCGGCCGTGTACTGTTTTTTTCCGCCTTGCGGCGGTCACGGGCAGGGCGCGGAGGGCAGAGGGCGGTGAGACCGTTTCTTCCTTGTTTCAGGAGGTGTGATTACAGAAATGTCAGTAATAGATTCACTGCAGATAGCTGCGGCAGTTACGGCCTGCAGGGCCGCGCGCACAATACTTCGCGGGCTGAACCGCGGGGGAACCTCTCTTCCGGGCAGACTTGCCATGTGGCTCAGAGGTGATATCTTAGCCCTCGCGTCAGAAGGAGTGGAGACCATTCTGGTAACAGGGACAAATGGTAAAACGACAACGGCAGGGATGCTGTCGCACGCGATGGAAGAAGCCGGAAGATCACCCCTCTGTAACAGGTCCGGAGCAAACCTCCTGTCCGGGGTGACTGCGGAGTTTGTGGCAGCGGCGGATCTGCGGGGCCGGCCGCGGCGGGGACAAGGTGAAATTGATTCCTGTTTCAGCCGCCGTGTGATGCATGGCCGGCTGCGGCGGGGACAGGGGGCAGGAAACCGAAACTGTCCGGTCCATCCGGCAGACAGGGACTGTGCCCGTTTTGCGGTCATCGAGTGTGATGAGGGAGCACTGCGCCATGTGGCTCCATTGCTGCATCCCCGTGTGATTGTGGTGACCAACCTGTTCCGGGATCAGCTTGACCGCTACGGAGAAGTCATGCACACACTCGAGGCGGTCCGGGAGGGTATCCGGCTGGCGCCGGAGGCCGTACTGTGCCTGAACGCGGACGACTCACTCACTGCCTCACTGGCAGCGGACCTTCCCAATCCGGTAATCTGGTATGGGATGGAAGAGTCCGCAGTGCGGGAAAAGCTGACTTCTTCCTCTGCTGCAATAAAAGCATTACAGTCAGGAGACAGTAAAGCAGGGGAAAAGGAGACTTCTTCCTCTGCTGCAAAAAAAGCATTGCAGGCAGGAGACAGTAAATCGCGGGGTAAGCAGGGCGCCGTAAAAACGGACTTTGCTGAAGGGGAGGACCCTCCTGAGAGAATCAGTGATGCCCGTTATTGTATCCGATGCGGAGCAGAATATATATACCGATATCACACTTATGCCCACTTGGGAGATTTCCGATGTCCCTCCTGCGGCTACGCCCGCCCGCTGCCGGATGTGGCAGTGACATCCATCGACAGGATCGATGCTGCCGGCTCAAGGGTACATATGCGCATTCCGGAAAACGGATATTTCCATCAGGGAAACGCCCGGAAGGAAAAAGATGCGGCACCGGAATATGCTTCTCAGGAAAAGTGTCCGCAGAAATCAGGTCCGCAGACAGAGGCTTCTCAGGAAACAGTCTCTTCGGAAAATGATATACCAGAGTATGCCTCTCAGGAAATCTCTGTCAGAATTGCCCTTCCTGCGGTCTATAACATTTATAATGCTGCTGCTGCCCTTTCTGCCTATCTGGCGGCTGCACTTCCCCTTCAGGAAATCCTCAGGGGGTTGGCAGATGTACACAGCAGCTTCGGCCGCATGGAACATTTTACAGTCGGCGGAGTTTCCGTACAGATGATTCTCGTAAAAAATCCGGCGGGCTGTAACCAGGCGCTGGACTATCTTTGCGCATTAAAGGATCCCTGCACCATTGTCCTTTGCCTTAATGACCTGGACGCCGACGGGCACGATATTTCCTGGATCTGGGATGTGGATTACGAAAAACTCAGTGCCTGTGGCAATATCCGCCGTATTCTTGTCTGGGGAAAGCGGGCCGAGGATATGCAGCTCAGGCTGAAATACGCGGGGATTCCGGAGAGCAGTGTCCAAAGGATTCCGGAAAAAGATTTAAAAAAGCTGCTCGGTGAGATTTATCACAGCCGGGAACCGGTATTTATTTTGCCCAACTACACAACCATGCTCCCTCTTCGGGACGCCCTTCGAAAAGCAGCCGGAAAGGCCTCCTTCTGGAAGGGATGAAACACGATGAAAGCAATGCGGGAGCGAAGATCAGCATGAAAGGAAGAAATCATGGAACTCAAGATCTGCCACCTCTATCCGGATGTCCTCAACCTCTATGGCGACAGGGGAAACATTCTCTGCCTGCAGAAGCGTCTGGAATGGCGCGGCATAGACTGCCGGGTGGACTATGTAAAGCTGGGAGAGAATAAAGCCCTGACAGGATATGACCTCTTTTTCATAGGCGGAGGACAGGATTTCGATCAGGAGATCCTGCTGGAGGACCTGCGCACAAAGAAGGGACCTGAAATACGGGCGGCACTGGAAGACGGGCGTACCTTTCTATGCATCTGCGGCGGCTATCAGATGATGGGACACTATTACGAGACGGCAGAAGGCGAAAAATGCCAGTTTCTGGGCGCCATTGATTTTTACACAGTCGGAGGAAAAAAGAGGATGATCGGGAACTATGCCTTCCGGCTGGGAGCCCACTCCGGTCAAAGCACTGTCGTCGGCTTCGAAAACCACAGCGGCCGCACCTGGCTGGGGACCGGCGTCCGCCCGCTGGGAAAGGTATTGAAAGGCTATGGAAATAACGGAAAGGACAAGACTGAGGGTGTGCGTTACCGAAATGCTTTCTGCACTTACAGCCATGGCCCCGCTCTTCCCAAAAACCCTGCCTTTGCAGACATCCTCCTGGAGACCGCACTCAGACGAAAATACGGGACTTGTTCCCTGGAGCCCCTGAAGGACGGCTTTGAAAACCTTGCTCATGATACAGTCCTGAAAAGAATCTGATTACTGTATGGGCTCGCCCAAAAAGATACCTCGATAAAGTCACGTCAAATAAGGAACGTCGGCAAAGGCATGTCAAAAAAAGAAGGTCAGCAAAGGCGTGTCGTCAAAGATATGTAAAAAGGAATATCTGCAAATGCATGTTGATAAAGGTACGTCCCAAAATGCATGTCGGCAAAGAAACGTCACAAAGTGGCACATCGGAAAAGTGTATAATTGTATACAAAAATCGGTTGACATCCTGTATTTGGCGGGTATAATAAGAAAACGTAAAGCAAAGGCGCTTGAAGCGACGGCACAGTCCGTCTCTTCAGGCGCTTTTTTTATTCATTCATTTATGACAGAGCCCGGGAGATCAGTTTTCCGCCTTGAAGCGGATACGGAACGGTCGGGGGCAGAGTGTGGTGAGGCGGCAGCCTCTACCCTGTTCCGGGACCAAAGCCCGTGAGATTCTTTTTTCTGATTTGCGGCGGATTCGGGCTGTCGAAACAGGCAGATGGCGGCAGATCCGCCGCCTTTTGCATATGAAAATTGGAGGTTATTATGTGTTCCATTCTTGCTTACTGCAGCGGGCAGGCAGATCCGCAGATCGTATCGGAAATGCTTGCCAGGACTATTTCGAGAGGGCCGGATGATACCAGGATCATGAAGACCGGAAACGGTTATCTGGGATTCAACCGTCTCTCCATCATGGGCCTCACACCGGAAGGTATGCAGCCCTTTGTCCTCAACGGCAATGCTGTGGTCTGTAACGGGGAACTTTACGGCTTTCGCAAAATGCGGGAAGCCCTGAAAAAACGGGGCTATTCTTTTAAAAGTGATTCGGACTGTGAGATCCTGCTGCCCATGTACAGGGAATTCGGAACAGAGATGTTCCGCCTGTTAGATGCGGAGTTCGCGCTTGTCCTCTACGATGGGCAGTCACAGAAATATATTGCGGCACGAGATCCGGTCGGGATCCGCCCCCTCTATTACGGACAGGATGAGAGCGGCGCCTGGGTGTTTTCCTCAGAACCCAAAAGCCTGGTCGGCGTCTGCGCCCGCATCATGCCCTTTCCGCCCGGACATTATGCCGTGATCGATGCAGCGGCGCGAAAGGAAGTCCCTGCAGCGGCTGGCAGGGAAGTCTCTCATGCAGCCGCGGAAAAAAAAGACCACTCAGGCAGCAAACGGCACAGACATACAGAAACCTGCCCGACCCAGCGCTTGGAGCTTCATGAATATCATCGGATCTGGAAAGCGGACCGGGTGTCCACGGATGATCCGGATATGATAGCCGTAAGGATCCGGGAAAAGCTTCTGGCAGGTATTGAAAAGCGTCTGGACGCGGATGCCCCGGTGGGATTCCTCCTGTCCGGCGGGCTGGATTCTTCCCTGGTCTGCGGAGCGGCAGCCAGGCTTCTGGACAGACCCCTTCAGACTTTTTCCATCGGCATGGATCTGGATGCCATTGACCTCAAATATGCCCGCAGAGTGGCGGACTATATCGGCAGCGACCACCATGAAGTGATCATGACGCGGGACGATGTGATTGCCGCCCTGGAGCCGGTCATCCACGCCCTGGGGACATGGGACATCACGACCGTCCGCGCCTCGATCGGCATGTATCTGGTCTGCAAATGGATACATGAAAACACTGACATCCGGGTCATCCTGACCGGCGAGATTTCCGATGAAATCTTCGGTTATAAATATACGGATTTTGCCCCCGACGCAGCAGCTTTTCAGGAAGAATCGGAGAAGAGGATCCGCGAGATCCACATGTACGACGTTCTGCGCGCGGACCGCTGTATCAGCGTCCATTCACTGGAGGCCCGCGTGCCCTTCGGAGACCTGGACTTTCTGTCCTACTGCATGTCCATCGACCCCGAAAAGAAGCTGAACAGATACGGCATCGGCAAATACCTGCTGCGCCATGCTTTTGAGAAGGACGACCTCATCCCCTATGAGATCCTCATGCGTGAGAAGGCAGCTTTCTCCGACGCGGTCGGCCACTCCATGCGCCGCGACCTCATTGACTACGCCGAAACACTCTACACCGATGAGGAATACGAGACGAGACGTCAAAAATATACTCATGCCATGCCTTTTACCAAAGAATCTCTGCTCTACCGCGAGATTTTTGAAAAATACTACCCCGGCCAGGCACAGATGGTTGCTGACTTCTGGATGCCCAACAAAAGCTGGAAGGGCTGTGACGTCAACGACCCCTCCGCCAGTGTCCTGTCCAACTACGGCGCCAGCGGAATCTGATGTGTACAGCGCCGCGGACGCGAATACATGCTCTGGCGGACACAGTCTTCATAAGATGGAGAACATCATGATGGAAAAGAAAAAGCGAAAGATCATTCTGGAGGACGGAAGGGAGTTTTACGGATATGCCTTTGGCTCTTCTGAAGAAAAAGTATGCGAGATTGTTTTCAACACTTCCATGGCAGGCTACCAGGAGATTTTGTCCGATCTGTCCTACACGGATCAGGCGGTCGTTATGACTTATCCGCTGATCGGCAATTACGGGATGGCTGCAGAGGACTATGAATCCATTACACCCTCGATCGGAGCCCTGATCGTGCGCGAATATAATGATGAGCCCTCCAATTTCCGCAGTGTGAAGACGCTGGGGGAGGTGATGGAGGCAGGTGGAATCCCCGGGATCAGCGGCGTGGATACCCGCGCCCTTACCCGGTCCATCCGGGACTATGGAACAAGAAAAGCCCTGATCACGGATGCGGATATGCCCCTCGTCGAGGGGCTTGCGCTCCTGCACGATACAACACTTCCGACCAATGCGGTCTCCCGCGTCAGCTGCAGGGATCCCTGGACATCGGAATCTTATCCGGCTTTCAAAAATCCCCTGGATTCTATGGCATCCACCTCTGGGAGACCTCTTCGCATTGCCGCTGTCGACTGCGGGATGAAGCGCAATATTGTCCGGTCTCTCAACCGCAGGGGCTGCCATGTGACAGTTCTTCCCTGGAACACACCGGCTGAAAGAATCCGGGCACTGCAGCCCGACGGGATCCTTTTATCCAACGGACCGGGTGACCCCACAGATGTTCCGGAGACCATCGCGGCCGTCCGCTCCCTGATCGGAAGCTTCCCAATCTTCGGGATCTGCCTGGGCCACCAGATTCTGTCCCTGGCCTACGGCGCCCGCACTTACAAGCTCAAATTCGGTCATCGCGGCGGCAATCATCCGGTAAAAAACCTTCTGACAGGTAAAATCGAGATCACTTCCCAGAACCATTCCTATGCCATCCAAGAGGAGAGTCTGGCAGACACACCCCTTGCAGTCACGCATGTCAACCTCCTGGACGGAACGATCGAAGGAGTGGAGTGCGCCCGGGACAGAGCTTTCGGAGTACAGTACCATCCAGAGAGCGCGCCCGGCCCGCAGGACAGCGCTTATCTGTTTGACAAATTCCTGGAAATCATTCGACATTGACCGGCTTCTCTCACTTTCATATAATTATTTTTGAAGCTAATGTTTATTACATAACTATGTATATTACCAGGAAGGAGAAAAGCGTTTATGAAGATTCTCGTTTTAAACGGCAGCCCCCACAAGAACGGAAATACCACGGCCCTCGTCGATGCATTCAAAAAGGGCGCGGAAGGAGCAGGCCATGAGGTGGTCGTATGTCCCGTCGGTACTATGAAAATAAACGGATGTCTCGGCTGTGAGTACTGCCACACCAAGGGCGAAGGCGCCTGCATCCAGAAAGATGATATGCAGAATGTTTATCCGGAGCTGAACAGCGCCGACGTGGTCGTTCTGGCTTCTCCCGTGCACTATTTCGGCTTTACCGGACAGATGGAGAGCGCTATTTCCCGTTTCTATGCCGGCATGAAGCCTGCAAAAGCCACAAAGTACGCCATGATCCTGAGCTCCGCTTCCCCTAATGTCACAGCAGGAATCGAGGCTCAGTACAAATGCATGCTGGGCTTGTTCGGCGCAGAGGATGCCGGCATCCTCGCTGTAAACGGTGAGGACAACAAGAGCGATGCTGCCCTCGCCAAAGCAGAAGCCCTGGGCAAGAACCTGTAAGACTTTTGGCTGTCCCGTGTTGATGCCTGTCCCTCATCGATAGTTGTCACGCGTTGAATGAACAGAATAAACTGAATTAAAGAAGTAAAAGCAAAGGCGCTTGAAAAGACGGCAGAAGCCGTCTGTTCAGGTGCCTTTCTTTTTTATATCAGAGATATATACGGGTTTGTCTGGGAGGGACGGGTCTGCGGATGCACCTCTCTGCTCGTTCAGGAGTCCGTCAGCATCATAATCTGTGGCCAAATCAGCCTTTTCCAACTATCGGCAGAATTATACGTGAGTGTTGGAATATATCCGTCCCACAGCCTGGCAGGAAATTGGAGCCTTCAGGTTATACCTCCTGGCGGAGTGAATTTTTTGAGCAGTCAGTTGTACTTATCGAAGCTTATTGGGAAGAACGGATAAAATGCACAGCCCTCACGGCTGGGCATTTTAGGACCACCTGTCTGAGTCTACCGTGTCTTCAACACGGGAGACGAGTTTGGTCCGATCCGTTCTGAGCATAAGCGAGATTTAGTACAACTCTGCGAAAAAAGCTGAACGACGCAGGAGGTATACCTTGAAGGCGACTTCCTAAAGGCGCGACAACCCATAAGGAGATTCACCATGCCCAGAAGAAACGACATCCATAAAATCCTCGTCATCGGCTCCGGTCCGATCGTGATCGGGCAGGCGGCAGAATTTGACTATGCGGGGACACAGGCCTGCCTTGCCCTGAAAGAAGAGGGTTATGAGGTGGTTCTGTGCAACTCCAATCCCGCCACGATCATGACGGATACATCGATCGCGGACAAGGTATATATGGAGCCCCTGACGCTGGAATATATAGCCAAGATCATCCGCTATGAGCGGCCTGATGCCATCCTTCCCGGAATCGGCGGCCAGACCGGACTGAATCTTGCCATGCAGCTGCAAAAGAAGGGCGTCCTGGCAGAATGCCGCACAGAACTTCTGGGCACAAAGAGTGATTCCATCGAGAAAGCGGAGGACCGCCTCATGTTTAAGGAACTCTGCGAATCCCTGGGAGAGCCTGTTCTGCCATCGGAAATTGCTCACAGCATAGAAGAGGGACTTTGTGCGGCACGAAAAATCGGTTACCCACTCGTTCTGCGCCCGGCATTTACACTGGGAGGAACAGGGGGCGGTTTTGCTGCCGATGAAAAAGCTTTTCTCTCCATTTTGAAAAACGCCCTGCAGCTGTCACCTGTACATGAGGTCCTTATTGAAAAAAGTGTAAAGGGATTTAAGGAGATCGAGTACGAGGTCATGCGGGACAGTAATGACACTGCTGTCACGATCTGCAACATGGAAAATGTCGACCCCGTTGGAATCCATACCGGCGATTCCATAGTCGTCTGTCCTTCCCAGACACTGACCAACAAGGAGTACCACATGCTCCGTGACAGTGCCCTGAAGGTGATCCGTGCGCTTGAAATCGAGGGAGGCTGCAATGTGCAGTTCGCGCTGGACCCGCAGTCATTCCAATACTATCTGATTGAAGTCAATCCACGCGTCTCACGCTCCTCCGCCCTGGCCTCCAAGGCGAGCGGATACCCCATCGCCAGGGTGTCAGCCAAGATCGGCATAGGCATGACCCTGGACGAGATCATGCTGGCCAACACCCCGGCCTGCTTTGAACCCTCGCTGGACTATGTCGTCACAAAAATGCCCCGCTTCCCCTTCGACAAATTCACCAGACCGGGTGCGCTCACTCCCCTGCCTGAGGCTGCCGGAACAGAAAAAACGGATATAGAAAGCGCAGATATGGAGAGAGCGATTAAAGAAAGCGCAAATATTGAAAGTACAGATATTGAAAGTGCGTATATAGGAAGCGCAGATATGGAAAAGGCTGATGGAGAGCAGGAGGGGACAGGCCATGGACCCGGCAATGCAGGCGGAATTCCTGAATGGAAAAAATTGCAGGAGCTGATCGACGGAGAAATCGACAATACACTCTCCACACAGATGAAGGCAACCGGTGAAGTCATGAGCATAGGACGGACCATGGAGGAAAGCCTTCTCAAGGCAGTTCGTTCCCTCGAGACCGGTCATATGCACCTGCATGATCCGAAATTCGACGACATGGATGCAGGGACAATGATGGACTATATCCGGGAAGGCAGGGAGGACCGCATTTTTGCCATTGCGGAGCTGTTCCGCAGAGGCAAAACAGCAGAATTAAAAGAATCATCAGAATCAGCAGAATCTGTAGGATCAATAGAATCAGCAGAAGAGCACACTGAAGCAGTGACAGAGGAAATCCGCCTGGCAACAGGCATGGATCCTCTTTTCCTGCGTGTTCTCAGAAATATTGTTGAGATGGAAGGGGAGCTCCGTGCACAGCCTGGAAACCCGGATGTACTTCTGGAGGCAAAGCGGATGGGATTCTCCGATGCCGCGATCGCGCATTTCTGGGGAATGACAGAGACAGAAATTTTTGCTCTCCGGCAGGAGCGCGGAATCGTTCCGGTCTACAAGATGATCGATACATGCGCCTCGGAATTTGACAGCTATGTCCCCTATTTTTATTCCACTTATGAGGAGGAAAATGAGGCTTTCCCGCGGGTCAGAAAAGAACTGACAGAGAAAAGCGGAGAAAACACTGTGCGGGAAGAGACAGAAAATCCGGGAACCGGAAAATATTGTGCCCCCCACAATGACACCGCAGTTTCAGGGAAAAAGAAAGTCATCGTCCTGGGATCCGGGCCCATCCGCATCGGCCAGGGGGTGGAATTCGATTACTCCACGGTCCACGCAGTCCAGACCCTGCAGCGGGCGGGCTATGAAGCCATTATCATCAACAACAATCCCGAGACCGTATCCACGGATTATACCTGCTCGGACAAGCTGTATTTTGAACCCCTCTGCGTCGAAGACGTGATGAATATCATCACAATGGAGAAACCGGAGGGAGTCATCGCTACGCTTGGGGGACAGACGGCTGTCAACCTTGCTGAGCCTCTCCATGAGCGCGGCGTCCGCCTCATCGGCACCGACTGCGATGCGATCGAACGCGCGGAAAACAGGGACTCCTTCGAGAAGCTTCTGGAGGAACTGGAGATACCGCAGCCCAAAGGACGTGCCGTGACTTCGGTGGAAGAGGGAGTAAGGGCTGCAGGACAGATCGGCTACCCGGTCCTCGTGCGCCCCAGTTTTGTGCTCGGTGGACGGGCCATGCAGATCGTCGGCAAGGAAGAGGAAATGCACGAATACCTGCGGAATGCGGTTGAGATCGACGAGGATAAACCGGTCCTCGTGGACAAATATATCCGGGGCAGGGAAGTTGAGGTCGACGCCATCTGTGACGGCGAGACTGTTTTTGTCCCCGGAATCATGGAACTGGTCGAGCGAACCGGCGTTCACTCCGGAGATTCCATCAGTGTCTATCCGCCCCGCAGCCTCTCGGAAAAGGTCAGGGAGACAATTCTTACATATACGCTGAAACTCGGAATGGGGATCGGCATCCGGGGGCTCTTCAATATACAGTTCATCGTAGATGAAAAGGATGATGTCTATATCATCGAGGTCAACCCCCGCTCCTCCCGCACAGTGCCTTTTCTGTCAAAAGCGACCGGCTTCAGCCTGGCGGACATTGCCACACTGGTAAGCCTGGGAATCACACTGCGCGAACAGGGAATCACGGAAGAAAGCTGTACAGGCAATCGCCTCCCCAATCTCTCCCCGGTTGTCCCGCGACCGCAGACCTCCGCGGAACCCATCGGAGATATTTCCTCCGCGGATCTCTCCCCGGCTGTCTCAGTGCGGAAGTGCTTTGACATGAAAGGAAGAGAGAACAAGAAGGGAGATAAAGCGCTGTATCCACCTGAAAAATCCCGGTATTACGTGAAGGTTCCTGCTTTCTCCTTTTCCAAGCTGCACGGCATGGATGCCTATCTGTCCCCGGAAATGAAATCGACCGGGGAGGCGATCGGATATGACAAAAAGCTCCACAGAGCCATGTACAAGGCTATGATCGCTTCGGGCATGCGGCTGCGCAGTTATGGAACAGTTCTCGTGAGCGTCGCGGATGAGGACAAGATGGAGACCATTCCTCTGATCCGGCGCTTTTATGACATGGGCTTCAATATCGAGGCGACGGCGCTCACCGGGGAATACCTGAGGAGGGCAGGCGTCCAAACCCGCATACGCCGCAAGCCCAGTGAGGGAAGTACGGAGATCCTGGATTCCATACGGGCGGGTTATGTGAGCTATGTGATCAATACGCGCGCTATTCTGTCCGGCATCCATTACGGTGACGGCATTCTGATCCGGGACTGCGCCGCACAGAACAACGCTGTCATGCTGACCTCCCTCGATACGGTCCGCATGCTTTTGGATGTACTTGAGGAAATGACTATGGGAATATCTACCATTGACGCAGGATGAGTTCATCAGGTCATCCTGCATCACCCCGACAACCCCGCATTTCGCAATGAAAGGAGGCTGTTCATGGCAGCATATGAACCAATTCTATCCGGTATTCCTGCGATGGATACCGCACTGGACAATATCCGCCTGGGAGACAATGTGGTCTGGGAAGTCGGTTCTCTGGATGAGTTCCGCGCAGTGGCGGTACCTTTCGCGGAACAGGCCCTGAGGGATGGAAGGAACCTCCTTTACATCCGGTTCGCGGAACATGAGCCGATTCTTCCGCCTATGGAAGGGCTGAGGATTATACAGGTCCCCTTGTCCCACCGCTTTGAGACCTTCACGGTGGAGATCCATAACATCATAGAGAAAGAAGGCTATGATGCCTTCTATGTGTTTGACTGCCTGTCGGAGCTTGAGGCGGCCTGGGCGACGGACCTGCTGATGGGGGACTTCTTCCATCTGACCTGTCCTTTTCTCTTCATCCTGGATACGGTAGCCTATTTTCCCGTGCTGCGGGGCAGGCATTCATTTGATGCTCTGCAGAAGATCCGGGATACCACCCAGCTCTTCCTGGATGTTTTTACGGAGGAAAAAGAGCCTGTCTCTGATAACAGTGGCAGTGGCAGCGGCAGCGGGAAGATTTTGTCCATGTACGTCCGGCCGGTCAAGGTCTGGCGGCGGGAGACAGAAGCCATGCTGCAGCCCCATCTGTATGATCTGCGCACCGGTGCTTTTACAGCGGGCGGAGAAGGTGTGCAGATGAGTCATTTCTACCGGCAGCGGAATCTGGCTGGATCTACTGCCAACCAGAATATGGACAGCTGGGAGCGTTTTTTCCAGCGGACCAGGATCAAGTATGAGAACGGACTGGACGTGACACAGGAATGCAGCCGCATGTGCAATATCATGCTGACGCGGGACGAGCGGCTTCGGGAGCTGATCAAGGAACACTTTGAGCCGGAGGATTATTTCGAAGTTCATGACCGCATGGTCGGGACCGGCATGATCGGCGGCAAGGCCACCGGCATGCTGCTGTCGCGCAAGCTGACTCAGAACCTGAGGCCGGATATCTATGACAGGATCGAGCCGCACGATTCTTTTTACATCGGATCGGATGTTTTTTATACCTATATCGTGGACAACGGCTTCTGGGATCTGCGTGTGAAGCAGCGGACAGAGGAGGGCTATTTTGCGCTTGCCGCGCAGATGGAGGACCTTCTTCTGCACGGGGAGTTCTCAGCGGCTATGAAAGCGGAGTTCCGACGGCTCCTGGAGTATTACGGAAATGATCCGGTCATCGTGCGCTCCAGCTCCATCCTGGAGGACGGCTTCGGCAATGCTTTCGCCGGCAAATATGAGTCGGTATTTTGTGCCGGAAACGGGACAGTGGACGAGAGGCTGGAAACCTTTGAAAATGCTATCCGCACGGTCTATGCCAGCACGATGGGGCTGTCTGCCCTGGACTACCGCAGACGCAGGGGGCTGGATAAGCGGGACGAGCAGATGGCCATCCTGGTCCAGCGCGTCTCCGGCTCACGCTACGAACATTTTTATATGCCTGCGGCCGCCGGTGTCGGCTATTCCATCAGCCCCTATCGCTTCAGCGCAGAGCATCCCAGTGAGGGCATGCTTCGGCTGGTGATGGGCTTGGGAACAGCTGCCGTGGACCGCCGCACAGGCTCTTATCCGCGCATGGTAATGCTGGAGGACCCTTCCAGAAAACTCCTTACCTCGGCCTCCGACCGTCATCAGTTCTCCCAGCGCCTGATCGACGCCGTCCGCTTTTCTTCGGGAGCAGTGGAGGGCTTTGATCCGGAGTCTGTGCGCAGGGAAATCCCCCCTTATCTGACCAGACTTCTGCTGTCCCACGACTGGGACGCGGAGCGGGCCTTCACAGACCGGGGGATCGACAGGAGCATCTTTTATGTCTCCTGTGACGGGCTTGTAAAAAACAAACAGCTCATGGAGGATATGCGGGGAATCCTGCGGCTCCTCAAGGAAGCGTATGTATATCCGGTAGATATTGAATATACGATCAATATCGCCCCGGACGGCGAATATGTGATCGATCTGCTCCAGTGCAGACCTCTCCAGCAGACCAGGGAGGGCGATGCGGTCAATGTTCCCTCACTGCCGCCGGAACAGATCCTTTTGGAGACCCAAAATGTCTCCATGGGCTTTTCGCGCACATTTCCCGTGGACCTGGTCGTTTATATCGACCCCATCCGCTACTATGAAATGCCCTACCGGGACAAATTCCGGGTCAGGGATCTTTTGTCCGCGGTCAACTGGAAGCTGCGCGGACAGGGAAAGCGCATGCTGCTCCTGACGCCGGGACGCATCTGCACATCCTCAGCGGAACTGGGCGTTCCCTCTTCTTTTGCGGATATCAGCGAATTTGATATGATCGCGGAGATTTCCGAGACCAGGGCGGGATACGTGCCGGAACTCAGTTACGGCAGCCACATTTTCCAGGACCTGGTGGAAGCAGAGATCCTCTATACGGCGGTCTTTGAGACACAGACCACCCTGCACTTTGCGCCGTCTCTTCTGGAGCCTTTTTCGGCTTCTTTATCCGACTATGCCAAAGATACGGGGGGAATGGAAGGAATGGACAAGATCCTTCAGGTCTATAACACGGAAGAGAGCGGCCTGACCCTGTACTATGATATGTCACAGGAGCATCTGCAGGTGTCCTTCAGGTCTGAAAAATGACTATAGAACAGGCTTCCCCTCGGTGCTTTTATCTCGTTGGGGGATTGTGACCCGCCGCCGAGAAGGGAAAGCTGCATTTTTAATCCCACCGCTTACAGAAGCGGGGGTCTTCCCCCACTGAGATCAAACAGGACGACAGAACAGGAAAATATGAGGGACTTTTGTGCAGAATAGATAATTATTTTGAAAATAGGAATTGCATTATTGTATACAATTCTCTTTGACAATTCTTTGCTTTAGAGTATAATACTCACATACAGCAAAGGCGCTGCGGGGGAAACCTGCAGCGCCTTTTCTGCTGTCAGCCGGCTTGTTGCTGATAACCCCAGACCCCTGGACAAAGAAGTCCGGATCCTGTGAATGCGGGATCCGGATTTCTTTGCAAAAGGGATCTTACAAGGAAGAGGAAAATACTATGGATTACAACGTATCAACTGTCACATGGGTATTGATTGCAACTGCCCTGATCTATTTCATGCAGGCGGGCTTCGCGCTCTGTGAAGCAGGTCTGACCAGGGCCAAGAACACCGGAAATATCCTGATGAAAAACATGATGGATTTCTGTATCGGAACACCCTGCTACTGGCTGATCGGCTTTGGGCTCATGTTCGGAAGCACATCCCCGCTGATCGGCCGTCTGGATCCCATGATCCGGGGGCTTTACGGGGCAGAGAACACGGTCGTTCCGCAGACCATGCCTCTCTGGTGCTATGTGATCTTCCAGACGGTCTTCTGTGCGACAGCCGCGACCATCGTCTCTGGATCCATGGCAGAGCGGACCAATTTCAAGGCCTACTGCGCTTATTCCGCAGCTATTTCGCTTCTGGTCTATCCGATCGGCGGACACTGGGCCTGGGGCGGCGGCTGGCTTTCCGGTCTGGGATTCCATGACTTCGCCGGAAGTGCAGTCGTGCACAACGTGGGCGGTGTCATTGCCTGTCTGGGCGCCTGGATGCTGGGCCCCAGAATCGGCAAGTACGACCGGGAAGGCAAGGTAAAAGCCATTCCCGGCCACAACATGATGGCTGTGGCGCTGGGCGTTTTCATTCTCTGGTTCTGCTGGTTCGGTTTCAACGGCGGATCCACTGCCTCTATGGCAGACGGCGCTGATGCATTCCATGCCTCTCTGGCCTTCATGAACACCAACCTGGCTGCCGCCGTTGCGACTGTTGTGACCATGTTCCTGACCTGGCTGCGCTACGGCAAACCGGACGTCTCCATGACCCTCAACGCCGCTCTTGCCGGCCTGGTCGCCATTACGGCGGGATGTGACTGTGTGAGTCCTTTCGGAGCATTTGTGATTGGTCTTGCCGCCGGCATTCTGGTCGTATTTTCAGTAGAGTTTTTTGATAATATCGCAAAGATCGACGACCCTGTCGGCGCCGTGTCTGTGCACATGGTCAACGGCATCTGGGGAACGATCGCGGTCGGACTCTTTTCCACCGGCGAAGACGGCGTCATGAAGGGCCTCTTCTACGGCGGCGGGGCCAAACTCCTGGGCGTCCAGGCTCTGGGAATCCTTGCCATCGACGCGTATGTTCTGATCGTGATGTTCATTGTATTCAAGGTCATTGATGCCGTCATCGGCCTGCGTGTCCCTGCCCAGGTGGAAATCGACGGACTGGATCTGCACGAGCACGGCCTTACCAGCGCCTATTCCGGCTTTGCCATCAGCGACGTCACCAACATGGTCATGGATGTCAACGAGAACACAGACCTTGGAGAGGGCGAGTATGAGAACGCTTCCGACGCCCAGATCCACGCGGCGGTCAAGGTTGTGGACGCAAGCGGAATCATGACAGCAGATGCCGCTGCAGATGCAACCGGATCCGCTTCCGCAAAACCATCTTCCGGCACTTCAGCAGGTCTGACTTCCGCTGCCGCTTCCGGCTATTCATCAGGTACACTTGCACCTGCTTCTGCCGGCGCGATCCCGGATTCAGGCATCTACCGCCTGTCCATCATCTGCCGCCTCAACAAGTTTGATGAGCTCAAGCAGAAGCTCAACGACCTGGGCGTGACCGGTATGACCATGACCCAGGTCATGGGCTGCGGCATCCAGAGAGGATCCAGCGAGCGCTACAGAGGCGCCGTCGTCGACGCCACCCTCCTGCCCAAGGTCAAGGTCGAAGTCGTCGTGGCCAGAATTTCCGTGGACAAGGTCATCGAGGCAGCCCGCAAAGCACTCTACACCGGCCACATCGGAGATGGAAAGATCTTTGTCTACAATGTTCTCCATGTCGTCAAAGTCCGCACCGGCGAAGAAGACTTTGCCGCCCTCCAGGACGTGGAATAAGAGCGCAGGTAAGCCTATGTCGCTTAACGAAAATCCTGCCGCCCTCCGGGACGTCCGGGACGTGGAAAAAGTGAACCGCTGTGCTTTTTCCATGTACGTCGTATTTGCCGCCCTCCAGGACGTGGAATAAAGAATAAATCTGCAAAGACATTCCGGGAGCAAAAGGTCATGTGTGCCACGAAATAACGAATAACTCCAGCCGGAAAAGAATGAAAAAACATACGAAAGAATTTTTGTATAATTGTATACAAAATGGTTGACAGATACTTTTCCGTGTGTATAATAAGAGTTCATAAAGCAAAGGCGCTTGAAGAAACGGCATGAGCCCGTCTCTTCAGGCGCCTTTTCTTATGACACGGCCGGTGAAATGTATTTTCCGCCCTGCGGCGGACACGGCCGGTCGGGGGAAAGAGGGCGGCGCG
>Ga0310695_10007868_pt1 | contig 16788 bp, 9 predicted proteins | sample RumenRJG_04DNA_FD_203882 | JGI IMG/M metagenome (GOLD analysis project Ga0310695, IMG submission 203882) | Bovine rumen microbial communities from Lethbridge, Alberta, Canada - RJG_04 (v2) (version 2) | ecosystem: Host-associated > Mammals > Digestive system > Stomach > Rumen | place: Canada...
CAGCGTATGCTATTTCTGTAATGTTGCGATTACCGCTCTTGGATGATAACATCTCTTTGGCCATGTTCAGACGGTAGTTACGGATGAACTGTCCAACAGGCAGACCGGCTTCAGCATTTAAATGCTTGCTTGCAACAGATCTGCTCATGCCTAATGCATCGCAGAACTCCTGAACGCCGAATTCAGAATCCATATAGTGGTTTTCCATGATCTCCATAACGCGTTCCATAAATGGTTTGGTGCTCTTCATGACTTCCTCACGATCGGCTTCCACGCTCTTTGTTACACTCTTTTTGTAACGCTCCTGATTATCCAGGATATTCTGGATACGTGTCTGCAGCTGACGAGGATCTTCTGATTCCTCCAAGACCTTGCGAATAGGATTGTATAGTTGTTCGGCCTCACGGCGTTTTACTATTGCCATCCACCTATTATATATATATATAAGTGTAGCCACAAACAAGATGCTTAATAACAAGCGGAACCACCAACTACGCCAGAAGTAGGGTTTTACAATGACGTCAATGGAAATAGTATCACCTTCGCCAGCCATCTGTACTGACTTGTATTTCACTTCGAATGTATAGCTGCCTGCGGGTAGGGCACTGTATCTCACAGAGTGCTGTCCGGGTTTCAGAACTTCCCAGTTGTCGTCGAATCCTTTCAGACGGTAGCTGTAAACACCCTGCATCTCGTAACCAAAGTCAAGGGCCGAGAAGTCAATAGAGAATGAACGGTGTCCCTCTTTCAGATAGATGGACTTTGCTACAGAAATGTCTTCTTCAAGATACTCGCTTCCGGCTATTGCATCCTGATTGTCTACCATCAGTTTGGTAAACGTAAGGTGTCCGTGGTAGTGGGTCTCGGTGTTGTTGGCAATCATTTCTATCAGTCCGGCCTCGCTGCCCAGATAGATGGTTCCAGCAGCATCTTTGATTGCCGAATTCCAGTAGAAATGTGGACTTATCAGTCCGTCATACTGCGAATAGTTGGTGAATGCCTGCAGTTTGGGGTCATATACCGAGAGTCCGTTCTGTGTTGTTATCCACAATCGTCCGTTGCGGTCTTCAACAATACCTTTCACTCCGTTGTATACCAGACCATGCTCTTGGGTAAGAACCTCAAACCGCTCTTTTCCTTCGTCATCAACAACGCGCTTGTAGAGTCCGTAACCGTTACTTCCCAGCCATAGTGTTCCATCTTCGGTTTCGCAGAATGAAGATATTTTATCTACAATTTTCGATTGGGGGTCGGAAAGCAGATGGCGAATAGCACGATTCTTAAATTTGCCGTTCTTACCCGATCTCAGGTCGACAATCACTACGCCTTGCATGCATCCCATCCACAGATAACCGTCCCTGGTAATGATAGAACCGATGCAGCCTCGTTCTAACAGGCAGCCTTCAAAAGGCTCTGTCAGCTGATTAGTCTTAAAGCTATAAAAGAACACGCCATCGTTACTTCCAATCCACATACCATTGTTGATATGGTCGTAGGCCATAGCGCCTATAAAATTCATCAGTCGGGCTTGTTCGGGTGGCAATTCAAGGCGTATTATCGTTTGCGGGTTCTTCATGTCTATCCAGCATAGTCCGCCTCCCCATGTGCCTATCCATAAGCGTCCGTAACCGTCGGCAGCAAGAGTAGACACACTATTGTGGGGCAGTGCCGAGTTGTCCTTTGTATAGTGTATGAAGTTACGTTCTCCTTTAAGCCTGCGATTCAGACCGCCTTCTACTGTGCCAACCCAAAGCGTACCGTCAGGTGCTGCGTACATGGCGTTTACGGGGTTGGGTGATAGCGACCCTGGATCTGCACTGTGTACGCTGTTTTGTAGCAGCAACTGCCTGGGCACAAGTCTTACAACGCCTCCTGCTTCGGTACCTATATATATAAGCCCTTTGTCTACCCACAGGTTGTGAACAAAGTCGTTCTTCAGTGGCGGACTACTTGCTTGTGTCCATGCAGTAAAGCTTTCTGTCTTGTCATCGTATATGTTTACACCGCAAAGCGAACCTACCAACAATGTATTGTCGGGCATCAGAGCCAGTCGTGACAGAAACTCATGAGAGAGATTCTGGGTAGGAATCTGTTCTAGTTGATGCAGATACGGGTCGTAGCGGAAAAGTCCGTGATTGGTGCTGAACCATATAACATTGCCACGTTTCAGCATATCGGTAATATATAATCCGTAAAGTGGCTTCAGCAGTGACGATATCTCTTCCCTAATCAACTGGCCGTTTTTCTCTACCATACGATAGAGACCTCTGTCGATGCCTATCCACACGTTTCCGTTACCTTCTATATCGCATACGCTGATCTCTGGTGTGTTGTCGGTATATTTATAAGTCGCAATTTGGCTTATTCTCCCGTCATCAGCAAATGATATAAGGTTCACGTGTCTTGTGGTTATGAGCCAGATGCGCCCCAATGCATCACAATAGGTCTTTACTCCTGGTTGCGATAGTAGCTCGCTTATGTCGCCACTAGCCGTTTGGGGCACTATTGGCAGCATCGTGTTTAGGTTTATTACGTTAGTTCCCTCATCGAATGCAACCCATAGGCGCTTGAATCTATCCTCGGCCACCGATTTGCATGAAAGACTCTTCAGACCCAAGGCTGGTGTCATCATGTTGAAACCATCGTATCTTACCAGTCCGCCTCCATAGGTGGCTATCCAAAGAAAACCATTTGAGTCAGTAAACAACCAACTGACGTTATTATGTGGCAGACCGTTGTCGAGGTTGATAAACGACTGGTTATATCGCTCAGTCAGAATGTTGCCGTTAGCCAGGCAAGCTAACGACAACATGCAGGATAATATAATCGTCGTTAAACGGTTCACTTATTATTCTTGATTCCAAATACGCATACTGCACCTGCTACCAGCAGGATGCCAGAAACAATCATCATATATGCCTGGTTGCTTCCAACTATGGTGAGAATGGTGCCACCAAGCAGTGCAGCTACAATCTGTGGCACACAGATTGTGCCGTTGAAGAGTCCCAGATAAGCGCCCATGTGTCCATACCCCTGCAGTGCATTGGTAACCAGAGTGAATGGACATGCCAACATGGCAGCCCAGGCACATCCGATAAGTAGGAATGGTATAATCTGCAGATACTGTCCTGGGCAGAATGGAATGAGTGCAAAGCCCAGACCTCCTATTACCAGACTCACGGCGTATGCAACCTTGATGTTCTTGAATCTTGGTATGGTAGCTGCCCATAAAACTGCGCTTACAGCTTGCAGGGCGTATAGTACACCAGTCCAGTTTCCTGCTACCTGATACTCTTCGCTTGCAGAGTCGGCAGTGTTCCATACTGTTATCGATACGGCATCAACAACATAGGTCCACATATATAGGAATGCTGCCCAACAGCAGAACTGTACCAGTCCGATACGCCAGAATGCCGATGGAGCGTTCTTAAGCAGTACAAACCAGTTGGCCGAATCTTCTTTCTCTTCGGCTACGGGATTGTATTCGGCATACTCCTGTGGAGGCCACTCTTTTACTTTAAGTGTTGTGTAGATAACGCATAGGATAAGGATGGCTGCGCCAATGTAGAACGACCATATAACAGTGTCGGGTACAACACCCTCAGGAGCTACGTTCTTCAGCCCTATCCATGCGAGGAAGAACGGGAAGAGGAATCCTACTACGCTACCAGCATTACATAGGAACGACTGGATAGAGTAGGCTTTGCCTTTCTGTTTCTCGTTAACCATGTCGCCCACCATCATCTTGAAAGGCTGCATAGCCATGTTGATGGATGTGTCGAGCAGCATCAGCATCACTAGACCGAAAATCATGACCATTGATATGCTCAGTCCGAGCGATCCGGCGTTAGGCAACAGACACATAACAGCCACAGCCGTCAGTGCTCCTATAAATAAGTAAGGTATACGACGACCGAAACGTGTCCATGTCCTGTCGCTAAGTGTTCCAACGATAGGCTGAACCAGAATACCCATCAATGGGGGGAGTATCCAGAAGAAGCTCAGCGAGTGTGGGTCGGCACCCAGCGTACGGAATATTCTTGAAATGTTAGCACTCTGAAGAGCATAGGCGATCTGTACGCCAAAGAATCCGAAACTCAGATTCCACAACTTCCAAAATGATAAATCCGGTTTTTGTTTCATAATGCTATATCTCTTAATTGTTTCACTTTTTCACCTTTACTTCGTTGTTCCACGAACAACAAGTCTCGTCCTTACCACTCTTTTCTCAATCTTCTCAAGTGGCGATAAGCCTTCTACCTTATCCATCAGTATAGTAGCGGCCTCTTCGCCTACACGATGGCCGCGCTGCTCAACTGTTGTTAGCATAGGGTCGCATGCCACAGCTCGTTGTCCGTTGGTAAATCCGCATATCTGCACATCCTCTGGCACCCGTTTCCCTGCGTGCTTCAGAGTGTAAAGTATGCCGATGGCGGTATCATCGTTCACGGCAAAATAGCCATCGGGTGGATTGTCCATTGCCATCAGTTTGGGGGTTAGCTCCTCGGCCATAGCGCGGTTGTCACATAACGTCACAATACTCTCGTCAATCTGTATGCCGTGTTTCAGCAGTGCATCCTTGTATCCGTTAAAACGATTCTTCGATATCTCCAGCTGCATAGGGCCACCGTAGAAGGCAATGCGTTTGCATCCCGATTCTATCAAGTGTGTCACAGCATTCATGGCCCCAAGATAATCGTCGACCACTACACGGCTTGCGTTTACACCCGTACATATTCTATCGTAGAACACCATGGGTATTCCAGCGTCAATCAGTTTCTGATAGTGATCGTAATTCTTTGTGTCCTTTGCTTGCGACACAATCACGCCGCACACCTTGTAGCGGTGGAAGTTCTCACATATTTGCGTCTCGCGCTCATACTGCTCGCCGCTCAGTGCCACCATAATCTGGTAGCCTCGGGCTCTGGCAGTCTCCTCGATACCAGTAAGGATAGATGAGAAATAATAATGTGTAAACTCTGGCACAATAACGCCAATCATTCGCTGTGGCATTACTCTGCTGTGTCGCAGCGCCTCGCCTATGGCATTGGGATAGAAATTGTGCTCTCGTGCATACTGTTGGATGGCCCTGCGGCGCTCTTCGCTTATGCGGGGTGAATCTTTTAATGCACGCGACACTGTAGCCACGGAAATACCGAACTCCCTGGCTATATCCTTCATTGTCATTGGCGCTTTTTCCTCCATCGGTCTTCAATTATTCTGCGTGCAAAGATAATGCAAAATGAAATAAAAACCAAATATTTTCTGTTTTTTCTCATTAGTTGCCTGTTAAATGTAATGCAAACGTTTGCATCGTGAAAAAATCAAAAAATAAGAAAAAATAGAATAACGTATTAAAAACTAATATATCTTTGCACCGATAAAACTGTAAATTCAAGCTCCATAAAGGCTTAAAACGATATAACAATAACAAATTAACTCTAATTAAAAATGTAATGATGAAGCAGGTAAACATTCAATTTCCGCTTAGGATGCTTGGCCTTATCTTAGGGCTTTTCCTATCGGTCAGTGCCTTTGCTCAGATTGACGTAAAAGGCCATGTGAAAGATGCTACAGGCGAACCCATTATCGGCGCAACAGTACGCGTAGACGGCACACAGACCGCTACCATCACTGATTTCGACGGTAATTTCACGCTGAAGGCAAATCAGGGTGCAGACATTACCGTTACCTATGTTGGTTATCAAGACACCAAGGTAAAGGCTGCTCCAAATGTAGTCGTAACTCTGCGAGAGGATGCTGCCGTACTTAACGAGGTTGTCGTAATCGGTTATGGTGCAGTAAAGAAAAGTGACTTGACAGGATCTGTTACAGCATTGAAACCGGATTCTAAGAACAAAGGTCTGGTTGTTAATGCTCAGGACATGTTGGCAGGTAAGGTTGCTGGTGTAAACATCACTAGTAATGATGGTGCTCCTGGTAGCGGCGCTAAGATCCGTATTCGTGGTGGTTCTTCACTGAATGCGTCTAACGACCCTCTTATCGTGATTGATGGTCTGGCAATGGATAATGAAGGCGTAAAGGGTCTTTCTAACCCACTGTCTATGATTAATCCACAGGATATCGAGAGCTTCAACGTATTGAAGGATGCATCAGCTACAGCTATTTATGGTAGCCGTGGTTCTAATGGTGTTATTATCATCACCACCAAGAAGGGACGTAAGAGTATGAAACCTACGGTTTCTTATGCAGGTAGTGCTACTATCAGTATGCGTCAGAAATCTCTTGATGTGTTGTCAGCTGACGATTTCCGTTCTTTAATTAAGAATATGTATGGAACAGAAAGCATTCCTTATAAGGCACTTGGTACAGCTAACACAAACTGGCAGGATGAGATTTATCGTACAGCTTTCAGCCACGACCATAATTTAACACTGGCTGGTGCTTTGAAGAACCTGCCTTATCGTGTTTCTGTTGGTTATACTGATCAGCAGGGTATTATTAAGACATCTGACTTCAAGCGTGTTACAGCTGCTTTGAATCTGAATCCTTCATTCTTCAAAGATCACTTGACCTTGAATCTGAATGCAAAGGGTATGTATGCAAAGACCCAGTATGCTGATGGCGCTGCTGTTAGTGCAGCTGTATATTTCGATCCTACTCAGGATCCACACAATTACACTTCTGAATATCATAAGGAGTTGCTGGGTGGCAATCTTCAGCAGACATTGAATAATCTTGGTGGTTATTTCCAGTGGCCTGTTGCTGCAAACTATGATGGCGATACTGCTTGGCCATATACATTTAATGGCGTAGCAAACATGCCTAACCCACTGTCATTACTCTACGGACGTGATGAGTATGCTAAGAGCCGTTCGTTTGTAGGAAGTGCCGATGTAGATTATAAGATTCATGGTTTTGAGGATTTGCGCTTGCATATGACTATGGGTGCTGATATTTCAGAAGGAACTCAATACACCAACAACCAGCCTTGGTATACTGGTTCTATTTACTATGGAAGTTGGGGTGATGAGAAGATCTTGAAGCGTAATCTTCAGTTCTCTGCTTATGCACAGTATTACAAGGACTTCGCCAAAATTCACCATATTGACGCGATGGCCGGTTATGAGTGGCAGCACTTCTGGAGAGATCAGAAGAATGATTATGTAGGTTATTATCCTTCTACCAATCCTAATGCTGGTAAGGAGCGTCCACATACCCCATATCATTTCCGTACTGATAGTTATTTGGTATCATTCTTCGGACGTGCTAACTACACTTTGCTCGACCGCTATTATCTCACTGCAACAGTACGCCGTGATGGTTCAAGCCGCTTCAAAGAGCACTGGGCAACATTCCCTTCTTTTGCTTTCGCTTGGAAAGTTAACGAGGAAGGTTTTATGAAGGATGTTAAGGTCCTTTCTGATTTGAAACTTCGTCTTGGCTGGGGTAAGACCGGTCAGCAGGCTGGTGCCGTACCTGACTATAGCTGGATTGCTACCTATTCTAAGAGTACTGGTACCTCAAGCTATTATCCAATCTCTGGCGACGGTAGCCTCTATCGTCCTGATAACTATACTCCAAACCTGAAATGGGAGACAACAACAACAACAAATATCGGTCTTGACTGGGGTGTTATGAACCAGCGACTTTCAGGATCTATCGATTGGTACTATCGTAAGACTACCGATCTGTTGAACTATGCTCCTACAAAGGCTCTGTCTGCTTACCGTAACCAGGCTTGGCAGAACATCGGTTCACTTGAGAACAAGGGTATCGAGGCAAGTATTAGTTGGAAGGCTATTCAGAACAAGGACTGGTATTGGGTTCTCGATTACAATATTACGTATAATAAGAACGAGATTACTGACTTGAGTGGTGTATCTGTGGATGGTTCTCCAATTCCAAATACTGATGTGAAGATTGGTGTTGACCGTTATCTGGAATATCAGCAGGTTGGTCATCCAATCAACTCATTCCTGGTGTTCCAGCAGGCTTATGACAGCAATGGTAAGCCTATTGAGAATGTAGTAGTTGACCGTAATGGTGATGGCCAGATCACTCAGGCTGACAAATATTTCTATAAGAGCCCAGCTGCTCCTGTAACAATGGGTCTTTCAACACGCGTTGAGTATAAGAATTGGGATTTGGGTATGTCATTCCGTGCTAGCTTTGGTAATTACGTATATAACAATATCGAACAGGGTATGGCTAATGTTAGTTCAACAGAGGTGTGGAAGAGTTCACTTCTCTATATGAACAATTTTACCTATGAGGCTGTTGGACGCAATTGGCAGACATACCAGATTACTTCTCAACTTTCAGATTACTATGTTCATAATGCTTCATTCCTGAAGTGTGACAACATTACACTCGGTTATAGTTTCTCTGAACTCTTTAACTTTGTTAGTGGACGTGTTTATGCTACAGCGAATAATGTATTTACAATTACTAAGTATAAGGGCTTGGATCCTGAAGTAGGCAATGGTTTCGATAGCAACATGTATCCTCGTCCATTCTCTGTAATCGTTGGTGTGAACTTGAATTTCTAAGTCAACAATCTCATAAAGAATAATAAGTCATGAAAAAATTATATAAGAATTTGATTCCTGCAGCAGCCTTCCTGCTGACATTCGGAATGACATCTTGTACAGGTGACTTGGATGTAGAACCATTGGATCCTAATATGTCAACTGAATTGAGTCCAGAAGGTCTATTTAACAAATGCTATGCAAATATAGCAATGGCAGGTAATGGCGGCGCCAATGGTGATTGCGACATCGATGGTATTGATGGAGGAACATCAGGTTATGTCCGTCAGATGTGGAATGCCAATGAACTTCCTACTGATGAGGCAATCTGCGGATGGGGTGACGATGGTATTGAGCAGTCATGTTTTAATACTTATGATGAATCTCACCCAATGCTTAATGGCTATTTTGCTCGTTTAACTACCGGTATTACTTATTGTAACCAGTATCTTGCAGTTGCAGCTGATTATAATGCAACTATGACTGCTGAGGTTCGCTTTATCCGTGCACTTAACTATTATCTGCTTATGGATGCCTTTGGACGTGTTCCTTTTGCAGAGACATTAGGTGATCCGGTTATTTATAGCCGTAAGGAAATATATGATTGGTTGGAGAATGAACTCCTTACTAATGTTGAGCCTTATCTGTCTGAGGCTAAGCCAAAGAAATCTTCTGAGACAGGTTATGGACGAGTTGATAAAGCTGCCGCTTGGATTCTGCTTTCTCGCCTTTATCTGAATGCAGAGGTTTATACAGGAACAGCACAGTGGGCTAAGGCTGCTGAGTATGCTAAGAAAGTTATGGACTCTGCATACAAACTGAATACCACTAGTGTTAATGGTTGGAGTGCTTATCAGATGCTCTTCATGGGTGATAATGGTGAGACAGATGCTGCAAATGAGGCAATCTTCCCCATTCTGCAGGATGGTCTGACAACAACTTCTTGGGGTACGTCTCAGTTCCTTTGCGCAGGAAGCTTTGATAGCGATATGCACGCAAATCCAAATGATCCTGATGCAACCAATGGACTTTCAGGTCAGGTTTGGGGTGGTAATCGTACCCGTCCAACTCTGATTCAGAAGTTCTTCCCAAATCTGGATGCTCCTCAGGTTCCTTCATACGATATGCCTATTGCTGCAGGTGACGATCGTGCTATCTTTGATGGAGTTGGTAGAAATATCAATAACGTTGATCGTGCTACTTTTAAGGATGGTTATGCTGTGGCAAAATTCGTCAACTTCAAAACAGATGGTTCAAGCGGCCACGATGCAACATTTATGGATGCAGACTTCTTCTTCTTCCGTAAAGCAGAGGCTTATCTTACATATGCTGAAGCTCAGGCCCGCTTGAATGGTGGTGCTACAAATGCTGAGGCTGCTGATGCCATCAACGCTCTGCGCACTCGTGCACATGCAGATACTAAGGCCAACTATTCGCTCGATGAGATTTGCGATGAATGGTCTCGTGAGTTCTATTTTGAGGGTCGCCGTCGTGTGGATCTCATTCGCTTTGGAAAGTTCGGCGGTAACACCGATTATGTATGGCAATGGAAGGGCGGTAGTTTTAACGGTCGAAACTTCGACGCTAATAAGAATATTTATGCTATCCCTGCTTCTCAGTTGTCTACTTATGGCAATGAACAGAATCCAGGCTATTAATTAACGATTAAAGACTAATGAAGATGAAAAATATAATTAAGTCAACACTGCTGCTCATGTGCAGCGTGGGGTTGTTCGCAGCTTGTGCCGACGACAATGACTCTAATCCAACGATTAGTCAGCCCTCGACATTTGTGCTGAACACACCGGGCTATGCTAGCATGCCCGTTAACTTGGAGACATCTACAGAGCTGCCGTTTACATGGTCTTCGCCCGACTACGGTTTCCCCGTTCAGGCTGAGTTCGTTCTGCAGGCATCTATTGATGGAAACTTTACTGTTTCGGTAGAAGAGGCTGAGGAATATGGCACTATACCTGACTATTACGAGGTAAATTCTACTTTTACAGGTGGTACAGGTGCTATTCCTGCTGCAAAGCTTGCCGCAGCTGTAAATATGATGGGCAATTGGGCTGAGGGCGAAAAGCCTGAGACCGTTAAGCTCTATGTACGTGCCCTGGCTTCAACCAAAGGAACAAATATAGTTACATCAAATGTTGTAGAGATTCTGGTAGTTCCTGCCAGCGAGATTGCTCCTTCATGGCCAATGTACATCTATGAGATTGGTAACGAGAGCGGATGGGGTACACCTCATGCACTTTGCAGTCCTGCTCAGGATGGTATTTATGTTGGTTTCTATTATCTCGATGGTGAGTTTAAGTTCAAACCAAACGAGAATGATTGGAATGGCGACTGGGAGTATGACGGAGAAGGCGATACAACCACAGGTAAGATTGCTGATAATGGTGGTAGTAACATGCCTGGTGTTGATCCTGGATTCTATCAGATCAAGGTTGACCTCAACGAGATGACCTATAACGTTATGCCTATCACTAACATCAGTATCATCGGCGGCTTCAATGATTGGGGCGGTGATGTAGAGATGACTTACAATGTTGATGGTGGCTACTGGGAGTGCACAACAAACGAGGTAACAGGCGAATACAAGTTCCGTGCTAATCACGATTGGGCTATCAACTGGGGTGGAACTGAGGACAACCTGACACAGGACGGTGCAAACCTGAATAGCGATGGTGGTACTCATACCTATAAGCTCTATATCTCTTATGAGGGTAACCATAAGGTAGTTATTGAGTAATCAAAAATAGTATACGAATATGAAAAAGATATTTTCACTTATTGGTATTGCTTTGCTGATGGCAAGCTGTACTGAAGATTATAAAGATTGGGCAAAGCCATTCAGCAATGATCCTGAAGAGGCGTTCAACGTTGGCTTTACTGCTTCGCCAGCCAGCCCTATCGACTTTGCTACTGTTGAGGCCGACAAGGTTCTGCTGTTTAACTCTACTATTGATGCCCCCGAGGGTGCTACAGCCCAATATACGGCATATATTACTGACGAGAGTGGCGAGAATAAGTCTGAGGCATTGACTGTTTCCGATGAGGGATATGTTGATGTTGATGAACTTGAGAGTGCTGTTTATGCACTTTGGGGTCGTCGCCCTGTAGCGCGTATCATTCCTTTGGTTGTTGGTGCTAATATCAGTGTTAACGGAACAGCGTTTGCAAAGGAGTCAATAACAACTCTTACTGCTACTCCAGATGCACCTGAGATTGAGGAGGCATATTATATCACAGGAACTCCAAATGGATGGAATAATAGTGATACATCACTTGAGCTTACTAATGGTGGTGGCGATGTTTACGAGAATCCAGTATTCACTGTTCTCATCCCAGCTACAGGAAGTGATATCGAGTTCAAGGTTACTCCAAAGTCAGGTCTTGGTGGTGACTGGAGCAAGTGTCTCACAGCATCTGATACAGAGGGTAAGTTTGCTACAAACAATGCCGGCGGTAATTTGGTTGTTCCTAATGTAGAAGGTGCAAAGTTCTATCGTGTACAGTTCAATATGCTCGATCAGACCTGGACACATGAGGCTCTGAATTACGGTGAGTACTTCTACGAGATTGGTAACGAGAGTGGTTGGGGAACATCACATGCTCTCTATGGCGGAAAAGGCGATGGTAAGTACCTAGGCTACTACTATCTCGATGGTGAGTTTAAGTTTAAGCCTAATGCCGACAACTGGGATGACGATCTGGAGTATGTAAGTGGTACAGAACTGGGTGGAACACTGCAGTCTACTGGTGGTCCTAACTGTCCAGATCCAAGTGCAGGATTCTATCAGATTAACCTTGATGCAGGCGTGTTGACATATAGTCTGACTAAGGTTGAAGTTATCAGTATCATTGGCGACTTCAATGGTTGGGGTGCTGATGTTGATATGACTTACAACAAGGAGACTGGTTGTTGGGAAGGTACTGCCGAAGTTAATACTAATGGTTTCAAGTTCCGTATGAATCACGACTGGGCAATCAGTTGGGGTGGAGCAAACGGCGATGGTAAGCTTTATTCTAACCTTACGCAGTACGATGGCGCCAATATCATTGTTGATGAGGCTGGTACATATAAGTTCCAGTTGTATCTCAGCTACGAGGGCGCAAATAAGGTAGTTATTACTAAGCAGTAATTTTATATCGATATTTACTCTGGCGAGCCGTTATATATAGCGGCTCGCTTGTTTATAAACCTATGTATATGAAGAAATTGCTTTTCTGTGTTTTGACGTTTGTGTCTTTCGCAGCCAATGCACAACCTCAAAAGTACCTTGGTGGTGATATATCGCTATTACCATCATACGAGGAAAAAGGCACAGTCTATAAGGATTTCGATGGCAAGAAGGTACAGTTGTTGCCTTTCCTTAAAAAACAAGGATGGAATTGCATTCGAGTAAGGTTATTCGTTGATCCCCAAAGTGCACCTCAAGAGAATAAGGACGAAGGTGTTTGTCAGGATCTTAATTATGTCATTAAACTGGCCAAACAGATTAAGAAAACCGGTTTGAAGTTTATGCTCGACTTTCATTATAGCGATACGTGGGCCGATCCTGGTAAGCAGTTTACACCCAAACGTTGGAAAGACTGCTCCCTCCAGGTACTGGCAGATAGTGTTTATGCTTATACCCGAGCCTCGCTATTGGCTATGAAGAAAGCTGGCGTTATCCCTGAATTTGTCCAGGTGGGTAATGAGATTACTAATGGCATGCTTTGGCCTATAGGCAAACTCGATCCATCGGCTAGTGAAGGGTTTGATACTCTTTGTATGTTCCTAAAGGCGGGTAGTAAGGCTTGCCGAGAGATTTGCCCAAAGTCACAAATCATTATTCACACCGAGAAGGCAGGCGACTGGGATATCACTCGTAACTATTACCAACAGTTGCGTCGCCGTCAGGTTGATTATGATATCATAGGTCTTAGCTATTACCCAATGTGGCATAAGGATATTCCAAATCTTGGCAAGACGCTTGATAATCTTGCTTGGCTCTTTCCTGAGAAGCCTGTGATGATTGTAGAGACAGCAGCTTATTACTCACACGAGAATGATCCGTGGTCCAAAGAAGATACTTATGCAGAGTTCTATCCTATCTCCGTTGAGGGACAGGCGCAGTTTACTCGTGAGCTTGTCAGAGAGTTGCAGAAGCATCACAACGTAAGCGGGCTCTTTTGGTGGTTTCCCGAAGAGAATGCCAGTGGCAATAGTGTTACCAAAGGCTGGCTTAACCGTGGCTTGTTCGATAACCATACTGGTAATGCTTTACCAGCGTTGAAAGCATTTAAATTGAAATAGCGTGCAATTATTGCACGCTATTCTTTTTAGCAGTCCTGGCGGCAGAGGGTCCAGCCGCGCAGCATGGCGAAATAGTCGAGGGCGGTGGTGCCGTTTTCTTGTATCGCCATGGCGGTGGCTATTGCCATCCAGCGGGCAGGTTGGTCGCTGGGGATGCCGATTGGATCGTCGGGGGCGATGCCAGTGAGGCGGCTCACATTATTTATATACGCACGCGTATTGTTCTCGTGCGGCGGAGCCCACTTCTGTATGATGCCTCGGATGGTAAACAGCCGATACTGGTGGTAGTAGGTGCGGGTTAGCAGCCAGAAGGCTGCACGCCAACCCCATTCCATTGATTCAAACTGGCAGAAGCTTGGATCGTTCTGCGTTTTCGAAAGTCCCTTCCACTGGTCGCGCGAACGGCGGATATTCAGTGGGTTGTTGTTTCTGATTCCTCTACTTGTCATACTTTACCTACGGATTTCTTTTCTTCTTGTTTACGTTCAGCGGGGTGCTATTCGGGAATGCCTCGCTGTAAGCGGCGTCGAGGGCTTTTAGGTCTACCTTGCGGAGGGTGATGCCAAGGCTTACGGCAACTATGGCGCGAAGAAACTCGCGATGCTTGCGAGGGTAGAGCGATGGCGGTTTCAGCATATCGTTGCCGCATGCCCACTCATCGTCTACAATGGTATGGTGGCATACATCCCAGATAAAATCATCGGTGGCCAGCGGACCGAACCACGCTTTCAACACATTGCGGATGCAGAATCGCTTGTACTGTCCGCCTAGCATCTGCCTTGTGCGCTCCAGCCTACGCCAGAGCTGCACAAAGCATTCCTTGTTATTTTCGATTTTGACCATCATGACCTTGACCATTATGACATTTTACGATAATTACCATCATCGGTCAGAACTACCAGTCCCTGTTTGCGCCAGTTCTTTAGCATCTGCCGCACGCTGTTGTGAGTAACACCTGCGCCCTTCATCGCCACAGAGAACTGCATGGCCTGCTCGAAGGTGAACTGAACATCCAGACGGGCGTATATAGAATCGTTTCTGCCGCGCTTAGAGCGGTCGCCGCTTAAATGCCCCGCATAGTCGCGACTGGCAAAGGCGTTCTCTATGCGATCGCGGAAGAAGTAAAGTGCATTCTCCAGCAGAGCGTCGGCTATCACATCGTAAGCCTCAAGCAACTGCGGTGTCTGCGCCTTTAGTAGCAACTCTTTCCATAGAGATGGATTCTGCTTGAGCTGAGCCTCGGCCCCGTTCAAACCATGCTTCTGAATCAAGCCCTCGCACACCTTGCAGAGCATCAGACAGCAGGTCATCCTCTGCGCCGTAACGCATACGCGGAAGCGCTGGCGGGCGCGTACCTTATCGTCGTTCATCATCGTCTCGATACGGATGCGCTCTACCCACTCACGACCCCTGGCTTCGAGTTTGGGCAGCACCACCTCGCCCTGCATCAGCGGCAACAGATGTGCTATCTGCTGTATGCGCTCCGTCTGTCTCGAAGTAAGCACAAAGGGCTTGTCTTCCAACTTGGCAAACGTGTTGTCGGGCGTTCGGCCGATGGCGATACGGCTCTGGAATCCGTCGGTGTAGTTGTTAACCACGCGATACAGTGCATCGGGCGTGCCGCACATGGTTACGTTCCACAGCAGGCGCTCGATATGCACATTCACGGCATCGGCACTGCGGGCTTCGCGATCGTAACGCGTACCATCGTAACTCTGTCGGAGCATCACCGAAAAATCGCTCATGCTCGATTTCCACTTCTGAGCCACGGTGTCGGCCTCGGGCGTGAACGAGAATGCGTGCTTACCCTCGGTATTACCCAGTCGCTCGGCCAGATTGGCCACTGTGTTGTTCAGCGTCAGGCATCGCACAGGCAGCTTCGGTTCCTCGGGCTGCTCCTTCTTGTTCTTAGCAGCTCGTTTCTTGGCGCGCCACTCGTCTTCCTGCATCTGGTACATCTTGTCCAGCGCCTGCACCTCGCTCATCCAGGCATCGACCACGGGGTCGATATCTCCCTTTCCGCTGGCAAAGTCGCCGGCGATATAGCTGATAAGGTTAAGCCCCTTTTTGCGACCGTGCACATCGAGCACCACGCCCGTTGCCAGCGCGCCTATACAAGGGCAGATGGCAGTAATCACAGGCATTGCCAGTCGTGGGCCCACGGCATCAACAGAGTCTTTTATGCCTTGGGGCAGCTTTTTAATTGAGATTTTAGAGTTTAGAATTGAGAGATCGTCGGCCGAATCGTCTTCGTCGTCGATGGCTATGGGCGATGTCAGCGAGCCTACAATCTCGTCCATCGCACGCGAGCCCTTAGTGGGTTCCTTACAGGCCGAATGGATAATCCCCTTCATCTCCTGCAGCGATAGTCCGTATCGCGGCATAATCTCCAGCAGCCACTCTTCAGAGTCGTCGCATATGGCGCGCAGATTGGCAGCCAACTTGTGCAACCGCTTGTTGCGCTCACCGGTATTCGGTTCGCCACCTGTTCGGCGCCAATATTCTGCGATGATAGTAGCATAAGGCACGCCTTTGAAACTGTCGGGGAACTTCATCTCTGCGCTATCTTCGATGTCAGAATCATCAGTATTCTCCACATCATCAATTGCTTCACACTCCTTTATCTCAAATATTTCATCCGAAAGGAAAATCAGGTTCTCTTCATCGGCAGTTGTGGAATAAAAAACTCGCGTGATGTCTTTAGCTCCATCATCGTATTTGATTCCGAGCAACTCACTGGCCCACAACAGGTTACCCTCTTGCGAGAGTTCAGGTCTACGACGGAACACAAGGTGATAGCCTTTGCTGGCCGAACGCTCAAGCATATGCAAACCAAGCTCTTCGCGCTTCGACAAAACCAATTCTGGCACACCAGTCATCTTTCCTGCCAACCACGCCTGCTGTTCCTCGGCCGAAAGCTCTGCAGGAGCAACGAAATCGATATCCATACCAACAGAGTTAGAAGGCGTTTTACATCCCCTTAACAATCCG
>Ga0310695_10007869_pt1 | contig 16787 bp, 21 predicted proteins | sample RumenRJG_04DNA_FD_203882 | JGI IMG/M metagenome (GOLD analysis project Ga0310695, IMG submission 203882) | Bovine rumen microbial communities from Lethbridge, Alberta, Canada - RJG_04 (v2) (version 2) | ecosystem: Host-associated > Mammals > Digestive system > Stomach > Rumen | place: Canada...
AATGCCAAATCGGTAAAGGTAAATGCCCACCCCAAGGTAAATGCCCATAGTTTAGGGGCATTTACTTTGTCCTTTCACCCAAATGTCTTCGCCTCTACCGCCACGCCATCGCGGCGGTGGCGAGAACGGCGCCGTCCGACGGGCGCCGGATCGCGTGGAGCGTCCGCGCGCCATCGGCGGCGCAGCGCTCGGAGACGAGGGCCTCTCCCGCCTTCGCCGCCTGCCGGAACACGATGTCAAGCTCGGCGGGGTCATTGGTCGCCGTGCCCTCCAGCATCCATTCCACATAGTGGACGTTGTTGACGTGGTCGTTGAAGTCGAGGTCGCTGTGGCGCGTGAGGACATCGGCGCTTGCGTCCACCGACGGCAGATGCACGAACTTTCCGCCGAGGTCCGGCAGCTCGATGTCGGGAGTGCCTAGAGGAACCAGACCTGCGAACGTCGCCGGGAGCCTTGCGATCTTCTGCGCCGCAATATCAACGTAAAGCCACTCGGAGGACGCACGGAACAACTCTTCGCCGTTTTCGTCCAGTCCGAGGAAGCAGCGCTTGGCGATGAGCTTCCCCTTCATGCCGCTTGGCCATGTGCGCACGGCGACGGAGCCGCCCCACGGGACGTAGCGCGCAACGCTGACCCTGAGTCGCGAAAGCATCCAGGTGAGCCCCTCGTGCTGGAGAGTGCGGATCCCCCATCCGAGCCTGTCCGCGTTTATCCCCGCCGCCTCCTGCATGTAGTTGCACAGCGTGGGCAGGGCCGCGCGGTTCTCCATTCCTGCTTCATACGACCTGACCGTGAACACAACGTCCGTTGAATTGCCCGGAATCCCGATTGTCTCCATGTTCGAACCTCCATGCGTCCTATCTCAGGAGCGCGAAATGCGTAAATATGTCCTGCGTGTACAGCAAAAGCGACGAACCCATCCACGACGCGCAGGCGAGGAGAGTAAGCGAAATCGCGATGAGCTTCACGGCGAAGCCGAGCGTCTGCTCCTGAATCTGCGTGAGCGCCTGCAGGAGCGACACAATCACGCCGATGACCGTCGCGACTATGATCGGGATGAGGGAAAGGCGCAGCACGAGGACGAGGCATGTCTGCGCGTAGTCTAGTAGCTGCGCCTGGCTCATATCACATACCCCCTTACGAGACCCTGGATGAGAAGCGTCCAGCCGTTGACCATCACGAAGAGGAGCAGCTTGAACGGAAGCGAAATCGTTACCGGCGAGACCATCATCATGCCCATGGCCAGCAGGATGTTGGACACGATTATGTCTATGGCTATGAACGGCAGGTAGACGAGGAAGCCTATCTGGAACGCCTTTGTGAGCTCGGAGACGCAGAAGGACGGGATGAGGATGCAGAAGCTCTCGCTGTCGACCTTGGCGGGCTCGCCGTCCTCCTTCGCCCACAGGCGCTCGGCGGTGTTGACGAAGAACGCGCGCTCGCGGTCGGACGTATGCTTCGAGAGGAACTCCCTGAACGGCTCCGCGGCCTTCGCGACGGCCTCTGTCTCGAACTTGCGCTCTCCGCCCGCCGCGGCCGCGGCGGGGCTCGCGGCGGCTCCAGGCGCCTGCTGGGCGTTCGCGCTAGCGACGGCCTGCGACTTCTCAAGCTCCGCCTTCGCGATGTTCCACGACTCGCCCATCACGGGCGCCATGATGTAGAACGTCAGGATCATCGCCAGAGCGTTGATCACCATGTTCGGCGGGATGGACTGTATGCCGAGCGCGTTGCGGATCAGCGACATCACCACGACGATCTTCAGGTAGCTCGTCGCCACCATCGCCACGAATGGCAACAGCGCGAGGCCGACGAACATGACAATCAGCAGGAATGGATTTGTCTGGAACATGGAATGAGTGTGGCTAGTGGTTGGTGGTTAGTGGGCATGTAGTTGGCTTCTGCCTGTCGACAGGTCGCCTAGGAGCCTGCGAAGGGAGGTCTTCGCCCTGTGCAGGCGTACTTTCACAAGATTCTCGCTTGCGCCGGTCATCTCCGCGACTTCGCGCACACTCCTCTCGCCGACCTGATAGAGGGTGTACGTCTCGCGGAGCGCGTCCGGGAGCCTTGCAAGCGCCGACTTCAGGCGCCTGCGGACATATACCGGGTCGGCGACGAAGTATGCCGCGCCGTCACCGCCTTCTCCGGCGAGGCCGCAGTCGTCGTCGCGGACTTCGTCGACGAACGTCAGTCGTGCGTCGTCGCGTACGCGGTTCTTCCTCAGGTTCCGCGCGGCCGTGAAGAGAAGAGCTGGAAGATTGTCCGCCTCTCTCTCCGACCGTTCATTCATCCTTCTCATGATTCGGACGACGGCATCGTGCAGGAGGTCGCGCGCCGTCGCCTCGTCGGCTCCGGTCGCGACCAGGTAGCCGACGATCTTCGGCCCCGCCTCCTGATATGCCCGCTCGAGGTCCATCTACGAAACGGCCTCCTTCAGCCTGCGGATGGTCTCGTCGTACTGCGGACGCTCCTCCAGCCCCTGCTTGAGGAAGGCGTTTATCGCGCCGTTCTTGGCGATCGCCTCGTCCGCCTCGGGGTCCGTCCCCTTCTTGTACTCTCCGATCTTGAGAAGCAGCTCAAGCTCCGAGTACTTCGCGAGAAGCGTCCTGAGCTTCGCCGCGGCGGCCTTGTGGTCCTTCGGGATGATGGCGGACTGGCAGCGCGACACGGAGGCGAGGATGTCTATTGCGGGATAGTGGTTCATCTGCGCGAGCTTTCGCGAGAGGATGATGTGCCCGTCAAGGATCGAGCGCGTCTCGTCCGCGATGGGCTCGGTCATGTCGTCGCCCTCGACGAGGACGGTGTAGAGCGCGGTGATGGACCCCTTCGACGAATTCCCGGCGCGCTCCATCAGCTTGGGGAGCTCGGAGAACACGCTGGGAGGGAAGCCGCGCCGCGTCGGCGGCTCGCCGGCGGCGAGGCCGATCTCGCGCTGCGCGCGCCCGAAGCGCGTCACGGAGTCCATGAGCAGGAGGACTTTCATCCCCCTGTCGCGGAACGACTCGGCGATGGACGTCGCGACATACGCGGCCTTGAGGCGCTCCATGGACGGGCGGTCGGACGTGGAGATGACCAGCACCGACTTCTTCAGGCCCTCGGGACCAAGGTCCTTCTCGATGAACTCGCGCACCTCGCGTCCGCGCTCGCCGATGAGCGCCAGGACCGTGACCTCGGCCTCCGTGTTGCGGATTATGGAGGCGAGGAGCGTCGACTTGCCGCCGCCGGCCGCCGCGAAGATGCCCATGCGCTGCCCCTCGCCGCAAGTGAGGAGCCCGTCGATTGCGCGGATGCCGAGGGAAATGGGCTTGGAGATTATCGTGCGTTCAAGCGGGGAAGGCGGCGGTGCGTAGACGGGGTAGTATCCGTCTGGGCGCAGAGGCCCCTTCCTGTCGACGTCCATCGGCTTCCCGAGCCCGTCCAGGACGCGCCCGAGCAGGTTCATGCCGACCGGCACCATCTGGACCCGCCGCGTCGGGATGACCTCTGTCTCCGCGGAGATTCCGATCATGGTGCCCAGCGCGGTCAGGAGCGCGGCGTCCTTCGTGAACCCGACGACCTCGGCCTGCACCTCGTAGCCCTCCCACGGATTGCGCAGGATGCACACCTCGCCGACCTTGACGCCCGGCACCGACGCCTTTATGATCGTGCCAACGACCTGGATGACCCTGCCCTTCACGTCGATGGGCTGGGCGTCCTCCACGGCTCGGTCAAGCACGGCCGGAATATAGTCGAAGGGCGTAGTCATATGCATGCACTCATAAAATGTCAAATGCTTCCCCACAATAGGGACAAGTATTAATCCCTTTATGCAACGAGGCTCGAGCAATCGCCTTAGAGCAAATTGGACAAATGACTTTCGGAGTTCGATTCATACTTTGCAAAAGATCACGCCCACAGTGGCAGCAGACAGATGCTCCTTTTTTAGCCATGCCACCACAATGCGGACACTTCTGCCCAGCAGAAGGAACGAGTAGCATTACAATCCAGCCAAGCGGGCCAAGAAGCAGTCCATATAGAAACCCTGCTCCTGTACGTTGTTTAGTTAGGCCAACCCCCCAACCAATCAAAGCACTCAATATGATTATTATTCCAATTGGAGTTTCTCGCATTTCTATCTCCTTATTTATCTTGTTTCATTCATAAACCACTATTTGCAACAGCCTTCAGAACGATTGCTAATATGCCGCTGCAGAGACTTCTCGATGGCGGCGAGCTGGGTCTCCACCGAGGCGTCGGCGACACCGGCCTCCGTCTCGAGGATGCACGCCGGCCCCTTGAGCCGCGAGTCCTCCACGACGTCCATCGTCTCGACCGTCGGGTACGCGGCGAGAATCGACGACATGCGCTCCCTCACCGTCGCTGCCATCTCGGGCGCGACCTTCAGAGTGACCTGCCGCTGCGTGCGGATGACAGCCTTCATCGTCTTGCGGACGATGTTCACGACCATCTCCCTGTCTCCGATCTCCTCCACGCACGACCTCAGGGCCTTCATCACTACGTCGGCCATCTTGCCCTCGACCGACTCCATGAACGCGACGGACTGGTCGACCTGGTCGAGCTTCTGCATCGCGATCTCCAGCTTGCCCGCCTGAAGCCCCTCGTCGTAGCCGCGCTTCTTCTCCGCCTCGAAAGCGGCCTTCGCCTCTTCGCGGATACGGGCGGACTCGGCCTCCGCCGCGGCGACAAGGTCCTCGGCCGTCTTTACCGTGGCGATCTCCGACGCCTTCACGAGACGGCGGTCGGACTGTATCTCGAAGTCGTTTTTCTTCAGGAGCAGCATAGCGAATGGGCCTCCGGGAATTTGAGTTTTAGAAGCTTTGCGACGGCCGCCTCGCGGCCTTTTGGCGATCCAGGCGGAAGGCCGCCCGCTTGCGGCGCGGACGCCATCTCCCTGGGCAGCTTGAACTTGAATCGCGCGACGACGGACTCCGGGACGTCGCCAAGCAGGGAACTGACCAGCGAAAGGCCAAGCGAGACAACGTGGTCGGCCGTGCAGCCCCCGTCGCCCCCGTCCTTCACGTCTCTTGAGTCCCTTTCAAAATACGCAGTGTAAGCGAAGACTTCGGGATAGACGCCCGGCAGAGCAGCCTTCAGCTCACGTACGGCCTTGCCGTCCGTTACGCGGCGAAGCCTGTCGGCGCAGGCGATGGCGCCGAGCCACTTGACGAGCGACTCGAGGTCCGTGCCGTCGAGAAGCGCGAGACGGCTCCAGTCGTCCTTCGGGAATGTATGGAAGCAGGGTTCGACGCCAAGCGTGGAAAGGATGAAACGCTTGACGCGGGGAGAGGCCGAGAGACTAAGTCCCATGCCTTCCAGCCAGCTCGAATGCACCTGCGGCGCGAAATCCCAGAGAAAATCGCGCACACGCGGCCAGAGCGCCGCGTCGGAGACCAGCGCACGAGCTTCGTCGATCGTCATGTTCATCTCGTTTGACATTCTTCGTCTGACTTCCTGTTCAACCCTCTGTTTTCGGCTTTCTTTTTTCCTCAGCTACCGACTACCAACTTTACACTCTGCATTTTACACTTTACACTCTACCTACACTCTTCTCACATCCACTTCCTCTCGGGACCTTTCCTCGACTCGAGGTACCTGCGCCAGCGGGAGTCGGCCTCCGTGCCGCGCCCGAGGATGCGCAGGGCGCGCGTCTCGAGGACGGCCTCCGCGTGGGAGAGCGAATCGGGCACGTCGGCCCCGCGCAGAACCTCGACAGCCCTGCCCGCCTCGCCGTCGACGACAAGGAGCTCGGCCAGCGCGACCGCCGCCGTCCCGTCGCGGGAATCGGCGTCGAGCAAAGCCTCGCAAAGGCTTCGCGCGCGGCCTCGCTGCCCGTGCCGCATGAAGAGCCAGGCGGTCGTCAGCAGGAACTGTCTCTCGTCCGTGTTCATTTCTTCGGCGGGGAGTCCCTGAACACTGTGACCATGATCTTCTCGGGCGTCAGGCCCTCGATTGCGTTCTTCACGAGCCCCTTCACCGACGGGATGATGTCCGTGAGGTCTGCATCCCAGCGCGAGCGTATCGCGACCGCGGCGGACGACGGGAGCGTGTGCCTGGCGAACGGGTCGTTCTCCGGCAGCACGACGTGCACGCGCGCGTCGACGACGCCGTCTATCCCGGAAATCGTTTTGGCGAGATCCTGTGCAAGGGCGTCCATGAACCGTATGCGCTCCTCGCTCGGCGACGAGATCATCCCCGTCTTCTTGAACACCTCGCCGATGCCCTTGTGCTCGCGGCGGGGGAGCCCGGCCTTCTCCAGAAGGTTCACGGCGGCGGCGAACTTCGACTCGTCCACCGTGACGTTCCAGGTGCCTTCCTCGCCGGGGGACTTGTGGCAGTCGATCCCGGCGTCCAGGAGCGCGGCCATGACGAGGTTGGCCTGGCGCTCCTCCAGCCCGGAGTGCAGAGTCGTCTCCTTGTCGCATCCTGCGAGCAGAAACGCGGTGGCGAGGATGAATATCGAATAATGTCTCATTTTGGCTCCTTCTAGGATTCTAGACTTCTAGGCTTCTAGGATTCTGGATTTCTAGACTTCTAGGTTTCTGGTTTTCCAGGATTCTAGGTCTCTAGACTCCTAGACTTCTAGACTCCCTACTGGTTCTTGATCAGCGTCTGAATCGCGTTTGACGACTTGTCCGCGACCTTTGTCACGACCTCCTGCTGGAACGCGAGGTTCATCACCTCGTACTGCAGCTCGACCAGCTCGGGCGCGGAAAGCGTGTGCTGGGCGCTCAGCTGCGACAGCGCGCGGATGCGGTGCAGGATGCCCTGGTTGTTCGCCTGGGCGCTGCGCCACGAAGCGGACGCCTCGGAGACGAACGGGACCTTGTCGGCGGACGGCTGGGCGCCCGACGCCCCCATCGCGGCCTGGAACCTCTCCACTGCGGCCGGGTCGGCGACCGGCTGCGCGCCATTGACCGCGCCCGCCGCAGCCGCCGGATCCACGGCGGACTGGGGCTGGACGGCCCGTATGGCCTCCACTATCATCGATTCTGTCATTTCATCAAATCCTTTGCAAGTTGCGCCGCCGCCGGATCGGCGACGTCGGATGCGGCCTCCATGAGCGGAATCCGCGCCTCGGACATGCGGTTCATCCTCACCAAGGCCATTCCCTTGAACGCCTTCAGCATCGCGGAGGACGGGAACCTGGGCAGGGCGTACTGGTCGATGTAGTCCACAGCGCCCTGGAAGTCCATCATGCTGATGAAGAGGATGGCGTTCGCCACGGCGACGGACGCCTCCCCTGGACGAAACCGCCCCAGCGCCGCAAGGATCTTCCCTGCGGTCCGGAAGCGGTTCTGTCCAGTCGCCATGAGGGCGACGTTCAACAACAGTCTCGCCTCTTCGCTCTCGAGGTCGAACGTCAACGGAAGTTGGAGGCGATCGAGTTGAGCGCGTCGCCCATGTTCTTGTTGATGTTCGTCATCGTGGTGAGCGCGAGGTTCCAGGCCTGCAGGTCGTACTGCAGCTGCTGGAGGTTCGCCTGCACGTCGGGATGCTTCTGGTAGTTCTCCAGCGACTCCTTCAGACGCATCTCCATGTTGTTGGCGGCGTTGATGAGCGCATTGTACACCGCGTCGGTGTGGATGTTCTCCGCGGCGGTTCCCCCCGTCACGCGGTACGCCTCGGAGGCGTAGGGCTGGACTGCGGGCACGCCGGTTGCGCCGGGCAGCGTCGGAGTCGTGAATGTATATGCCATTTTCCCTTTTCCTTTCTTTTTCTTGTCGTTGAACGTCGCCTTGCGGCTACGCCTTCCGCGTCTCTCCGTCCACCCGGGCGGCCAGACGCAAAATCTTCCTTGCGAGTATGTTCGCCTCCTGCAGGCGCTCCACCGCCGGGAACTCGTCCGGCGGCAGGCCTGCCCTCATCGCGGCGTCGATCCTCCCCGCCAGCGCGGAGAGGACTGCGTCGTACTTCGCGAGCGCGGCCTCGCGGTCCGGGCCCGCGAGCTCGCGTTCGATCTCCATCAGCATCACCGGCTCCTTCACGGCTTCCATTCGAACCTCCCGGTGGAGTTGGTGACGACGACGTAGTCCGCCTCTATCTTGACGATCGTGTTGCCCTCAATCGTCGTGCCCTCGTGGACGCGGCGGCCGTCGCGCATGACAAGGCAGGGATAGGGGGCCGTGATGATGCCGCAGACGGGGAGCGAAGGCGATGACGCCGTCTTGGGCTTTGGACGCGAACCGCCGGACGCAGGCTGCCAGGGACGTCTTTCGTCCGCCGTCTCGCGCCCCGCCTCTCCGCTCAAGACACCGCCGCCGACGGCCACGCCCGACACGTCCACGTTCCTCAGCTTGGGCATGTCCGCGTTCAGCGACTCGAGCGTCTTCTTCAGCGCGGCGGGCGAAGGCGACGACCCGGTGATCGCGACCACGCGGTTCGTCGCGGCGGCGACCTTGAGCGCGCCCTCGGTAAGCGTGAAGAGCGCATCCTCCGCAGAGGCCCTGAAGGACTCGTCGTCGGAGATGTCGAGGTTCACGCCGGGCTGCGCCTGGTATGCCTCGGCAGTCGCCGACAGGCGCTCGCGGCGCGTCTTCAGGTTGCCGGAGAGCGTCGCGCCGGACTTCGACTCCGAAAGCGACAGGCCGTATTTCGCGGCGACCGCGGCAAGCGGCGAGACTGGCGGGGCGACCGGGGCGGTTGGCTTGGCGGCGGAATTGGCGCCGGACTGCCCGGCGGCAGGCCGCGCACCGTCGCCGGACGCAGCGTCCCCTTCGCGAGCGTCGCGCCAACGCCAGTACGCGTCTCGCCAGTAGAACCAGGCGAGGCCTGCGATGACCAGCAGCAGGAGCATGGCGACAAAGCATCCAAAACAGCCGCGGCGGCGCTTCGCCGGCTCGGCAGGGGCGGCGGCGGGCTCTTCACGGGACGCCGGACGCTGAACGCGGGCCGCAGGCTCGCCCCCCGGCTCGCGCCCGTCGCCCACAGGCTCCTCCCGCTTCGGCCACCTGAGCTCGCCCCAGGGGGCGTCGGAGGGGCCGACGGCAAACGACGTCGCGCCGAACGTCTTCACCTGGAACGGCTGGACGGGCTCCCCGCCGACGGAAACCCCGGCGGCAGACGCCTCTATGCTCAGCGCCTCGTCGGGCAGCGTGGCGTCCGCAAGCACGATGTCGCAGGCGTCGCCCTTGCCGAGCGTCACCGCGACGCCCTCGACGAGCGCGATCTCCGCCCCCTTGTTGGGGCCCTCGACTATCTTCAGAAGAAAATTCACAGCTTAAGCCTCCCCAGCGGCTGGATGTTGATCTCCGCGCTCAGCTCCTGGAACGACAGGACGGGCAGTTCGTAGTAGTCCTTCTCGATCATCTTGCGGAAGTAGCGGCGGATGTCCACGGAAACGATTATGACGGGCTTCTGAGGTATCTTGGAGAGGTCGCCGATCGTGCGCTTCACGACCGCGAGGATGGAGCGCACCGTGGCCGGGTCCATGGCGAGGTACGAGCCGCCGGACGTCTGGCGGACGGACTTCCTGATCTTCTCCTCAAGCGACGGGTCCAGCAGGTACGCCGCGACAATGTTCTGCCCGCCCGAGAACTTGTAGGATATGTAGCGCGACAGCGCGGAGCGCACGTACTCTACGAGCAGGACGGCGTCCTTCTCCTTCTGCCCCCACTCGATGAGCGTCTGCGTGATGCGCTTCAGGTCGCGTATGGATATGCCCTCCTGGACGAGGCGCTGGAGGACGTCGGTGATCTTCTGGAGGGGCAGCACTCGCTGGACCTCCTTGACGAGCTCGGGCGCGTCCTTCTCCATGTGGTCAAAGAGGATGCGCGTCTCCTGCAGGGAGAGGAACTCGTGCGAATAGCGCCTCAGCACCGTGGAGAGGTGGTAGGTGAGCACGCCGCCGAGGTCGAGGGATCGGATCCCGCTTTCGTCCAGGCGGGGCTTGTCGGCCTCCTTCACCCAGCACGTCTCGAAGCCTGCGAGGAACGGCTTGCCGGTCTCGTACTCTATGCCGGTGGCGGAGAGGTTCTCGGGGTCCTCGAACGCGAACACGTGGCCCTTCCTGAGCGCCCCCTCCGAGACGGGCACCTCGTTGACGAGGATGCGGTACTTGCCGTCGTGCAGCGACGGGTTCAGGGAGAGGTTGATTCCCGGGAACGGGACGCCGAGGTCGTGGTACAAGGCGCGGCGGACTGACATTATCTGCTCGTTGAGAGCCTCGTAGGTGAGCGCGCCGCGGATGTCGGCGTCGATGTCGACGGTGAGCGGAGTCACCATCGAGAAGTCGTCGCCGTCCTTCCTCTTAGGCCGCGGCGAGGAGCCCTCCGACGGCGCGGCGGCGGCGAGGGGGTCCTCCTTCCTCGCCGCGCGGGCCGCTGCGATCTTCGCCTTGGCCTGGAGGCTCCAGCCGACGAGCGCGACAAACGCCGCGAGGCCGAAGATCTGAACCTTCGGGAACCCCGGGATGAGGCCGATCGCGACAAGCATCACCGCGCCGAGGAGAATCGCCTTCGGCTGCGCGAAGAACTGGTCGATGATGTCCTGCCCGAGCGGCTTGTTGTCCACGTCGCCGACGCGCGTGACGATCACGCCGGACGTGATCGACACCAGGAGCGCGGGTATCTGCGAGACGAGGCCGTCGCCGATCGTCAGGATGCCGTACTTCGTCACCGCCCAGGAGACGTCCTTGCCGTTCATGAAGACGCCGACGCAGATGCCGCCGATGATGTTGATCGAGGTCATGATGAGGCCCGCGATCGCGTCGCCCTTCACGAACTTCATCGCGCCGTCCATAGCGCCGTAGAGCTGGGACTCCTTCGCCAGCTCCGAGCGGCGCGCGCGGGCGGTGTCCTGGTCTATCGCGCCGGCGCGCATGTCGGCGTCGATGGACATCTGCTTGCCCGGCATCGCGTCGAGCGTGAAGCGCGCGGCGACCTCCGAGACTCGCTCAGCGCCCTTCGCGATCACGACGAACTGGACGATCGTGATGATGAGGAAGATGACCGCGCCGACGACGAAGTTGCCGCCGACGACGAAGTTGCCGAACGTGTAGATGATCTCGCCCGCGTCGGCCTTGAGGAGGATGAGCCTCGTCGTCGTGACGTTGAGCGCCAGGCGGTAGAGCGTCGTGAAGAGCAGCATCGACGGGAACGTGGAGAACGCCAGCGCCCTCGGCAGGTAGAGCGAGAGCATCAGCATCACCGTCGATATCATCAGGTTGATGGAGATCAGCAGGTCGACGACCGGGGTCGGCAGCGGGATTATGAGAAGCCCGATGATGCAGACCACGAGGACGGCGAGCACGAGGTCGCCGAACCGGGAGAACACGTTCGAGAAGCTTGTCAGTTTCATTCCGGTCAAGTCTCCAGTAGCGCCAGGCGGCAGTGCTCGAGGAGGTCGGCGTCCGCGAGCAGGTTCTCTATTTCATGCGCCGCGCGGTCGGCGGCGGACGTCCCGCGCGCCCTCAGCGAGACGGCGGCGCCCCTCGCGGCCTCGGAGAAGCCGCGGGACGTGCGAAGCTCCGCGGGGTTGCCGGCGACAAGCGCCCGCATGACCTCTCCGCCGACGCTGCGGTCGGACGGGAACAGCTCGTCGATCGCCTGCGTGACGGTCGTCGTGCCCGGCATGAGCGTCTTGCGCGGCTCCTCGGCCGCAGGCGGGGAGATAACGTCGGCGTACCCGGCGCTCCCGATGCCGACGTCGAACCTCAGCGGGTCGGTGGTTCTGTTTACGCTTACGCCCATGACGCACCTCCAATCTCCCCAGCGAGCCGCCACAGCGCGCCGAACGCGCCGTTTACGCGGGGAAGCGTCACGTCGCGCTCCGCGATCCTCACTGCAAGCACCAGGCTCCCCGTCTTCGCAAGGTACCCGGTGCGGATCGCGAAGCCGTGCCGCGCCCTCGGATGGGAAAGCGAGAGGAGCCTCCTGAGCGAGTCCTGAAGCGCCCCGGCGACGGCGGGCGCCGGGGTGAGGACCGCGACGGCCAGCTCGGAGCCCGTGTACTCCATGCGGAACGAAACGCCCGTTTCGAAGTTGATGGCCGCGGTGCCGCGCTCGTTGAGCGCGAGCCCGGAGAACCCGGCGGAGCGGGCGAAGTCGCCGATGACGGCGTTCATCCAGCCAGGCGCAGTCATGCCGCCCCTCCTTCCGCCTCGTCGTTCTCCTGGGATATAAGCTCGTCCAGATGCTCCTGCGCGGCCTCCACGAGCCGCTGGCGGTCGCCTTCGCGCGCGAACAGCCTCGGGGAGAGCTTTCTGAAAAGTCCCGTCAGCTCGCGGGCGAAGTCCATGCGCGAAAGAAGCTTCTTGATGCCGCAGTCGCCGATGAACGCCGCGACGCCGGACGCGGCGACGAACGCCTGCTCGGTGAAGTCCATGACGCGCCCCGCCATCTGCTCCCCGTCCAGGAGGCACTTCTCGCCGAACTCGCGGTCCATGCGCCGCCCGAGCGCCGTGAGGGCGTCAAGGACGGTCTGAAGGACCTGCACGCACTGGAGGTCCGTGAGGATGCGCCCGAGCGCCGCCGCCTCGAGAGACGGCGCGGACGACTTGAGGTCGGCCCCGCATCCGGCGATCAGGAAGTCTATCGCGTCGCGAAGGCCGTCCGCGCCGCGGGCGGCGAGAAGCGACCTGAAGCAGTCCTGCGGCTTCGTGAAGCCGACGACCTCGCTGCGGTACATGTCCCTGAGCTCGCGCATCTCCTCGGGCGTCGTGGCGCGGGCGTTGACCTCCTCGGCAAGGTTTATGCCGGCGCGTATCTCCGGGCCCTTCGCCTCCGCGAGCTGCGCCTTCGCCTGACGCACGAGCGCGCGCATGGCGTCCTCGCCCTCGTCGAACGCCTGCTCGAGGATGTCGAGCATCGCGAACTGGTGGGACGGGTCGGTGGAGCCGCGCGCCAGCTCCCTCAAGAGGTCCTCTCCGGACGGCGGGGTGCCCGACGCGAAGGCGCCGCGGACGTTCCGGAGCACGCGCGCGAGGAATTCGCGGCCCGGGATGTCCGGCATCATCGCCATCCACGTCTCGACGGCCTTCATGAGGGCGGAGCGCGGGCCCTGCATTTCGCCCATCTTGCGCTCGCCGGCCCGCTTCGCCGCCTTCTCCTCGAACTGGAACGAAAGCTCCTCCATGGAGTCCATCAGCTCCGCCATCGGGTCTGCATCGACCACGCACGCGGTGCCCATGAGCTGCCCGCGCTCGGGCGCCGGGGCCTGCACCTCGCGGGCCTCGGCCATCTCGCGCATCTGCGCCGCCTCCGCGCCGGCCGCGTACGTCTGCCGGAGAATCTGCGCCGCGTCAAACGCCATAGGCCCTCCTTGCCGCCGCCGCACGCGAGACGCGCGGGGACGGCCTCTCGCCGCAGGCGCCCTCGATCCACACGACGCCGGGCCCGTAGAATGTGAAGAGCAGGTCGCGCGGCCCGCGCGGCAGCAGGACGTCCCAGATCGAAAGCCTGGGGCAGAAGCCGGTCGGGCGCTTCCCCGTCCAGGCCACGACGGCCTCCGGCCTCACGGAGAGCGTGTCGCCGTCCGCAAGCGGAACCCTGGTCGTCCTCCCGGAGGTGGCCATCACTACCCAGCGCCCCTCGCGGGGCTCCGGCGCCCTCTCGCCGTCCGCCGCCTTGCCCTCCCCGGACAGGCCGAAGACGGTCACGCACAGCGCGCCGCGCACGCTCATCGGGACCGCCTTCACGAACTCCGCCCCGGACCGCGCGGACTCCGGGGCGACAAGGACCTTCGACGACACCGCGGAGATCTGCGCCGCGCACGGGATGTGGGTAAGGAATGGACGCGTCGAGTCCGAGCATTTCGCGGACGCCGTCGTCTCCACAAGGTCAAGCCGGGAGCGGTCGCGGACGCACCAGCCCTTGCGGCGGAGGCGGACGGCCTTGCCGAAGAAAGCCGCGGGCTGGCCGCGGCCCATCAGCCACCGCCCGGCCCCGACTTCCGCGAAGCCGTTCGCCATCTCGACCGCGCCTTCCATCAGTTGCCGGCCCCCTCGACCTTCTCCGCCGCCTTCGCGCCCTCGGCCTTAAGCTTCTCGCGCTCCGCCTTCTCCAGCGCCTTCCATGCGCGGATCTCCTCGGAGAGGTGCATTCCGCTGCGCTTGCGCTCGATCTTGCGCATCTCCCTGGCGTGCTCCAGCTCCGCCTTGCGGCGCTTGAGCGCGTCCTCGGTCTTCTCGCGGCTGCGCTCGCGGCGGTCGCTCCGCTCCAGGTCGCGGCGCTCGCGCTCGTCGTCGATGGCGTCCGCGTCGTCCTGCAGCTGCTCCGCCTCCACGATGTCCCTGAGCCTCGTCGCCTGGTAGCGCGCAAGCATGGCCTCGTCGAGGTCCACGATGTGCGGCGTAAGCACGAACATCCTCTGCACGGTCTCCTTGCGCGTGGACTTGCCGCCGAAGAGCCACCCGACGAGCGGGAGGTCGCGGAGCCACGGAATGCCCCACCCGGCGTCCTCCTCTATGTCGCGCAGGTACCCGGCGAGCATTATCGACTCGTCCTCGAACACCGCGGTCTGCGTCTGGAGCGTGGAGGTGCGCGTCATCGGCATCGCGTCGACGGTGATGGACTCGAACCCGCCGTCGCCGAGGTCGAGCGAGAGCCAGACCTGGTTGGGGACGTTGGTGGATGGCGAGGGCAGGATGCGCGGCTTGATCTGGAGGCGCGTCCCGGCGCTGACCTCCTCGAGCGACGCGACCTCCGTGCCGACGACCTTGGCGTGGTAGCTCTGGGAGTCCGACAGCTCGGCCGCGAGGTTGTTCACCGTGAGAAGCGACGTGCGGGAGATCGAGCGCGCCTTCCCCTTCTCGCGCAGGGCGCTGAGCGAGAGCGCGAGGCTGTAGGACGAGTGGATGTGGGTGAGGGCGCCCGCGAGCCCCTGGCCCGCGACGGCCGCCGGGCCAAAGAGGTTCCCCGCGTTCTGGCCGAGGCCTATGTCGGAGTGCCCGTGCGACGTCGAAGCCGCGAGCGACAGCTGCCAGTCGAGCGCGTCCTTGCGCGAAAGCTCGACGACCGTGATGTCGATCTCGACGAGCTTCTGCGGGACGTCGAGCTGCTTGATGAGCTTCTCGTACGTCGGCATGCGCGAGACCACGTCGCGGACCAGCACCGCGTTCAGCCTGTTCTCCGCGCGGACTATCGGGCGGAACGCGGACGCCTGCATCGCGTCGGCCGCGGACGTCTCGTTGGTCACGGCCGCGTCGCGCACCCTGGACGCCGTGTCGCCGTTCATCATCTCCTCGAGGAGCCTGGCGACGCCGCGTATCGTCAGCGTCGACTCCGGGCTGTTCGCCCTGAACACGACGTCGTCCGCCCACGTGTACGTGAGCGGGAAGAGGCGCGTGTCGACCTCGTTGAAGGTGCGCGTCTCCTTCAGCTTGTCGGCCTTGGCGGTCATCTCCGCCACCAGCGCGACGTAGCGCGGCGGGCCGGAGACCATGACGAGCTCGTCGTTGGACGTGGTCTTTAGCGGATAGCGCGAGTCCTCGACGCCCAGCTCAGTCAGCATCGAGCGCACCTCGCCGGCCTTCATGTACTTGAGGTCGATGAGCATCGTCGTGATCTCGCCCGCGCCGTAGAAGTACAGCGCCGCGCCGTCGTAGTACCAGATGAGGTTGTGCGTCGTCGCGATCCTGTCCAGGAAGTCGGCCGGCGCCACGCCCTTGAAGTCGCCGGAGAACGAGCCGGCCACGGCGGGCGACATGACGACGGAAAGGCCCTCCGCGACGGCGAACGTGTCGAGCGCCGCGCGCAGGTCCATGTCCCGCGCCACGAGCGTGTAGCTCGGCAGCTTCCACGGAATCGGCGCGGCAGAGAGCGAGTGTAAAATGCAAAATGTAAAGTGTAAAACGAAAAGAGCCTTGACGGCAGCCGAAAAAAGGAAACGGCTGGCGAAAGGCTTTGTACCTCCTGCTGTGCATTTTACATTTTTCATTTTACACTTTCCATTCGTTTCAGGGCCTTATCATCACCGTCTCGGGCGCCGGCGCCTCCTCGCGCCCCGCCAGCGCGTCCATCCTCGCGCGCCACCAGTCGACTGAGTCCATGAACGTCTCGAAAAGCCGCAGCAGGCCGTGTTCGTCCGAGTCCGCCGGCGCTGACTGCCAGAGGAACGCGCCGCCCTCGCCGTACGCGAGCACGGCGTCCTCCTTCAGCATCCGCCCCGCTGCGTACGAGGCGAGCGCCGGCAGAAGCGAACCGTCATCCGTCAGCGCCTGCGAGAGCACCAGCATCCCGTCGTGCACCTCCGCGGAGACCTCCGCGCCGTCCACGCGAAGGACGGACGAAAGCGCGCCCGCGGGAGCCCCGTCGGGGTACCCGATCGCGTCTATCAGTCTCTCTATGGCCGTTTTCAACTTATCGGTGCTGCGCCTTCCTCATGTGTTGTTCGCTATGCCCACGAGAACCGTGTTGAGGCTCTTGAGGACGTTCGAGACCATGTCGTAGCTCTGGTCGCGCTTGTTCGTCAGCGACTGGAGCTCTATCATCGTCTTCTGGTTGAACGAGTTCTTCTCGTCCATCTTCGACTCGATCTTCGTGATGAATTCGTCGTAGAGGATGTTTGCGGCCGTCTGGGCCGTGTTGCTGACGTTGCACTGGTGTTCGTCCAGGACGCCCAGTTCGCGGAGGAGCTCGACCGCCGTCTGCCCCGTCTCGATCGCGATGTCGTTCAGGGCCTTCGAATGGCCGCTCGTGTCGTTCTGGAACTCCTCGATGATGGCCGACTCGATCGTCGTCATCGCCTCGAGCTGCGCGGAGACGTGCTCGATGTTGTTCATCAGGTCTATGATGCCGTTCACGTGCTCCCCCGTCACCGGGTCGTCGTAGCCGTTCTCGAGCTGCGATGCGCGC
>Ga0310695_10007870_pt1 | contig 16780 bp, 19 predicted proteins | sample RumenRJG_04DNA_FD_203882 | JGI IMG/M metagenome (GOLD analysis project Ga0310695, IMG submission 203882) | Bovine rumen microbial communities from Lethbridge, Alberta, Canada - RJG_04 (v2) (version 2) | ecosystem: Host-associated > Mammals > Digestive system > Stomach > Rumen | place: Canada...
TTATTACATGCTTCCCATCTATACCCATAGCAGCATATGCTTTATCTCTTAATTCTATTACTTGGCCTTTCATCTCTTCTAATCCACCAGTATGACCAGTTTGATCTGCTACTACCAGTGCATTCTCTATAAGAGAGCAATAGTATCCATCGGATTCTAATATGAATGGATCTTCTCTCTTTAGATAAAATCCATACTTATTCTTTTTCAATATCATTATGATCTACCTCTCTTGGTTTATTGCGGATACCCAATAGTAGTATCTGGAGTAGTTATATTGTACTCTGCAGGTATCTGGCTAATCTCCATGACTTTTTTGTCTTTATCCTCACTTCCCAATTGGATTGAAGATACTTTGTTATCAAAATCTTGTATATGATCATGCATTAGATCTGCTATGCTCTTGAAGTCTGGGAATTCATACGCACCAGATGGATCTATATAAACCAAATGCATAGTAAGCACTTTAGTCTCTTTAGCAAAATCATACGCTTTACTGTATTCTTCTGCTTCTTGTAGAGTTCTTATTAATCCGCCATCCATGAACTTAGAATACATAGAAACAAATTGTCTATAGTTCCCATATACATGATCTGTGGGAATAAAGAGATTGCCACTATGAACTAATTCATGAACAGTTTCTGATAGTGGGATTAGCCCCACCATCATATTATAATGAAGCCACATAACTTCTTTAGCAACCATATTAACAGATAAATTCTCTCTATAAGCAACTCTCTTGTTGTACACTGTGGTTACTATATCGAATAATGTTAATGGGGTATGATGAATCTCTATCTTGATAGAATTCGTCTCTATATTGTTTATATTCTTAAAGAAAGCACAACGATTCATATCCACATGCTCTCTTAAGAACTGTATCAGATCTTTATATGCTTTAGACCCTCTACAAAGTCTCTCTATATCTTGAATATACTTACGCTGTTCTTTTGGATTAGAGATATCATAATCTGGGATATCAAAATCTCTTAGATTCTTCAGGCTTATATAATTTCTCATAGGAGATAATTGGGAGTCTGGATCTATATTTGTATTATCTCTCATGGTTATTAACTCCCTCCTTATAGTGTATAGATTTTCATTACCAAAATGTTTTCGACAAATGTATAGTATGGGAGAGATCCCATACTATAAATAAAACGCTATATATTTCACAATACTCACTTCTTATTACAAAAAAAAAAGAGGAGCGATGCTCCTCTCTTATTTCTCCCATATTTTTAGGAAGGGAGAAGTTACCTCCTTTCTATTCTTCTTCTTTTCTGGGATGGTGGGGATGCTTTTTACAAGCACCCTTAAAAGTTTCCCACGTTCGTTATACTGGGAGGTTATGATGAGCTTACGCCCACCATTGAGTTTTACCTCTTTTTTGATCATTGCTATCGTCTCCTTTCATGAATATTGTATATCATTAATAATACAAATAAATACAAGTGAGGATGGTTATTACACCATCCTCATTTCTATATCACTGAATATTTCCTTTAGATAAAGTTGTAAAAGTGTGCTTAGGTTTTGCATCTCCAAGTTTTCTATTGGCTTCCCAATAGCACTTAGTAACAAAATCTTTGCAACCTTTAAGATCTTCCATCTCTTCTTTTACTCTATCATTTAATTCTGTTTCAAATTCAAATGCTTTCTTGCCATCTAATTTGATAGCATAGTTGGTCTTGAGAGTATCTTTTTTACTAATCACTTGTTGCACGTCTATAGTAGACCCATCGTCAAACTTAGCTAAGATATCTCTATAATTCTTATTTAATCTGCTCCTTTGGAAATCTATAGATTCTACCATAGGAGGCTTGGAGTCAAATAACCCAGTGATAGCTTCTTTTAGCTCATCTATAGTACTTCCAGTAAACGGCACTGAGAATTTTGACTCGTTGTTCTCTTCAGAAAGAAGTACAAGCTTTCCATTTCTGATAATAAATTTATCCATGTAATTGCGTCCCTCCATTCGTGCATATATATAATCTTTTCCATCATCATACCGTAGTTCTATAAGAATTACTCGATTCATGATTTATAATTGCTCCTTTCTATATTTACGGATATTGTATTCGCATTTATACAAAAAAATATGATGGTCTAAAGACCATTATATCATTTTACAACTAATAGTTGCATAACAACTAAAGATTTTGAACCAGACGATTTGATAACTTTTCATCTAGCACTAATAAGGAATTAAAAATAATTTATATTTGTATAATTAATAAAAAAAAAATAGGGAAGGTTTTGCCCTTCCCCCTCCCTAATTTTAGTTAGGGAAGCTAGCCTGCAGTTTTTCAACTACAGCCTTTGCGTTGCTGATCGTGTACGCGGAACGTACACAATAGACAGCTGTGAGGCGCCACCACTGGTGGTACCAATCTCTATTCACCTGCGCACAGAATACGATGTGGCCGTCGGCATCATAGTCGACGACCTCATCGAATTCATACCAGGAAGATCCTGGTACCCGATTCTGGATCTCCTCGATATTGTCATTGTAGTCGCGGCAACATTGCCGCCAGAATTCTTTCACCTCCTCTCCACTGACTACGTGGAACAGATCTTTTTTGGAGGGAAAGCCTTCCTCCCAAAAGACTCGCCTAAACGAGTCTTTTGGGGGTTTGTCAATACCGTACTTCGACCATTGTCCGTCTGCGTCGAAGTAGATATGATCTCCTGGCTTCAACACCAGGTTGGGGTCATTAGCCCCATTTTTTCTGAGTAAGGATGTGACACCCTTACCTTTATGGTAAAAATGCACACCGTCTTCGTCGACGGAGTACTGCCAGGTAAGGCTGTTGCCTAATCTGACGATTTTACCCTCTGTGTTTTCCAATGTAATATGCAGCATACTATCATCTCCTTTTTTATCATGCTGCTATCCATTTCCACATTTATAATATATACACATTTTTTTCTATAATTACAGTTTATGGTAATAATTATAACGTATAAAAAAAAATAAGAGAGCTGCAACTATTCAGCTCCCTTTCTTTTTTATATCAAATATATTATTTATAGAACTTTTCCATCATCATGAATAATGCTAGTGCTAATTTAGTAATAGTAAAATATTTTTCATGATCTATTGTAGAAATATCAACTAATGTAACAATTAGTTTGTTATATCCCATTCTGATTTCCATACAATCCCCATTTTCCGAAGAGAAATAATCAAATTGTGGTCGGGACGAATATATATCTACCCAGCTTTTTTTGTCTTTACTCCGAAAGATATTATATGTTGCTACAAAATAATCTAGCATTGATATGAGCTTTTCATCCGAAACATCGTCACTTATTGAGAAACCCGCTGTTCTATTATTTTCTTTAAACATAATACAGCTTTCACAGGATTCTTTTTTCAATGATAATGATTCATTCTTAACCCTTTCTCTTAATGGAACAAAACAATTATATTTATTTTGTACAATTCTGACCTCTCTTTTCTTTCCATCAATAGTAGCCTCTGTTACTATCTCACGATTATACATATTTATTTCTCCTTTCCATATTTAGATTCAAGCTTATTGGGCTCGAACCAAAATTTCTGTCCTTTATACACTTTTTCTTCTCCGTTTATACGGTTTCCAAGATAAAAGAATTCAACCGTATTATCTTCTTTTATTTTATAGGTGTATTTGTAGTTCTTTTTTGAAATGCTCTTAGTATCTCCAATATTTCCCATTATTTTGCTATGCCACATGGTATATCCTCCTTTTTCTCTCTAATACTATTTGGCATAGATATAGTATATATTTTTGCAAAATTATACTAAAAAAAAAAACAGAGAGGTTTCCCTCTCTGTTGGTTAGGACAAAAAATTTACCGAATTGTCTTTATTTAAATTTGGTGGATATAGTATTTTCTCGTTTTTATTCAACAAATTTCGAGATTGAAGTGAATGCTGGGCAGAAAGATACTTATTATGCATATAATGGATATAATACTCCTGAGTATTATGATACAATAGGAAGACTATCTTTAAACTAAAAAAAAAGAGAAGAAGGTATATACCTTCTTCTTTTATACTTCTTCTAAGACAATACTATATTCTGTATTTAGGGAGGATATACCATGAGACCAAGTAAAGATGAATATTACTACAATATTGCCAAAACAGTATCAGACAGATCTACTTGTTTAAGAAGAAAATATGGAGCAATCATAGTAAAAGATGACTGTATTGTTTCTTCTGGATATAATGGATCTTATAGGGGATTTATTAATTGCAGTGATAAAGGAGTCTGTAGAAGAGAAGAACTAAAAATTCCGCATGGAGAAAGATATGAACTGTGCGAATCAGTACATGCGGAAATGAATGCTGTCATTAACGCTGCCAGGCAAGGAGTTTCTGTATTAAATGGTATTTTGTATTTATATGGATATGACTGCAAAGAAGAAAAAGAATTATCAGCTAAGCCATGCATGATGTGTAATAGAGTTATAAGAAATGCTGGTATAAAAGAAATTAGATACAAATCTTCAAAAGATAGTAGTATTATAAAAGAAAAAATGCAAGATGAATAAAGCATATTTCATAATTTCTTATATGCATAACTACACCGATTATGGGGCAGTTAGAATAGAAATTTTAGCAAATAACAAATATAACCCCTATGAGAACATATATTTCATGGGGGGGGGGTATTTTCTTATATATAAATGGCAGTATTTAGCAAAGGTCAAATAACTGGTACAATCATTATTAATGCCCACGCTATGGGTGATGGTACTATAGTTAATTTTACAGATAAAGAGCACTTGATAAAGAACGTCTCATCGCAACATTTTGAAATTGATAAAGTGATCAAAAAAAATGCACCCATATTCTATTAAATCAGATTATGTGGAAATTGCTCCTATGGGCATGCAAGAAATATCTAATAGTGACTTTACATTTTGTTTATGGTCATATGCACCTCTATATAGTAGCTACAATTATGATATAGTAATCGAGGATTATGATGTCTCTTCGATTGGTTATTATGGAGGAATTTTTCTTAGAAACTACAATGGAGGAGTAGGTTTACCGGTTAATGAATTTGGATTGATATTACAAAGAGGAGACGGAAATTATGACGTAAGAGGACTCACATTAGCAAAGAAATCATTTGATCAATGGAATTATTACACCATCGCTAAAAAAGGAAGCATGATGTATTATTTTAGAGATGGAAAATTACTATACAGCCAAGATATATCCAACATATGTAATTACTATTTAGAAAATAAGGGAGATTTGAGGTTTTATTCTGGATTTGCCGGAGCAAATAATCAGCCTCACTATGTAGATGATATTGTGCTCATAAAAGATCAATGCTTGTGGACTGAAGATTTTACTCTGCCTACAGAGCCATTAATAGGTGATTTAGAAAGTAAGCAAGTTATATTCCCTCATCACAAAATATCAAATTTAAAATTATTTGTTTATTAAAAATAGGAGAGGATGCGATCCTCTCCTATATTCTTCTTTTTTTTTAATTAACAAATATATCATAATGCATATGAGAATAACAAAAATACTAAATATAGGAAGGAAATCCCTTCCTATATTTTTTTTTAGAATTACTTATTTAACACTATCTTTTGCCACTGGTGGGCTTTATAATAAAAATAGAAGTTGTGAATACGGGTATTATATAACCATATGTAATTAGGAAGTATATCTGAGCACTTTCCTCTTACTTTCCACGAAGAAGATGTTGTATCATAATAGTAAACTTTATCTTGATGAAGAGCGTAGATGTCACCATCATCAAAGATTTCATATTGTTCTACAATGTAAAATCTAGTTTCCATTGTATATGCTCCAATACCGACTCTATTTGCTTTTTTAAGCATAACCCCAATATTATAGTATTCTTCTGGTGTCATATCATTTGGTTTAGTCGATGGATATTCCCAGTCTATAGTATAATCTTCATCATCAACTCTAACGTTGGAATTAACTTCGCCAGTTTTGAATTGCAATGATTCATTTATCCTTCTGGCAGAAAAATGCAAAATTCCATTACCCCGCTTTCGAATAAGTGGCGTATAATTTTTGATAATATGCTGTGTTGGATTTCCAAAATCATATATAAACGCCCACAATACTCTATTATCACCAAGATCACATGCTCTAGTGCAACATAATGTATGCTCTACACCATCAGAATCTTTCATATAGCCAACTAATATCATAACGTGATCATTATCTGTAGCTTTATATCCCAATTTTAAATAATAATTAGTATAATAATTGACAGGCGATACAAACCAGCACACTGGAGAATAATCTGTATATTTTATAATCATTTTTGTAGTATCATCGTACTTCCAAATATCGACATACTTGGTTTGGGATTGCCAATGTTCTCCTCCATCATTAACAAATGGATCAATTTCTCTATGGTAATCATTTATTTCATATAATGCCGATTTACAAAAATGCGTAGTCCTGTACCAACCATTAAACACATCTTTTAAGGTAATTGGTCTATTTAGCATTTCTTCGCTTAATTCTTGATCATTTGCTACGACTTTTATATTTCTAAAATTAGAATCTAAGAATAAATTAGATGGGGGGCTTGTTTTTACAACATAATCATTTAATGCATTTAAATTATCACTTATCAAATTTCGCAACGGTGTATCATCAGGAGGGTCATTAGCCCCTTCTTCTGCTTTCTTTTTTACACTGTTCCTTAGATCCTCTATAGCTTTTTTCAATATATTCACATTATAATCAATATATTGCCTTATCGCATTATCGCCATCATCTGCTAATTTATACAGCTCTTTTAGATGCTCTTCTAGAGTATCTAAAACTTTCTTTCTTCTAGTATTAATGTAATCAATATTATTTAAATCTCCGCCTTCTATGAAATTCTTTATTTCGGTACTTAGATCATCATAGCTGATCTTTCTCGTTATAATATCTTGAAGAGTCTTGGATATATTATACCAAGAAGTTTTGTTTTCTAATCCATAATTCATCTTATCACCTTCTCTTAATATAACGCACCATTTTCATTCACTTCGGCAGGAGGTTCTACTGCTGCATCCATTCTAAAATATACTCCAGGTTTCACATAGAAGAAGTATTTCTTTGTAAAGCAGTTATACATAGCTATTCTGCAGTGTACGTATCTGCTCAATGAATATTCTTTCCATTCCCCTCTAAAAGCCCTACCTTCATATACATATACAGTGTCTTTATGCAATGCATATATAAATGGAACCTCAAATTTATATAAGGACAAATCAGCCGATTTACACAATTTCAAATCATCATCATTATCACATACGTTAAGACAATGGAATTCATCATCTGCTATAAGAGTGGATTTAGATCTATAATTCTTCAATAGTTGTCCTTTATCTGAATTGCGCATTACATCATTCAATACGTCTTTCTGATATTTTCCTGCACTATCATCTACCACACCTATTAACCTTTTAATCTCATTTACCCAATTTTCCGTATAAGTTTTTATAGCTTGATCTCCACTCTCTATTAGCTGCTTGGCCTTATTATATCTATCTAATTCATGCTGATCTTCGATATTAAACATCTGGTCTATATATTTCCGTATATCAGCATCTTGTTTTATGATATAATTCAATATAGTTTTGGAGAATCTATTGAATTGTATTTTAGCCTTTATCTTGGCTTGTAGCATGGGAGCCAATTGTTCCCATTGCACTTTATATTCTTCATTATAACTCATCCCATTTGATACCTCCTAATCCGAATTGTTCACTAGTTGTGAAACCTGTTCCAGTAGCAATATCAGATGGATTTGTCTGAATAAGCACATACTTATTCCAATAAGAATAATAGTATAGCTTACCTGTAATATAATTATACAAAAACACCCTATTACGAAGATGCTCATGAAGAGGCACGCTATTCCATATTGCTTGCGCATCGCAAGTCCATAAAGCATCATTCTTTAAATCGTATACTCTTGCATCTTCGAATTTCATTTTTTGATTTTGGTATTTCGCCATTGTTTCAATATCTTTATCATCTGCAACTACTTTAACACAGTGAATATAATTGTCTCCATAGAATACTTTCTTAACCGAATCTATCTTTATTGTTTGCCCATCTTGAAAATCGCTGATAAGTCCTCCTGTTAACCCTGGGGATTTTGGAGGATGAGACTCAATCCAACCTTGTATATCTTTTATCAACTTTAGCAGATCTTGACGATTTTTATTGGAATACTCCATTAATTTGCTATCTTGATCTTTTACATATTTCTCAAGAGTATCGTAATCTTCATCGACTTTCTTCCTAACAGCGTTTGCCATTTCTTTGGCATAGCGCTTTACATCTTCATCTCCATCATCTATCTTCTTTTTAACATCGGTGCTATAATCACTCCATGAAGGAAGTTTCCGTAATATGATTTCTTGTAATGATGGGGTTAATTGTTCCCAATTCAATTTATGATTTGAATCGAATCCAGCCATATAGTTTTCTCCTCTCTATATGCTATTAGATTACTACTAAGTCCCACCTCATAATAATATGATAAAATCTTTAGTACAATTCTATAAGGAATCCCTCCCAAAGATTCCTAGCTTTTGATTATCTGTTATCATATTTGGGGCTAGTTTCCTTCATTCAATTCTTGCTTCATCCATATGATGGCAGATTATGACTATTCTTTTTATCTAAGTACTTCTTTCATGCTTAGGTAGGCCTCCTTAGTAGTTAATCAACACATTGGCATAAACGTTTTCAGTCATTCAAAAGCTTTCCCAGTACTCACTAGAGTACTGGGGATTAAAATCTAAAATATTTGCGACTATTAAATATTGTTATTAAATTTCCTAATCAATCTGTACCCAGCTATGGGTACAGATACTATTTTGTACATATTCATAAAGAGATAGAGAAATGCTTCATATCAAAGTCTATCTTTTACTTGCCATAATATACAATCTCTTAAACCACTCTTCCTGTATCCACTGGGATACAGGACACTATTTTTCACATCTTGATAAGTAAACTACCAAAGGAGTTGAATATTATGCCAATGGCTAATGAGATGACTCGGTTATTGAATAAGATAGAGCATAGATTGGGCACTAATCAGCTCAATCTTCCTGAATCTATGGGGAAAGATGTATGGGCAAGAGAAGTAATTTGCAATGAGACCTTAGATACATTCTCTAGATATCTTCCAAATAAGATACCATACGTATTAGGCCCAGAGAATAATGTAGGAAATGGAACTTATCTTATAGATGAGACCGTATGCGAATCTGTTACTATTATTGGTGCTGGAGATATAGATTGGCATGCTTGGTCACATCACTATCCTGGTTTGTTATATGGTGGTGTAAACTCATATGATATGATGACTACAGGTGTCGACTTTGAAACATTCGCAGATGTGCAGATGATGGCAGATCATGTATCTGCATTTGCTAATGGCATTTATGTGGATTACATCCCACCTAATAAGATCCATCTAAATACAGTCATAGCCGCATCTTTCCTTACCAACTTCCAGCATATTCCTATAAGCTTGCTAGTAAAACATGCAGATAATCTCAAGACTATTCCACCAACACAAATGGAAATATTTGAGAGATTAGCTACAGATGATGTAGCTGTATTCTTATATGAGCAGCTAAAGATGTATGATCAGCTAGAGACTGTATATGCTAACGTAGATCTTAAGCTTTCCTCATTAGAAGAGAAAGCTAGAGATAGAGAGCAATGCATTGAGGAATTGAAATCCAATTATGTATCTGCTGCCAATAAGAATCATCCAATAATGATCACAGTGAATTAATATAAATGGAGGTATGATAACATGAGTGCTGCTGTTATAGATATTTCGGAATATCAAGATGATGATATTATAAGTACGGCAAGAGAATCTATGGGTATAGGTGGAGTTATTATCCGTCTTGGTCTTACTTATCATGGAGAACCAACTATGGATGATAAGTTCATTACGTTCGTCAATAAAGCTGTAGAACTTGGCCTTCCATATGGAATCTATTATTATAGCAAAATGACGGATTCTGATTGGGGATTAAAAGAAGCTCAGTTTATTAATGATAAAGTATACGAACTTCTTAATGGACAAGAACCAGGAATGGGCGTATTCTGGGATATGGAGGATTCACTCGTTCAATATGATGGGGTATATTCCAATCTTATGAATGCCATAGATACAATGTCTAATTGGGGATTTAAGAAGACTGGTATTTATGCCAATAAGAGTTATTTTGAAACTTATATGGATCTTGATGATCTAGCTAATAGAGGAACAAGACTTTGGCTTGCTCAATACAATGACGAACCGGAATTAATTAATGAGAGACCAAATAATAATTGGGTTTGCTGGCAATATACAGATAAAGCAAATGGTATGAGTCTTGATGGAGATATTTGGTACGAATAAAATACTAGGAAGGGAATAATCCCTTCCTAGACTATTTATGCATTTTATTTTTTTTTTAAATCTCTTCAGCTTTCTTTTTAAGAGCCTTTGCTGCCTTACGACGCATACCTCTATCACGACGGCTACTAGGCATATTATTATACTTATCAATTGCCGTCATAAGGCGATGAACTTCTTTACGGAATTCATCCTGGAATTGGGCAAGAATGGAGATAGTAAGATTCTTAAGACGAATCTTGGCAAGATGCTTTCCATATTCCAAATCAAATTTGTCTTCATCCATTGCGCATCTTGCAATTCCGCAATCACCGAAAGCTTTGATGAACTTGTAAAGAGGAGCTAAATTGCTTCTTAATACAAAATTAAGGAATGGCCCACTACCATACATACCATCGAATTTATTCAAGCTATCATCAACAATGTCTAACATGGCATTCTTATCTTCGTACTTAGCTACAACAATACCCTTTTCCTCATCTACATGATAAATGATATCATGATCGAACAGAGTTTCATCACTAATAATCACACGCATTTGCATTTCCTCCTTAAAATTGAAAACAAAAAGCTACTTCATTGTTCATTGGTTAGTATTGATTGATATATCCCGTTTCGACCATCAAGTAACTTTTTATAGGAGGGAATTTTATGGCCAAAATGAATGATGGATTACCAAAGCATCTAGAAGTATCCCCACTTGATGTTGATAAATTCGTTAAAGTAAATGAATTAAAAGCAATCTCTGATCCAATGTTTTTTGCTAGGTCTAATATGCCTACAGAGAATGGATTGCTATCTAATGAGATATTTGGTATAACCAAAGAAGATAGAACTTCTATCTTTGCATATATTCATTTAGCAGATGAATGGTTTATGCATCCACTTGCATATAAGACTTGGTATAGATTGGACAAGAATATCAAACCATGTGTATATGAAATGGATACATTCACTTATGACCCCGAAGATGGTAAATTAAAACCAGATCCAAAAGGGCAAACTGGATTGGAATATCTTAGAAAACTAATAAAAACTGTAGACTTTAAGAAAACAGCATCCAATAAGAGAAATATAAGAATAGAGTTTCTTGAGAATTATAGAGATAAGCTGTTCATGAAAGATCTAGTAGTAATACCTGCTGGATATAGAGACGTTGATACAGAGAAGAATGGTAGAATTGGTGTAGGAGAGATAAACAAGCTCTACAATGCTATCATAAGAGATACAAAAGCATTGAAAGAATCTGATGATTATGGTCTATCTCTCAATGGTACTCTTAGAGGAAGAATACAGGATAATATAGCAAAGATATATAACTGGTTTGTATTTGGTAGAGATCCAATTACTGGCGTAGATGCTCCTGCTACTGGCTTATCAAGAAAACTAGGTCTTATCAGAAGAGCTGGTATGAAGAAATCCTTTGACTGGGGTTCTAGATTGGTTATTTGCACACAAGACCTTAGAAAAGAAAATCTATCAGATATTCAGATTGATATAGATGAGATTGGAATTCCTATAGCAGCTCTATGTGCTAATTTATATCCATTCATGCTATTCTGGATAAGACAATGGTTTGATAATAACCTTTCTGGAATTGAATACGTTCCAGTTGTTGATGCAAAGAAGAATAAGATCATAAATTGCAAAATAGGAGATTGGAGAGCAGTATTCTCTGATGATAGAATTAAGACAGAGCTTGGTAGATTCATGCATGGTATGAGCAATAGATTTATTGCTATAGAAGCTCCACTTGAAGATGATTCGATCAAGAATGTTTATCTCCAATTTAAAGGATATAAAGTCCCAAGAGAACAGGCGGCCAAAGACTATCTTGCTGGAGATATAGATTATAAATCTTTCCCATTAAGTTCTAGAGCCCTTACTTGGTGTGATCTTATTTATAGAGCTGCTATGGAAGTATCTAAAGATAAGATGGCATTGGTTACACGTTTCCCGATGGATACTTATTGGAACCAGTTCCCTGCTAAGATCAAGGTTATCTCCACCATCAAGACAGTTCCAATTATAATAAACAATGAATACTTTGATAGCTATCCCGATATAGGGCCAAATGATATCAATACCAACTCTTCTAACAGATTTATCGATGTAGCATTGCCTAACAACGTTCGTCTTGATTCTATTGGTGGTGACTTCGATGGTGATACAATATCTATCAAGATACCATATTCTATAGAAGCTAATGATGAACTTAAGAAGGCTACAGAAAAGAAATCCCACTATATTGGCTTGGGTGGTATAAATAAGATGACCACTATTCATGAAGGTATACAGGCTATGTATAACCTAACCATGACTCTAAATGATGACACAGATAAGATGACCCCATCTAATGAAATCAAGTTCTAATAAAAAAAAAATAATGGAGATTTTTACATCTCCATTATTTCTTCTTGAGATGAAATAATTTCATTTCAAGAAAGTATAATAGCAATGATTTCGGTATCATCCATAATACCACTCCTTTCCTATAATTTCATTTTTATAATATATATTTCTTTTCTTATGGATTTCCATGGATAATGATAGATGAAAACATCTTGGTAATTTAACCGCGTATGAACGAATTGGGGGTAAAAAAGATGGGAGAGTATCAAAAAATCGATACTGTTTATCTTAGAAAAATGAAGAAAAACAGCACTGCTCCTCTTAAGAACGGTATCTATCCGTTGTACTCTAATAGCACCATAGCAGAATCTTATAATTTTGCCAATATAAGAGATTCTGTATCGCAATGGAATAGATATTCAGATTCTGTTTCCAATAATTGGAAACAGATGATGCGTTTGTTTCATACTGTAGCAGAAGCAGGAAATCAGAAAGAATTAGACACAATAACTTCTATCATCAAAGAGAATGTAAATGCCAATATAGAATGCCCAGCTATGATGAAGAAGGATATTCTTAATAGATATTCTAACTCTGAATCTGATATGGAAAGATCATATTTATACTCTATAAGAGAATCTATAGATCAAGCTATAGAGGCTGATAGGGTATTAAAGAACTTTGGTACTCTTTCAAAGAGATTTAATATATCCAAACTGATAAATGAGAATATTTTATTTGAAGATGCATTTGAAGAGACTATGTATTCTTTATGCTCTCTAGTGGATACATATCAGATGGATTATAAATCCAAATACTGCATTGCATCTGAAGCGGCCTTATATGCTATTTATGAATCAGTAGATGATTGCGATATAGGGACAGACGAATATCTTAGAAGCAAACTTAATAATAAGGCCATTCTAGAATCTGTACTTGACTATTTCTTGGTAAATTATAGCCATGGATACGCAGATAAGAATGAGTTTATCAATATAATGGAAGAGACTGCCCATAAAGATCCTTTTATTGCTAATCAAATAGATTCTTATTTCGATCTATTAAGAGAAGCAACAAAAGATCTTTCTAATGAGACTATCTCTAGACTGGATAATCCTTTATATGAAAATGATATAAGGATTTCCGATAATATTAGTCAATACGAGTTAATCCAAGAGATGACGGAAGAACTAACTAGACTAACACAGGTCCATGAAATGACTTTAGATGAATTGGCATCAAAAGCCAAAGAAACCATGGCCAAGATAAAAATGCTTCCTTCACAGGCTACATCTCAGATTAAGTCGTTGATATATTCCATACTTGTACCCTGTAGGGCAGAAGATATGGCAAAAGGAGTTCACAATATCTTATCCGATATATTCTATGCTGCTATTACTATAGGAGCTTTATCAGTTGGTGGACCTCTTCTCGGAATATTTACTGCTATAGCAGCTCTCATAACACGTAAGTGTGTACAAAAGGAGTATTTAAAGGCTTCTATTCAAGAATGGAGAGAACACAAATATTCTGTTAAGAGAAAGCTAGATGATTGTAAAGATCCAGATAGAAGAAAGCTGATAGAGGCATATCTAGATAAACTAGACGCTACTCTTGAAGATCTTGAAAAAGCATATGAAGAAATGAGAGATAAGACTACAGATGAGCTCAAAGAATCATCTAATAGACGATTGGCGTCTCCAGATTATCACAAGATCAATGCGGATACTGTTAATCCAAACGGAAAGATTACTCCGTCCTCTTTTGTTTATGATAAGAGTGGCAATGATTCTACTATGGTCAAATTAGGAAATGATTTGATCAATAAGAGAACTGCCAAAAACGATGATGACGATGATGATTTTATGGATGGTGAGTAATTATGTTTTTAGAAGATTGGTTTGAACACGCCGTATTAAATGAAGATGCTTCTTTAAATGAAGCGGCTCCTAGAAAAGCAAAAGATCTTGGTATTAATCCAGATACTCCTCCAGATCTCAATAATCCAAATAATGATAATAAACAACCTCCACAAAAAGATGACAATCCATCTCCATCTAATAATACTGATCAACAAAAAGATGACCCCTCTTTATCAGCAGCTCAACCTGATGCTGTAATGGCTGATGATAAGCCACAAGATGATGCATCTTTAGCCAATGCACAGCCAGATGCTGTTATGGGTGGTAATAGCGATGATCAGTCTCCTGATGGAACTGATGATGATCAAGCTGGAGAAGATAATGGGGATAATAATGAGAATGGAGAAGAAGATCAGGATACTTCTGGAGAAGAACAGCCTGCTGCGCCATCGTCTATAAATGATGAGTTGAAACAAGATGAACAAGAGATCTTTAAAGATCTCTCGCAAGAACAATTGGAAATAAAAACCAATGAGTTAAAAAGAGAATATAAAGATCTATATTCTGCTGTAAATGATATATTGGATAAACTTAACGATATATCGAAAACATCTTTTGATGCTACTATGATTGAATTCGTCACTAGAAAGCTTCTAGAGTTGAAAGATATAATAAAAGATAGTGTTACGGATACTTTTGATACCCGTACTTATATAGAAAATCAGGTAGAATTTCAAAAGATGATAGCATTGTTCAATAATCTTACTGTCATGGTAGAAACTATATATAATGCACGAGTAAAACGTGTTGCTGCAGAAGCAAAAGAAAAGAAGTCTAAGAAAGACAGTGAAGATTTTGATATAGAGGATTTTGTTCAAGATGTGGGATGGTAAATTCCACATCGATTTATTTCAAAAGAAAACAAGAAATTGTTTTTTTTTTGGAGTGATTGAAATGAAATTAGATGTAAGTAATCTTGCAGAAGCAACTCATATAAATGCCTATTTGGATAAAACAGTTGGGCGTAGCACTAGAGGAAAATTCTCTAAAGGAATTGATAAAGCAGCCCAAGGAGCAGTTGATGTTGCAAATGGTTTTGTTGGATCTGCAGCAAGAACCTTCGCCGCTATTCCAGGGTATGCTATCGATTCTGTATCCAACGTCATTAGTCCAGATAAAGAAGATCGTAAGAAATCTTATACAAAGAGATTTACTGCTGGTCTTAAGAAATCTATGAAAGCTTCTGCTAATTAATAAAGGAGCGATTATATTATGCATATTGAGACAGGTTCTCTCTCTTCCGTAATGGAAGGTACACATATAGCAAAAGCTGTCGATAATGCTCTTGGATATGATGCTAGAAGAAAGCGCACAAATAAGATTGCAAAAGCTCTAGGTGCAAAAAGTTCTGGTGCTAAAACAGCAATTAGTGCTTTAACAGGATTTCCACAGCAAATAGCTCATGCAGTTGGAGTTGGTGTTGGCGGCGTGATAGATGGCGCATCTAGAATGGTCAAACCAGAAAATGCCAAAGAAAAGAAAATGAGCCTCGGTGGTAGATTCAATGCCGGAGGAAAAGAATCCGATATGGCAACTATTGATGATAATTATAAAACTTGGAAAGGCCTTCATGACCAAAGAAAGAAATATTATTCCGGTAAAGGGTTTTATGATTCTCACAAGGGATATTTATTCGATTAATTCCAAATATCAATTTATTTTTCCCATAGATCCAATGGATCTATGGGATATTATACCGTTTGTAATTTTCTATAACAGATGGCCCTAACAGACATATTGATAAATTGGATGTCCCTTGAAATATACTTTTGTATTTCAAATATTGAAATCCATAAAATTTATACAAAAAATAGACCTTTTGCTCTATCCTTTATGGATAGAGAAAAGAATATAAAGGAGGAAAACCACATGGCAATTGTAGGTGCTGCTTCAATGCAGACAGAATCAGCCCCGCAGTCTCTCAATAGATTTTACAGCAGAGATCCAATGCATGGTCTCGCTGAGCAGTTTGCTGGTATTGCAGAGGCTGGTCGTCAGGAAGGGGTTGAGATTTTTAGTGAGCCTTCGAAGTTCTTCATGACTCCGTCGCTTAAGCGCCAGATGAAGAATTTCTTC
>Ga0310695_10007872_pt1 | contig 16778 bp, 18 predicted proteins | sample RumenRJG_04DNA_FD_203882 | JGI IMG/M metagenome (GOLD analysis project Ga0310695, IMG submission 203882) | Bovine rumen microbial communities from Lethbridge, Alberta, Canada - RJG_04 (v2) (version 2) | ecosystem: Host-associated > Mammals > Digestive system > Stomach > Rumen | place: Canada...
ATTGGCTGCATCACATGTCTTTTGGCAAGCATCTTACTCTTTTCTTGGCATCTGGAAGCCTTCTATGCAGGGCAACATGTCCTACACATCGCCCTCTTCTACCCTATCAACGTACTATTCCTCTTTGGTGTATTATATGGCTGTAAGGTCCTTAATGGACTCAGATATTCTATAGTGACCAACATCTCCATCGGAACCCTCGTCATCATCGGTCTCCACATCATGTTAGTCACTGTTGTCAATTTTTCCCTCGAACATACTTTGGGAATCAAAGGCACCATCTGCTATCAATGGTACACCGCAATGCCTACTGCCATCATCATTGTTGCCCTCCTCCACTCTATTATCCTATGGTCTAAACGGCATTTTCCTATTTTGTTAGGAAGAAAAATGTCTATAAATTTGTAAGATTCAGAAAAAAGCACTATCTTTGTAAGCAAAATAAGACAATTCGTCAAAATAAGATGCAACTTTGCGGCATAAAAACTTATTTTTTCAATTTGTTCAGATGAATATAAAAATAATGGTATGTTGTCACAAGAAAGACATATATAAAGAAACTGATTTATATATGCCTATACAAGTTGGTAAGGCCCTCTCAGATATAAGCCTTAACATGCTAAGTGATGACACTGGCGATAATATTAGCCATAAGAACAATAGTTACTGTGAATTAACTGGATTGTATTGGGTATGGAAAAACCTAAAAGGTATTGACTATATTGGTTTTTGTCACTATAGGAGGTATTTTGATTTTATGCATAACGGTAGAAGATTCTTCCCTCTTACAACGTTTAGTAATTCACAGTTTGAAGAACTTGATTATAATATCAGTAAGAAAGCATATTGTTTTTTACAGAAAGGAGGATGTATTGTAGCCAAGCCGTCCCATCTTCACACCTCATTATACAACCAGTATTGCGAAAACCACCATGGTAAAGATTTCCGAATTCTTGGAGATGTAATTCGAGACACTCAAGAACCAAAATATTATAAAGCATTTTGGGATACTTTGATTAAAGGGAATATCTTTTATCATTGCAACATGTTCATAATGAACTGGGCACAATTTGACAAATATTGTAATTGGCTATTTCCAATTCTTAATGAAGTTGAAAAGAGAACAGACATAACAAATTACACCAAAACACAAAAGCGAATTTACGGATATCTTAGCGAACGTCTACTCGGCCTATATATTCATGCAGAAAAGATTAAAACGATGAGTATTCCAATAATGAAGATTTCTAACGAACCTGAAACTGACAATCTTCCATCATATAAATTATTGTTTCGAAACTTCATCAGAGATTTCGGTTTTGGAATTATCAAACACACTATCTAAGTTGTATGAAAGAATCGGTTTGCCTCTACGAGAGACAAAATGCCATTTTCCATTTTATTTAAAAAAAAAACTTAAAATTTGCAAGATTCAGGAAAAAATACTAATTTTGCAAACAAAAAAAACAATAATGGAAGAAAACCTAGGCCTACAACTAAGTATTATCGTCCCCGTGTATAACGTGGAGAAATATATCCGTCCATGTATGAAAAGTATCTTCCAACAAGGACTTAATGAAGACTGCTTCGAAGTCATTATTGTGAATGATGGTACAGAAGACCATAGCATGGAGATTATCCAAGACATCATAGACCAACACAAAAACATCATCGTTATTAATCAAGAGAATCAAGGTTTATCCGTTGCCCGTAACAATGGTATCGCTATGGCAAAAGGAGGATATATACTCATGCCTGACTCCGATGACATGCTGATTGACAATAGTCTGAAACCTTTATTAGAAATTGCTATAGAAACTAAAGCGGATATAATTGTTGCTGATTTCTTGAAAATGAATAGCGAAGAAATTAACAATTTCAAAGGTGTCTGTAATGCCGATATCAAAATAGAAGAAAAAACAGGTGAGCAACTCACAATAGAAGATTTAAATGCAAATCAATGCTACGTATGGAGGTCATTATTCCGTAGGAATTTTATAGTTGACAACCATATTTGTTTTTATCCTGGTGTTTTTTATCAGGACGTTCCTTTTACTCATGAATGCTATATAAAAGCGGGCAGATGTATCAGAACCTCCCAACAGTTTTATATTTATAGAAAAGGAAGGCCTGAAGCTGCCACTTTTTCCTATTCCCTAAAAAAGGGAAAAGATTTTTGTACGGTAATTGCAAGAACTTGGGAGCTGACAAAACTCAACAACCCTCCCCATATACAGCACAAGCTAAAAGAAGATATCTTCATATCATTTTCCAATATGGTGTATAATACCGCTTTTATGAAGAGTAAGTCAGAAAAACAGCAAATAATAGATTACATGAAGCAGTTAGTTCCTGACCTTGCATTTTCAAATGGACTTCGGCAGGTAATATATACGTTTATGTATAAAAACATGCCCTACAGTCTCATCACCATACGCTATATTTATGGCATTTTTTTTGACAATTGTATTCGTCCATTCTACTATCATTGGTTAAGGAGGCCATTTCTGGAGAAATGAAAATAGCATATATATATTCAACCTTCGCAACTAAGGGTGGAACAGAAAGAATTTTAGTCGAAAAAGCGAACTATTTCTCTGAACATTTTGGATATGACACAACTATCATAAGTTGTTTTCAGAATGCTGATGACCCAAACTTTTTCCCAATATCCTCTAAGGTCAAACAAATATTCCTTGAAATACCATACTATTCACAATATAAATATAGATACCCCAAGAGACTATGGGTAAAATGGAAAATTAACAAGTTGTTGAAAAAAAGCATAAACCAAACCGTGAAACAAGTTGATCCAGATTTCTTAATCTGTCCTTCACGGTTTATGGCCAACTATATTAGTACTATTAAATGCAGAGCAAAAAAAATAATAGAGTGTCATGTTATTAGACAAAGCACTATTAATAAGCATGAAGGGAATCCTCCATTTCCTATCAGAATATATATGGCGATTTACTCTTTCTTTTATATAAGGACCATGGAGCGAAATGCTGACGCTCTTATTACTTTAACCGAGGAAGACAATAAATTATATAAACGAGCAAAGAATAAATTAGTAATTCCAAACTTCTCAACCATGCAAATCAATCATTATAGTGATTGTACAGCAAAACGCGTGATTGCTGTTGGACATTTAGAATGGATAAAAGGTTTTGGGAGATTAATTGAAATATGGACTATTGTTTCTTCAAAGTATCCAGATTGGCAGTTAGACATATATGGAGAAGGAGAATTATATGAATCATTAATGACATTAATAAAAGTATATAAAACAAAGAATATAACTATTCATAATTGTACTCCAAACATTAGTATGGAATATGCAAAGAGCTCTATTTGTGCCGTTACCTCCTATTATGAAGGATTCTCCCTCGTAACACTTGAGGCCATGAGGCATGGTGTCCCCTGCGTGGCGTTTGACTGTCCTTATGGCCCGAGGAGCATCATTAATGATGCACAATGTGGATTTCTCGTGGACGATGGTGATATCAGACTATATGCAGAAAGATTGTGCCGTCTTATACAAGATAAAGAACTAAGGACATTATTCTCGGAAGCAGCCAAAGAGAAAGCAAAAACATTTGATGTTGACATTATAACAAACAAATGGAGAACTTTCTTTGAGGAAATGATTTGCTCATAATGAACTCATTAAAACATGAATAAATAAGAAACAATATGGAACCTCTGATTGACTTTGTTGTATTATGGCTGGATTCAAACGACCCAAAGTGGCAAAAGGATTATGCAGAATATAGTCCTCAGTCAAAATCTGAATCCGGAAAAGGAAGTGTGCGTTTTCGAGATCACGACACCTTCAAATACTGGTTTAGAGCTGTGGAGAATTATGCGCCATGGGTTCATAAAGTCTTTTTGGTTACCAACGGAAAATTCCCTGATTGGATTAATAAAAATTGTTCAAAATTAGTATTGGTTGAGCATGCAGATTACATTCCTAAGCAATTACTGCCAACATTTAACTCTAGTGTCATAGAAGTTTTTCTTAATAGAATTCAAGGATTGTCTGAGCATTTTGTTTATTTTAACGACGATTTTTATTTAAACTCACCTGTCAAACCTGAGTATTATTTTAAGAATGGTTTACCATGCGATAACAACAAAGAAACATGTTTCAACGTTCCTATTTATACAAAAGAAGACCGATTTGGCATTTGTCATTCAATGCTGACATGTATCGGATTAGTGAATGGACATTTTAACAGATGGGAAACAGTTCTTCAATCCCCCAAACGATGGTTTGGGGTACACCTTGGTTTGAAAGGAATTCTTATGAGTTGCTTATTAGCCAAACAACGATTATTTATAGGATTTACAAATTACCACATAGAACAAGCATTTCTCAAATCAATTTTAGATGAAGTTTGGGAGGAAGAAGGGGCTTTCATAAGTGAAAAGTGTACAAGATTTAGGACAGACATTTCTGCAACGCAGTATCTATTCCGCTATTGGCAATTTGCTTCCAATAAGTTTTATCCGAAGAAGAGAAGTAGGGCTTTCTTCTTCCTAAACAATAAAGATGTTATTAAAGACATTGAGCGTACTATGATGGAGGAAAAATGCAAATCATTCTGTTTGAATGACAGTGCTTTTTGTAGTGATGAAGACTACGAATATCTTAAAACCAATCTTCCACTTCTATTTGAGAAAAAATTCCCAAAGAAATCATTGTTTGAAATATGAGTTAAATAGTGCATCCCATTGTGGCATCACATTCATAACGCTAAAACACTGAGAAGAAACGATAGCGGCATGCCCCATAGAACTTCGCAAGTCGGCCGACTCAATTAGTTGGCAAATACGCTCTGCAAATAGTTGAATATCACGATTGTTGACGAGGAATCCGTTGACACCATCTGTTACAATCTTTGCCGGCCCATACGGACAATTGAATGCAACTACGGGCAGGCCACAACTCATAGCTTCAACCATGACGAGACCGAATGGTTCAAAAAGAGAAGTCATAACTAAAATAGAACTATCCAAGTAACGATAGAAAATCTGCGTGTCGGGATGATGAATATGTATATTTTCACATAACCGTTCCGCCTCTTTCTCTAAAGCTATTCGCTGTTCCCCTTCCCCATAAAGATCTAGATGCCAATCAGGATACTTTTCATGTACCAAATGCCATATCTTGAATAAGTCAAAAAGCCCTTTTTGAGGAACATAGCGACCTACAAAAATCACATGTTTGGATTGCAAATCAGCAATCTTACCTGTGTGATTTAGATGAACAACATTTGTAATAACAGTCGTACTCACATACTTAGCCCAATCCTCAGCATCTGATTGATTAAGTGCAACTAAAAGATTATAGCGACGAATATTCTTACGAATAACATGCATATCATAATTTACACGGATTCTTCTAAAAAAACTATAATGATCCGTTAAAGCATGCGTCTTTTGATATCGGAAATCGATGTGCGACTCAGCAATTCTTACAAAAGACTCAGGACATTTTACAACGGCAGAACACGTTCTAGCAAATCCCGTCGTTGAAATGACAATATCGGGGCAAAAGATTTGAATAAAAGAATTGAATCGTTCCTGTAAAACACGATTAAATTGAAACCACTTGAAAAATCTCACCAACGTATTATATTTATACATCGAATCATAAGGTGTATCCAAGTCAACATGTTTGACTCTTACCGACAAAGAGTAAGGAAAAGGATGCTTGCCTTGCTGGAATGTTAACAAGATAATATCGTAGCCATACAAATCTGCCAAGTAATTTGCCTTATCTATTAATATTCTCTCTGTACCTGCAGGATGTACAAACTGAGGGTAGAAATAAACGACCTTCATCTGCTAAAATTTTAGTACCACAAAAAGCATTAAACCCACTTTATCATTTTACCCAATATGAAACACACCCCAACAGACAATGATGGGGGAAGTTTGCTTACCAGATAGAAAAAAAGGTGGAAAGCCCTATATCGCTTAAATTTCAAAATCTCAGAAAATGATGCAGGATGTCTAAGTTCCTCACGAATCTCGCTATTTGATAATGGTTCTGTAAAACGTTTACGATGTCGGAGAGCCACACATACAGCACGGAATTTATGTTTCATGACACGGGCACAATGAACATCATAAAAAGAACGTCCTCTAAGTCGGGCACATCTTTCTGTCATTATCGCATCAGTCTTGAATCTCTCCCGTATTTCTGCAGTAGGTATCTTATCACGAGCCTCATTACCCATGATAGAACCTGGTCTTAGGACATAATTATAAGTCACATTTGGCAACAATACTGCACAACTAATTTCAGAATAAAAGTCTGATAAGAACAATGCATCCTCATCCTTACGAGCTGCAAAATGGAAGTTATTGCTTTGAAGAAAATCAAGCTTAAACAATATATTCCATGCATTGATGCCAATATGCCATCTAAGATCCTGACATAAATAATTAGCAAAAACATCTTTACCTCGAATAACTTCCTTCGACTTATATGAGAATGTTGGCACTTCTTGATTTGTACCATAAATAATCTTCCTTGAAGATGCAAAGACCGCATCTGCGTTATACTCTTCTGCTTCTTTCAATAGCAGAGATATAGTTTCCAATTCAATGAAGTCATCTGAATCAACAAAACAAAGGTATTTACCATTCGCATTATCTATAGCTGTATTTCGTGCCTCTCCAAGTCCTTTATTTTGAACATGCCTAATAATTTTAATCTGTTTTCCCTTTGGATGAGACATAATCAACCTATCAACAATTTCCATAGATTTATCTGTTCCTAAATCATCAACAACCAAAATCTCCAAATTAGGGTAGGTCTGGTTAAGAACAGACAACAAACATTTCTCGATATAAGGTTCCACATTATAGACTGGAATTCCTATTGAAACAAGAGGATCATTCATATACTTCTTATTTTTTGCAAAGATAAACACTTTCTGACAAACTGACAAATAATTATATCACTATTTTTGCTATTCTGATAAAAGTTGTTCAAATAGTTGATTCCATAACGGCATTACATTTAACGCATTATATTTTTGAGATGACAAGACTGCCTCTTTTCCTATTCTTCGTCGTAGTTCTATATCATGCATCAACATACAAACCCTATCAACGAAATTACTTATATTATTCTGTTCAATCAAAAAACCATTTTTTCCATTTTCTATCAGACTTGAGGGACCATAAGGACAATCATAAGCAACAACAGGTAAACCACAACTCATAGCTTCAGGGATAACAAGTCCGAAAGGTTCAAACAAAGAGGTGGAAACCATTATTGAACTCTCACGATAACAATCAAAGATATGATCTGTGGGGTGATGGACAACAATATTCATAACTAATGAATGGGGTTTGGCCTCTAATTCCTGTAGCTGTTCGCCTTCCCCATAAATATCCAATTGCCAATCAGGATGTTTGGGATGAATCTTTTCCCATATACGAATCATTTCCATTGGACGTTTCTGGTATTCAAAACGCCCTACAAATATGACTCGCTTATTTTCAAGAGTGGAAATGGGTCCATCATTTAGATGAACCAAATTCGGGATAACAACCACATGAGAATGTATCTTACGCCACTCAGTTGCATCCCCCCTCCGTCAATGCCACTACAACATCGACATTTGAAAGAGCTTTCAGATAATGAAAACGATACCATTTCCTTCTAAACCAACAGTTGCCATCCTCTATGGTACGTAAACATATAGAATGTGACTCTACAACTAGAGGAACTGAGCCTTTCAGTTTCACAATGGAATCGATATGATCAGCCGTAGTGCATACGATTACATCTGGATGAATCTGGTCCAATTTCATAGACAATCGCTTTTCATATAAATATTTTAAACGTTTGGCTACTATTAACCTCTTCAATCCATGGTATTGGTATTTCTGATGAAAACGAATACGCAAATCTTCCAAATGCACTCTTTCATCTAATAAAAATGGAATAGGATGATCACCCTAATCTGATGATAGCATATAAACTTTATAATTATACATAGCAACAAGATAGTTCATCTTATCTATTAGTATTCGTTCAATACCGCCCCAAGTAGCTAAAGACCGAAAAATATAGAGAATTCTCATCTTGTTTTTGTCGCTACAAGTTTCTGAAAAAGAGATTCCCATTGTGGCATTATATTTTCAGGCGAAAATCGCGTAGAAGAATCAATTGCAGACTGGCCCATTTTCATTCTTAATGCAGGGGACTCAATTAAAGAACAAACTCTATCTGCAAAAAGCGAAATATCTCTATTCTTAATCAAATAACCATCTACTCCATCTGAGATAATATTAGCTGGCCCAGAAGGACAGTCAAAAGCGATAACAGGTAATCCACAACTCATCGCTTCTGGCATAACTAACCCAAATGGTTCATAATTTGAAGTCATCAATAGTAAAGAACTATTAAGATATTTATCAAAAATATTAGATGTTGGGAGGTTCACGTGAATATTAGCCTGAAGTCTGGCGGCTTCCTTTAATAGATAATCCGACAAATCTCCTTCTCCATACATATCAAGATGCCAATCTGGATATTTCGAATAAACTATATTCCATATTTTAAGCAGATCATCAACTCCTTTTTGCCATGTATATCGTCCAACAAAAATGGCATGTTTTGATTGATGTGAACAGAGTCTTCCCATGGGATTTAAGTGGACAAGGTTTTCAATTATAACAGATTTCAAATATCCAGACCAATCCTGGGCATCATTTCTGTTTAATGCAACAAGAACATCAAAACATGATGATTTGGACAAAAGGTCTCTCATTTCAAACCAAGTCCGCAACCAATGAAGAAAATTGGTTTTATTTAAGGGATTGTTACTAAGTATATAACGCCTATCTATATGAGACTCTAAGACCCGAATAAAAGGTACTTTACATGATGATATGGCAGATAAAAGATTTACAAAATATGTTGTCGTAATAACAATATCTGGATGATAATCATGTACGACCTTGGAAAAGCGCTTTTTTAAGAGTCGATCATACAACTTCCATTTAAAGAATCTGGATAATCTTCCATAATTATATAATTCACAATATCGCACTCCCAAATCAATATGCCTAGCATTATGTGAAATAGGATAAATAAAGGAATGTTGTCCTTGTTCATATGTTAGCACAAAAACCTCATATCCTTTCTTATCAGCAAAATAATTAATTTTGTCAATTAGAATTCTTTCAGTTCCTGCTGCGTTTGTAAATTTCGGATATGCATATAGAATTTTCATGGCTTTTTTACTAAATTATCTTCACTATCTTTATAGTGTTCTTTTTTATAGAATATGCGGGATATACCTTTAATCTGAATCTTAACATGCTGCACAAAACTCTGCCACATGGATTGATCACCGATGGTTCCATAACCAGTAATAGCACGGCATCGGCGATCTCGAACAAATATAATCTTTCCGTATTTTTTCAAAGCCAAAGCCATTGAGCCATCCTCTCCTCGGATAATATCCACACGATATTCTTCCTTGCGACCATAATCTGCATTATATGCAAAAACTAATCCACGGACACTCAATTCCGGACGATTAAAATGCTGAATCCACAGGAACAAGTCACGGCACATCTCAAACAGCTTCAAACTTAACTTACTATGATTCTCATCAGGGAAATAACTCCATGAAGCAGAAACAGCAACTACGCCTGGCTTCATTAACTGTTCAAGCATCAGTTCATAATACATCGGTGGATAGATGGTATCGCTATCCACATCGAAATAATATTTACCTCGAGAATGTTGCAAACCACAACGACGAGCATAGCCACAAGAATGTTGATATTCAGTATAGTATGGTATACCTGATTTCTCAAATATCTCAGCTGTACGATCTTTGGAATCGTTATCCACTCCTATAATCTCAACTGGATATTTGCATCTAATCTCACTTATAGCCCATAGACAAGCCTGCAAATGAAGTTCCTCATTATAACCTATCACAACGATTGATGCTATAGGATTGTCACTTTGCAATGCAGCAAGCCGTACCCTTGTTCCATCAATGATTTCCTGGGGAACTTCACTGAATGGTTTCCCGTAAATAGACAGATATTTATCGTACCAATTTGCCATATTTGCTTGAGATATCTACAATTTGTTGCAAAAATAGGAAAAAAAAAGGATATTGCCAAAAATTAGAGTATTTTTTTACTTTACCAATCATCCATATAGTTAAAACACAAAACGAGGAAGGTAGTTTGTGCAATAGAAAGAAAGCCAGGTTTATCAAACGTGACTGACGGAATGTACATATCTGTGAAAAAGTGGCAGGATGAGACATCATTTTCTTAATCTCAACATTTGAAACTGAGGGCTGAATGTCTTTTCTACGTTTGAGAATATGACAAGCGATATAGAAATCTGTCAGAATAATATTACGACAGCGGTTAGGATAATACACCTTATTATATAATAAAAGAGAAGTTTCTTTCAAATGATTAATGGCTTTTGCGTTTTGCATGACTTCATTCTTTGAAATCTGATGACGTTGCTGATAATGAGACAATGAATTCTCTCTGCAAAAATAGGTATAGGTAATATCAGGAAGAAGGACTGCACGTGAAGTAATAGTTACTAAATCAAAAGTGAACACCATATCTTCCCAATAATTAGTATTAATGAAGCGGAGTTCCTTTTCCCGTAAAAGTGAAGTCTTTACCAAGAAATTACAAGCAGACGCTTGGATACCTGCATACTTTCGATAAGCAAAAATGGCCAATTGGTCTTCTCCCAATAGCTGTAACAAGGGATATTGATAGACCTCACGTTTTCCAGATAATTCTATCCTTTCGTAAGAGCCAAAAGCTATTTCTGCATCGTATCGCCGGATGTTTTGCATCAAAAGAGTAATCGTATTCTCTGCTATCAAATCATCTGCATCTAAAAAATAGAGATAATCACCTCGTGCCTCATCTATTATCTGATTGCGGGATGCAGAAACGCCCTGATTCTGGGAATGAGATAATAGACGAATATCTTTCCCTCGCGAATGGGAAGCAATGCATTCATTAATGAAATTCATGGAGCCATCACCACCTGCATCATCAACAATCAGAAATTCTATGGATGGATATGTTTGTGACAAGGCTGATTCCATTGTCTTACGAATATAAGGTTCGGCCTTATAAACCGGAATACCTATCGTCACATCATATTTCATCCTAACAATTCTTCAAAAAGTTGCTTCCACTGCTGGCCAATCTTAGTAATATGATACTTTTGAGATTTGGCGAGACCTCTTTCCCCCATTTCTTTTCTCAGCTTTTCGTCATTCATCAACGACACCAGACGTTCAGAGAACTTTCCAATATCATAGGCTGGAATCAGGAATCCATCTTCACCATCAGTAATCAGAGAACGAGGACCATTCTCACAATCAAAAGCGACAACAGGCAAGCCACATGCCATAGCCTCAACCAAGACCAATCCGAAACCTTCTGTGCGCGACGGTTGAACTAAAATGGAACTCCTTTGGTACTCACGCTCCACATCCACCAGACTACTATTCAGATGACAACGATGTTTATCTATAGATAATTCGTCCATCAATTTGACATACGGAGTAGGATCACCCATAGCATACACGTTCAATTGCCAATCAGGAAGTTTCTTTTCAACTATAGCCCATATTCTTAATAGGTAATCATAGCCTTTTTCGTAAGCATATCGTCCTATCGTAACGATGCGCTTTGACTGCAAGTTACTTTTTGCCTTTTGTTCTAATGGCAAAGGGTCTGGTATCATTTGTATATTACTCAGTTCGGGCCACTCCTTAACGGCATTCTCATTAAGGACAATAAATCTATCCAGTTTCTGCAGATTGGAAATAATATCTTCTTTCCACCATTTTGAGAACATAATTCTGAATAGATTTATCTCTCTATCTTCAACGCCTCTATAGTTCGCCCTACTTAAATGCAACTCCCCAACCTTTCGGCTTCCATCTTTTATCTCATTGATGAAATTAATTTCTCTACGTAAGGTCGTAATTGTTATATCAGGCTTAATTTTTAATAATTCGTTGGTCAGTAGTCTTTTTATTGTCTTTGTTTATTCAAATACAAAAGCACCTTCTTCAGGAAGGTCTTATTCCAAAGATTTTCAAAGTCTAACCCCAAATTTATGACCTTAACCTTCTCTGAAAGAGGAAAGAAAGAATTACCTTTATTACCTTCAGTAACAATAATAGTCACATCGTAACCCAATTGCTCAGCAAAATAGTTTGCCTTAAAAGAAACCACACGTTCTGTTCCCCCAGCCGAATATAAGGCTGGCGTACAATAGACTACCTTGTATTTCTTATCATTCATCACTGAATTCGAGATGTTTTTAGAATGCAAAAGTACAAATTTAATTTGAAAAATGCAAAAAAGAACCTTTAAATTTGGCTGATTAATAAATAATGACTAACTTAGCAGACGATTTTACATAGCGACATTGATGAAAAGGCTTTTATTTCTCATATTCCACGGATTAGATCCCAACAATGGAATCAGCAAAAAAATAACGTATCAGGTAAATGCGTTAAAAGCCTGTGGATGGGATACGCATCTTTGTTATATGGATGAAACCGGCTCAAAGAAGAGAATTGTAGACAATGAGGTCATTGCCAACTATGGTAACGGAATCATCAGTAAAATTCTCAAAAGAACAGAATTCTCTTCAATTACCCAATATGCCACGAATCATGATATACAATTTGTCTATATCCGTTCTAACCACAATGCCAATCCTTTCACTATCAGGATGGTCAAGCAGATAAAAGAAGCAGGATTAAAAGTTGTAATGGAAATACCCACCTACCCATACGATACCGAATATAAAGCCCAAGGAATGAGTAAGCACATTATTCTGGACAAATTATTCAGAAATCAATTGGCTAAACACTTGGACGCTATCGTCACCTTCTCAGACTACACCCAAATCTTCGGACAGCGAACCATACGGATCTCTAATGGTATTGATTTTAATAGTGTCAAAGTCAAGGTCGCCCTTAATGACACATCGAAAGAGCTTAACCTAATAGGGGTTGCAGAGATCCACAGATGGCATGGATTCGATCGTTTGGTTAGTGGTCTTTCCCACTATTATTCCCAACCACAGAATTACATAGTAAAATTCCATGTCGTTGGTTATTTTTTCTCAGCAGAAGGTGAAACGACCTTTAAAAAGCTTATATCAGATCATAAGATGGAGCCTTATGTCATTCTATACGGAAAAAAACATGGCGAAGAACTGGATGGCATCTTCGACAAATGTGATTTCGGCATTGGAAGCCTGGGAAGGCATCGTGTAGGTATCGAGCAAATCAAAACGCTCAAGAATAGAGAATATGCTGCAAGAGGTATTCCATTTGCCTATTCTGAAACAGACAGCGATTTTGATGACAAACCTTATGTCCTAAAGGCTCCTGCAGATGAAAGCCCCATTGATATTCAAAGAATCATTGATTTCTATCGAGCACTAAAAATGTCTCCACGAGAAATCCGATACTCCATTAAGAATTTATCTTGGGAAAAACAAATGGAGCATGTCATAAATAACATATTCAATAAATGAAGAAAATCTGCTTTCTTGTAGACAGTATCTTTTCCATCGGTGGAGTTCAAAGAGTAACTGCTGTGATTGCCAAAGAATTGGCAAAATACCACGATGTAACCATTATATCCTTTGATCGCCAAGAACAAATGGACACTTCCCTTTATAACCTCAATGAAGCAGATATCAATTACAGGTTCTTTTCATATCCAACTGCCAACCAGTTCAAAAAAGAAATCTGCAGAATCTACAGCGGGATATACTTAAAACTTCAGCCCAAATCTAAATGGTGTTCTGATTTATATGCGAGAAGCTCATACCCATCTGAGTTAAGACATGCTTTAGTTACAGAACTGAAACAAGGACATTATGACATCATCATCGGTGTTCATGCACCTTTGGCTGCCAGATTAGCATCATTGCGAAAAGAATTATCTGGTTCAAAACTCATTGGCTGGATTCACAATTCGTTCGAAGCCATCTTTGGAGAAGATTCACATTATTTTATTGGTGCCAAAAGGAAGCGACACTATATTTACCAATTTCAGAAACTAGATCATGTGGTTGTGCTCTGCCAAAATGATGCTAGCAAATATCATTTATGCGATAATCGGTTTATGCCAAAGGTTATATATAACCCGCTCACCTTAAAACCAGACATGCCTTCTAGTGGCAATTCCAAAAAGTTTTTAACCATTGGCCGTTTTACTCCTTTACACAAAGGTATAGATATTTTGATTGAGGCATTCAGTATCTTTGCCCACCAAAATAGAGATTGGCACCTAGACATCGTCGGAGAAGGCGTTGAAGAAACGAAGTATAAGACGATGATACAGCAATACCAATTAGAAGATAGGATTACAATTCATCCGTTTACTAATCAAATCCAACATTACTATTCACAAGCCCAAGTTTATGTATTAAGTTCACGATGGGAAGGTATGCCTTTGGTTTTAGTCGAAGCCATGTCACATGGGTTACCTATAGTAGCATCAAATTTGCCTGTCTGTAAAGAAATTCTTGGTGATTTCGGCATGTTCTTTAAGAATAAGAATATCGAGGATCTTGCACAACGATTAGAGGAAGCAACACATATTGACTGGCAACAAAAATCAGACGAAGCCATCAAAATTGCCCAGCGATTTGACATCCGTCAAATCATTGAGCAATGGAAGCGACTCCTCGAGTCGTAAATTTATTCAAACATTCCCATGACTTTTTCGACAATCGGGGCCATGTCGTAATACTTGTATTCGGCAAGGTGGCCTCCGAGGATCAGATTGGTATCCTGATCGGCGAGGGCGCGATATTGCTGATAAAGCGACATGTTCTTCTCGTCGTTGACACTATAGAAGGGTTCCATGCCGTCTTTCCATTCTGCTGAGTATTCTCTGGAGATAACAGTCTTAGGGCATTTATAGACTTCATCACCAAACATCTCAAAGTGTTTGTGTTCGATGATACGGGTATAAGGCACCTCTGCATCGGTAAAGTTCATGACAGCATTACCCTGATAGTTTGGCATATCCAAGATCTCTTCCTCAAAACGGACTGTGCGGTATTCGAGTTTGCCAAAACGATAGTCGTATAACTCGTCAAGTTTTCCTGTATACAGAATCTTGGAACATTGAACATTGAATAATGGACATTGAATATTGTAAGTCCCATGTTGTTCGTCGTATTGCCGATTACATTCAAAGAAATCTACGTTTGTTAAAACATCCACTCCTTCGAGGAGTCCATCGATAAGTTTGTTAAAGCCACCAATGGGGATACCCTGAAAGCGATCATTAAAATAATTATTGTCGTGAACAAAACGAACAGGCAGACGTTTGATGATAAAAGCTGGCAGTTCTGAACACTTGCGCCCCCACTGCTTTTCAGTATAACCTTTAATCAATATCTCGTAGATGTCCTTTCCTATCAGCAATTGGGCTTGTTCTTCCAAATTACGTGGTTCTGTAGCACCATCAGCCTTCATCTTAGCTAATGCCTCCTGGCGCTGTTCTTCTATCTTGGCTTGAGCCTCCGCAGGAGTTAAAACGCCCCACATCTGATAAAAGGTGTTCATATTAAATGGTAAGTTATACTGCTTACCTTTATAATTGGCGATGGGAGAATTGGTATAGCGATTGAACTCGACAATAGAGTTCACAAAGTCCCAAACCTTTTTATTGGAAGTATGGAATATATGGGCACCATACTTATGAACATTGATGCCTTCAATGTTTTCACAATAGATATTTCCTCCGAGATGATTACGTTTGTCGATCACCAAACAGCGCTTGCCTTGGCGATGGGCCATACAAGCAAATGTTGCGCCGTAGATACCAGCACCAACAATCAAATAATCATATTGTTTCTCCATCATTCACAGATTATTCTGCAAAAATAGGGAAAAATTTGGAATTATGCAAAATTATTCGTACTTTTGTGGTCATAAATGTGAAATGGGATGAATAGCGAAGCCCTCAGAGAGAAGTTCAAGAACAATCCCAAATGGAAGAAGTTCTTTGACTGGATGATTATGAACCAAGTGGAGACAAGACCACGATGGTTCATCAGATTGTTGGCGCCATTGTACCAGCATCGGGGGAAACATTCGGTGATTCATCGCTCTGCTCGGATGGACACACCTCCGTATCGAACATTCTCTTTGGGCGATTATTCGGTTGTGGAATCGTTTGCTTGCATCAATAATGCGGTGGGCGACGTGATTATTGGCGACTACACCCGAGTGGGACTGCACAATACTATCATCGGCCCTGTGACTATTGGCCATCATGTGAATCTGGCACAGGGGATTACGGTGACGGCGCTGAATCATAACTTTGAGAATCCTGACAGCAGAATTGATGAGCAAGGCGTGTCAACCAAACCTGTCACCATCGGGAATGACATCTGGATTGGTGCGAATGCCGTGATTCTGCCAGGTGTCACTATCGGGGATCATTCTGTTGTTGCCGCAGGTGCTGTTGTTACTAAGGATGTGCCCCCCCACTCGCTCGTGGCTGGGGTGCCAGCAAAAATCATCAAGCAAATATGAGGATCGGTATTGAAGCTCAGAGAATCTTCCGCAAAAACAAGCACGGCATGGACTATGTGGTGCTGCAGGAAATCCGCGAATTGCAAAAGATAGACAAGGAGAACGAGTACTATGTATTCGTGAAACCTAATGAAGACCGCTGTGTGAAAAGTT
>Ga0310695_10007873_pt1 | contig 16778 bp, 12 predicted proteins | sample RumenRJG_04DNA_FD_203882 | JGI IMG/M metagenome (GOLD analysis project Ga0310695, IMG submission 203882) | Bovine rumen microbial communities from Lethbridge, Alberta, Canada - RJG_04 (v2) (version 2) | ecosystem: Host-associated > Mammals > Digestive system > Stomach > Rumen | place: Canada...
TCAAACAGACTTCTGATGAGAATGAAGACAAGTTCCTGATTGCCGAGGATGCCGTTGAGCAGATAATCCGGAAGAAATATGCCGACCCGTATGTCAAAAGAAACGATATTAAAGCAGTCCATACATACGGCATATGCTTCTGTAAAAAGGAATGTACCGTTGTGGGGAAAAAGCTGAAATAGCCTGATAGGAGCTGACCGGCTAAGTCACCGGCCGGGATACCGATCAGGTTAAGATCCAATCCTTCATGTAAAACCCATTAACGAACCCGCCGGCGGTCAATACGAGTCCTTCAGCCCACGTTGGAGTTCTGCCATCTGTTCACACGGAGTATCCTGACTTGCGCGGGGATCTGCCCCGATGCCGCTTCATCATGTACGTGCATACCTTGTGTTGCAATGCCGTAAAGTCTTTATGGCGTAACACAGAATGTCCCGGGCGGTTGCCGGCATGATGTTTTCCGCAAACCCGGGACCGCATGATTCGAGACTCTCCCGTTTTCTGGCAGTGCCAATGCCTTCATACGTAATGCTTTCACCGCCGAACCGGTTCATGCCGATGCGAGGTTTGACGCAGGCAGGTTTTCTGCCGGAGCCGGAGGGCAGGGTGATTAAACAGCATCCCGTTTTCGCACGCAAATTTCAGCCCGTGCGTTTAAGCAGCAGTGCGTTCGCTGTCGGCTCTGTAATGACGGCGTTATCCTCCGCCTGCCAGAGCTTCACGATATTGGGATTGGTGTTTTTCCACGCGTTGACGAGAGGCTGTAACGCTTCCTCCTTAAGTACCATCTCAAGTGATCGCATGGCCGTTATGTGCCTCCAGCCTCCGCCGCAGCCAGGAATTAGCAGATGACTGAATAATGCTCAGACTTTCTGTTACGACTCCATCAGGTTATCACCGAATAAGTACAACGCAATGATGTGCTTTTTGAGCCTCCATGGGCGCGGCAGCGTTCCGGAATAAGGTGATAGCCGATCCGGCCGTGCTTTATATGGAGTATGCCCAGGAGGCCGAAGCCGCCAAAGGTTCCGGAAAGAGAAGCGATCCCCCCGAACTGTCGTACGGAGCCGGCCCGGTTCAAGGCCTGTATTGCCACCAGTAACGTTTATGGCGCTGACAGCAACAGAATGTTCCGGAACCCGGCAAAATTGGCACTGCGGCTGAACACTATCTGCAAGGGGATGGAGTGATGGAGCCGCCGTTTTTTGGGAACCGTCTGTGTCCGGGGAATGCCGTGCCGGCTACCGGACTTATCTGTTACAATTTTGTCCGGGATCTGTCCTTTGATCTCAGCCGGGGTTATTCCGGCCGGAGTTCCTGCAAAAAAACGGAGAGAGTGTTTTTTCTGGCCGGAAAGCCTGATAAAACGGCAGAAGAAAGCAGGGTACCGGAGAGACCGTAACAGCTTTTTACACCTTTCTCATCCCCGTGGAAGATATGGATAAGGGGGGTTGCTTTGGACAGGAAATGGATATCAGCGGTCTCTGATCTGCCAACAAAAAAGGGCCTGGATAATCTGTGACCGGTGATTTACTTTTGAAAACATGCCGGCGTCCGGGAAAGAATGTGATAAAGTTTTCTGGAGAGGGGCCGCTAAAGAGACATGAGCGGCAGAGAGCGCAAACTGATAATAAAATACCCCGGGATTCCGGACGATATCGCCGGGGCACTTAAAAAAGAATGATGAGAGGAAAACAAAATGGCACTTTACGTAAATACCAATGCTTCATCCCTGAATGCCCAGCGCATGATGGCAAATTCCACAAATTCCCTGGACACCTCCTACAAGCGTCTGGCCTCCGGTCTCCGCATCAACAGCGCCAAGGACGATGCAGCCGGTCTCCAGATTTCCGACCGTCTGACAGCCCAGATCAACGGCCTTAATCAGGGCAATCGCAATGCTCAGGACGGTATTTCCTTCGCCCAGACCGCAGAAGGAGCTCTCGACGAAATGACCACCATGTACCAGCGGATCCGCACCCTGGCACTTCAGTCCGCCAACGGCACCAATTCTTCCGCCGACCGTACCGCCATTCAGCAGGAGGTTACCCAGCTCTGCTCCGAAATTGACAGAATTGCCAAGGACACCACCTTCGGCGGCGAAAAGATTCTGACCGGCGAGAAGTCCACCAACAAGGATCTGGCAGATGCCGATACGGTTGACGGTTACAGCAGATCCTCCGCCACGGTGTCTTTTCAGGTAGGCGCCGACAGCAACCAGACCATCTCCCTTAATCTGGGTAACGGCACCGCCAAGCTGGGTTACAGCGTCAAGGATATCGCAAAATCCCTCGGCGCCACCAAGGATGCGGCCATTGATACCGCCGCTACCAAGTATCTTCAGGTAAACGGGAATGAGCTCGCGTTTGACGTATCCTCGGCCGATACCGCGCAGCACACTCTGGCCAACATCGATGCCTTTATTGCCGCGGTTGACAGCAAGCGTGCCGAATTCGGCGCCGTGCAGAACCGTCTCGAGTCCACCATCCGGAACCAGAGCAACGTTTCCGAAAACGTCAGTGCCGCCAGAAGCCGGATCCGTGATACCGACTTCGCCTCCGAGACTGCGGCCATGACTCAGCAGAACATAATCCAGCAGGCCTCTCAGAGTATTCTTACTCAGGCCAATCAGAGACCGCAGGCAGCCCTGAGTCTCCTGGGATAACAGCGGGGAATGACTCCGGACAGGGAATTGGGCGGTAATTATGGTTCTTTGTCTTTGTAACGGTTTGTTTTTCCTCTTGATAATAAACTGTAATTGAAGTTTTTGCGACCTCGTCCGGGGTCGTTTTTTTTGCTCCCCGGCAGTGATTCTCCCTTCCCGCCCATCTCAGCCCGTGCCTCTCTTTTCTTCCGTGATTTCCCTGTAAACATGCCGAATTTTGACGGGTATCAAACTTTTGAAGAATCATTCCCCAAAATCCCGTATTTCTGACTAAAGTCCCGCGCTGTCCGGCCGCTAAGTGCTCAGAGGGACTCTGTTTGTTTCCCCGGTACACATTATTAAAAAAAATTAAAGCACGGTCCTTACTGCGGATCGGCAGGCTTAGGATAATATTGAGAGAAAAAATTCGGAGGTGCTGTTATGGCTCTTTACTTAACCAACATAGCCTCAATCAATGCTCAGCGCATGCTGGCGAACTCCACCAATGCTCTGGATACCTCCTATAAGAGACTGGCGTCCGGACTCAGAATCAACAGTGCCAAGGACGATGCGGCCGGGCTTCAGATTTCCAACCGGCTGACCTCTCAGATCAACGGCCTTAACCAGGGTAACCGCAATGCCATGGACGGAATTTCCTTCGCGCAGACCGCCGAGGGGGCCATGGAGGAAATGACCACCATGTACCAGCGGATCCGCACCCTGGCACTCCAGTCCGCCAACGGGACGAATTCCGATGCGGATCGTACGGCCATTCAGCAGGAGGTTTCCTCACTCTGCGCCGAAATTGACCGGATTTCCAAGGATACCACCTACGGTGGCATGAATGTTTTTGAGAGAGGAGCCAATGATAAAACCATCTCCTTCCAGGTCGGGGCCGATGCCAATCAGACCATTTCCATGAATCTGGCCGCAAAATTCAAGACCAAGAATGAAGATGACGAGGACGTGGAGGTTACTGCTTCAAAATGGTCTGTAAAGGAACTGGCATCAGCCATGGGGATTTCTGACGGGATTGCCAACTGCAGCAGCAGTGAGTTTTCGGGATCGGACGGGAAGGCCTTTGATGTCAGCACCCAGGCCGGGGCCCAGAATGTTCTTGCCAATATCGACAAGTTTATTGCCGCCGTGGACAGCAAGAGAGCGGAGTTCGGCGCCGTGCAGAACCGTTTGGAATCCACCATCCGGAACCAGAGCAATGTTGCCGAGAATGTCACTAATGCCCGAAGCCGGATCCGTGATACCGACTTCGCGGAGGAAACCGCCAACATGATTCAGCAGAACATTATCCAGCAGGCAGCCCAGGCCATGCTGAGTCAGGCCAACCAGAGATCCCAGATGATTCTGAGTCTCCTGGGAGGTTAGCGGAATACAAAAAATCCGGACGTGCCGGATTCAGCTTCTTGCAAAAGGGGAGAGTTCTGACTCTCCCTGTTTTGTTTCAGCTCCGGGGAGATGTTCCCTGCCCGGAAGCTTTTCCCGTTATTCCTCTGCCGGCAGCATAAGTCCGCCGAAGGCCGCAATCATGGCCGGGATCATCTTGCAGTACTCCCCGGACATCAGAGCCAGATCGGCATCAATCTGTACTGCGGGATCGTCGGATCCGGTTACATTCTCTTCCAAAACGGTGTCGGAAAGACGGATTCTCTTGAAGTTGAAGTCGGAATCGATAATGAAGGAGATTTCCTCGTTAAGGGAAAGTGCCAGGCTGGTTACCATCTTGCCGGCATCGAGGTGGGTTTTTATCTCGTCGCTGGAGAGATCCTGCTTCTTGGCTCTGATAATGCCGTTTTCTGACTTGAGCTCGGTTTCGTCCCCGATAATGACTCCGTCCGGAGCGTCATCCTTGGAGAGCCAGTCGGTGAGGCAGGTGCTGATGTCATTGTTGACGGCAATCGGCTTGGCCGGGAAGGAGTTAAGTCCCTTGCGGAGCAGAGCCAGAATGTCGTCGCAGACCTTGCCGCTGGTGGAGTTAACCGCCACGTAGCCGTACTGGGCATTGATCCAGAGCCAGACCTCCTTGTGAATCGGAAAGGCCTTGGGCAGGAGCTCGGTGATGAGGTCGGCCTTGATATCGTCACGTTCCTTTTTGCGAACGGTGCGGGCCTGGGTGCTCTGAATTTCGTCAATCCGATCCGCCAGCATTTCGTTCACCACACTGGAGGGCAGCATCTTCTTTTCAAAAAGGCAGCGGAAAAAGTAGTCATTGCCGATTTTGTGCACCAGCATCGGCTCCTGGGTCTTGTTGCCCATAACGTCAGTCCAGCCGAAACGCACCAGATCCTGGCCCTGACACGGCTGAAATTTCTGCTTCGAGATAAGCTCGTTCAATTCATCGGGCGAATATTTAAAAGGGGTTTCAAGATGATAAACCCGCATGCTCTTAAACCACATCTGGTCGATACCTCTTAATTGTTCGTTAATCTGAATCCCCGGGGGAGTTCCCCGAATTGCAAGTCCGGGAAGTTTACCACTTTTTCGGGAAACCTTGTAGCCGGCGGCGATGAGAGTGCGTACCGAAGCGTATTTAAAGCCTTGCCGTTTCCTGAAAAATGATTCCGGGGGAACAGAAGCGGCAAATTGCGGCGGGTTATGTCTGACAGGCAGAATTATTGCTGATTTTTATGAAATATCTGTACCGCTTAAACGTCTGGTTGTCAGGGTATAATTAATCGTCTGGCGTTATATTCAGGCGGCAGGTACTTTGTCGGAGGCATGATTTTTTCCGGGACAGGAGCCGAACATTTTTCAGAGGCCGGGAGGGCGGATGTGTTATAATGCACGGGTTTAATTTTATGTTTTTGTTTGTTTTGTGAGAATCAGTCAAATGAGCGATAACGGGAACAACAATCCTCCTGAGGATCAGACCTCCGAAGAGCAGCAGCCCCGGACCGAGGATTCGCGTCTTCAGCCATTGAATATCAGACCGGTAAAGATTACCGAACAGTTAAAGACGGCATTCATTAATTACGCCATGAGCGTAATTGTGGACCGGGCTCTTCCGGATGTGCGGGACGGTCTCAAGCCGGTACACCGCAGATGCCTTTATTCCATGTATATCAACGGTTTTGACAGTTCCGGAAAAACCGTGAAATCCGCCAAGGTGGTGGGCGATGTTATCGGTAAGTACCATCCTCACGGCGACAGCTCCGCATATGACACTCTGGTGCGCATGGCCCAGGACTTCTCCCTCAGATACCCGCTGGTAATAGGTCAGGGAAATTTCGGAACTCTCGACGGTGACCGGGCCGCGGCCATGCGTTACACCGAAATCAAGATGTCCCGCCTTTCCAATGAGATGGTAACGGATCTCGGTCCCCGCAACGATTTCAAGGAAACCGTGGATCAGGTGCCCAACTATGACGGTTCCGAGCTTATGCCATCAGTGATGCCGAACCGCTTCCCGAATCTCCTGGTCAACGGTTCCTCGGGCATTGCCGTGGGTATGGCCACCAATATTCCGAGCCACAATATGCGGGAGGTTATCGATGCCACCCTGGCCCTGATGGATGATCCTAATATCGGAACCGATGGGCTCATGAAGCACCTTCCGGGCCCTGATTTCCCCACCGGCGGCATTATCTACGGCGTTTCCGGAGTGAGGGAGGCCTATGAAACCGGGCACGGTTCCATTATCGTCAGATCCCGTACCCATATCGAAGGCAATCCGGGCGAAAAGCAGAGCATCGTGATTGACGAAATTCCCTACAACGTCAACAAGAAGGAACTGGTAACCCGCATTAATGCCTGTATCCGCGAAAAGATCATCGAGGGCATGACTGATGTCAACGATTACTCGGGACGCAAGCATGCGGTGCGCATCGTTATTGATCTTCGCAAGGGCGAAGCTCCGGAAATCATCCTCAATCAGCTGTTCAAGCGCACCAACATGCAGATCAGCTACGGCATCAACATGCTGGCCCTTAACGACGGACACCCGGAGGTAATGAATCTCAAGCAGATCCTGGAAGCCTTTATCAAGCACCGCCGGGAAGTGGTTACCCGCAGAACCGTGCACGAACTCAGACGTGCCCGGGGGCAGGCGCACATTCTGGAAGGCATTCTGGTGGTGCTTTCCAATATTGATGAGGTGATCCGGATTATCAGGGAATCCCAGAACAAGGCCGAGGCCAAGGTGGCTCTCATGAGTCGCGGCTGGAGTTTCTCCCTTTTGGGCGACCTCATTGCCAGAGCCGCCGACGGCAGCGAAATCTGCCGTCCCGAGGATCTGGAGGATCCTGCATGCGGTATTCACGGTGATCTGTATCATGTTTCGGATCGTCAGGCTGAGAATATTCTCAACATGCCGCTCCACCGTCTTACCGGAATGGAATACAACGAAATTCAGGACAGCTACAAGGATCTGGTGGTTAAGGTTCGCGGCTACCTGGAAATTCTGGAAAACGATGCGGTGCTGGTGGATGTTATCAGGAAGGAGCTCTTGCAGATCCGTAATGACTACGGAGACGAGCGCCGCAGTGAAATCCAGGGTGAACGTCCCGAAATCACCATGGAGGATCTGATCGTTCCGGAAACTGCAGTGATTACCATGTCCCGCACCGGATATGTGAAGTACCAGCCTTTGTCCGAATACCGCGAGCAGAAGCGCGGCGGCCGCGGCAAGAGAGCAGCCAAGGTCAAGGACGAGGATGTTATCGACAATATTTACGTCGTAAACACCCATGACACCATCCTCTGCTTCTCATCCATCGGCAAGGTTTATCCTCTCAAGGTTTACGAGCTGCCTTCATCCTCCTCGCAGTCCAAGGGACTTCCGATTGTGAACCTGCTGGCACTGGAAGAAAACGAACGCATCATCAGCATTCTGCCGGTAGACAAGTTCGATGAGGAACGCTACCTCATGCTGATTACCAAAAAGGGTCTTATCAAGAAGACCCGGCTGTCGCTCTTCAGAAATCTCAGAAAGAACGGCATTCTGGCTATCAGATTCATGGAAGGCGATACTCTGGCCGGAAGCGCCATCACCGAAGGCAAGGATGTCATCGGAGTATTTGCGTCAAACGGCTATGCCGCAGTGTTTAACGAATACTACGGCGAGGACGGCGGATCCGAGGAAGACAGCGATGCTCCGGATACCGAAGACGATACCGCAGAGGATATCCCCGATACCGAGGATGCCGAGGAGACCGATGATGCCGTTTCCGCGGAAAAGGACATCTCCTCCTACTGGAATCCGTCTCCGGATGCCAGGGGGATCCGTCCCTCCGGGCGTTCCTCCAGGGGCGTGCGCGCCATTAAGCTGGCCCCGGGAGCCGAGGTGGTTTCCATGGTGGTCTTCAAGCAGGACGGCGGCATGGTGCTTACCGTGTCCTCCAGCGGTCTCGGCAAGCTCACTCCGCTTTCCAAGTACCGTCTCTGCAACCGTAACTGCAAGGGCGTGATCTCCATTAAGCTGACGCAGCATAACGGAAGTCAGGCACAGGTTGTCGGCGTGCTTCAGGTGCAGAAGGAGGATCAGATCGTACTCATTACCAGTGACGGCATTCTGATCCGTACCAAGGTTGAGCAGATCAGAGTCTGCGGCCGCTTCTCCCAGGGCGTGAAGCTTATCAATATTTCTGAAAATTCCGAACTTATCGCCGTTGAGAAGGTGCTGAGCGAGGATTTGGAAAATGATGCCGAGGTTCGCGGTCTTAACGTTCCGGAAGGCGAAAACAGTGCCGAATCCGGCGATGCTCCGGAAAACTCCGCAGTGCCTGATGAAAATGCAGAAGCCGGAAATTCCGGGGAAAACGCTCCTTCCGAAGCAGCAGCTCCGGAGGACGGAGAGCCCGCACCGCAGGAATAAGGGAACAGTTTCTTAAAACAGAAACAAGGAAAGAAGGGCGGCTCCGAAAGGGGCGGCTCTTTTTATTTGCGCGAGCGGAAATGCTTTTTTTGCCCGGATTTTTCCGAGCTTTCTTCCGAATCCCTGTCCTGACAGCTCTCTAAAGAATTCTGATCTCCCGGAGGGGCAGCCACTTAAGGTCAACGGGAATAATTTCCGCTCCGGCGGTGGAATTGGTGTTTTCCCGGCAGGTATCAGGCATTCCGGAGAGGGAGCCCGGGGCAACAGTTTTTGCCGGTTTCCGGGAGTCCGGATTCAGAGATTCCGAAGCCCTGCGGGATTCCCGGCAGCCGGAGGAGTCAGGAATGCTTTCCCGAAGCCATACCGTATCCTCCAGGTAATTATCAGGTTCGCCGCTTGTGAGGCGGAACATCCCCCGGCGGATTTCGAGACTGTGATGCGGTGAAGATACCGCAAGGAAACTCTTTTTGTCCGGAGCGGCAGAAGGATCTCCCCTGAGTCCCGCCACGGCCAGGACGGATCCCCGGGCACCGGTGAGAAAAAGCTCGGCATAGCCGTCATTGTCCACATCGAACAGTGCCATATGATCCGGTTTAAGATCCTGAATGCGGGAACTTAACTCCGATTTCCGGAGCCTCAGGCTGGCGTTTTTAAGCTGATAGTCCCGGCCGTTCCAGGAATACCGGAGTTCAAGGTAACTCAGGATTCCGGGGGTTTCGGAGGCAATATTGGTTATCAGGGCACCGTCGTCGGCGATGTAATTAAAGAAACTGCCAGTCCCGGCGGGGAAGAAGGAAAACTGCATGCCGAGCCAGGGATGATCCGGACGGGGAATCAGAAATTTCCGGGCAGGATCATAGTCAAATATCAGCGCGGAGGAATAGCAATTGCTCCCCCGGTGCTGCCCCCGGATGGCTATGGCAAATACATAGCCGCCGTCTTCCCTTTCCGTGGCAGCCGCATGGAGGTCCGAACCGCATACATAGGCCTCCTGATAGTAATTCAGGCTGTCACCGATGGTTTTTCCCTGTTCATTCTGTACCGGCCGCACCAGTCCGTTTTCAGCAAGAGAGAGAAAATCCGTAGGATAAGCCCGGTTCAGAGCCCGGAGGAACTGCACCGAAAGACTGTCTGAATCTTCCCGCACTTCGGCCGGGATTGCTCTCTGCTTCCAGACCGGAACCATGTCGGGCATGCTGTGAAAAGATGCGGCCCCGGATGGCTGAGACAGCAGGACGGGAAGGGATGACAGGAGAAACAGGGTTAGTAGGGAGAGCTTTGACATGGCAGCACCTGCAATATCGCATGTTCGGGGAAAACTGAAAAGAAGGGATCATCCCCCGGAGGAATCGGAAACACTGTATACGGCCTCATCGTAGCACAGATCCCCGGCAAAAAATCAGAGGCCGGCTCCATATCATGGCACGGGGAATCATGATCTCATTATTTGCGAGTGCCGGTCTGTAATCAGTTTTGCCATGGAATTCCCGGTGTGGCTGCGGGGCCGACAGGAACCGCGAAAATGCCGGGATATATTAAGGTGGTGGGCTCAAAATGTCCGGAACCGGGCATTTCCGTATTTTTCAGATAATTGCGGAATTCCCGGGCACATAAATTCGGCCGGGCATTTATGATATAATCCGGTTGCCGGAGAGTTTTTCCCGGTGCTGCCCCGGGGCGTGTTTTAGAATGCTGCCGGACAGCAGATGTTATGACGGGCTTCCGGTTTCATTCCGATCCTGTCAGAGGTGATAAAGGCACGGGGTGCCTTTATTCGGTAATTATCCATAGGCCGCTTTGAAATGAATAAAGTTTACAATTTTTCAGCTGGACCTTCCATGCTTCCCGAGCCGGTGATGGCCAGGGCACAGAAGGAGTTTCTTAACTATAACGGACTGGGCATGAGCGTTATCGAAATGTCTCATCGTTCCAGGGAATATCAGGCTCTTGCTGACGAAGCGGTCCGGGACCTCCGGGATATCATGAAGCTTCCGGATAATTATCAGGTTCTCTTTATGCATGGCGGCGGCCGCGGTATGTTTGCCAATGTTCCCATGAATCTCGCTTCAAAGGACGGCACTGCCGATTATGTGCACACCGGAGCCTGGTCCGGATATGCTCTCAAGGAGGCAAAGAAGTACACCGGAGTGAACGCCATTGAACTGGAATGTCTGAATGACAGGGGGCAGCATTCTCTGAACATGGGGGCCCTGAAGCTTGATCCGAATGCCGCCTATGTGCACTATTGCATGAACGAAACCATTCACGGCATTGAAATTTTTGAGCCTCTGGATACCGGCAGCGTGCCTCTGGTGGCAGACGCCTCCTCCACCATTCTTTCCCGTCCGGTGGATGTGAGCAAATTCGGCATTATTTACGCCGGCGCTCAGAAGAATATCGGCCCCTCCGGCTTCTGCGTGGTCATTATCCGTGAGGATCTTATCCGTGATCCGGCTCCGTTTACTCCCGACGTCGGCAGTTTCAAAATCACCTGCGACAAGGGCTCCATGTTCAACACCCCGAATACCTTCGCCTGGTATCTCTCCGGTCTGGTGTTCAAGTGGATTAAGGATGAAATCGGCGGTCTCGAGGCCATGGAAAAGCGCAATGCCGCCAAGGCCGCGCTGCTTTACGATTTCATCGATTCCTCAGACGGCTTCTATGTGAACAACGTGGATCCCGCTTACCGTTCCCGCATGAACGTGGTATTCAACCTCAGGGATGAATCCCTGAATGACGCCTTCCTGAAGGAGGCCAAGGAAGCCGGGCTCGTCGGGCTCAAGGGCCACCGGGTTCTCGGAGGCATGCGTGCCAGTCTGTATAACGCCATGCCTCAGGAGGGCGTGAAGGCTCTGACTGAATTCATGGACGGCTTTAAGAGCCGGCACTGATTCCCGGCCCGACGGGAAACATTTTCCTGTTCGGAGAGCGGTTTTTATTTAAGCCGGTGAATTCCTGCAATTTAAGAGGCATGGCCGTTTTTGCGGCTGTGCCTGTTTAAGTTCCGGGGATGAAACGCGATGGCACGTCACGGAGCTTGTGTTCCGCATGGTCTTCTTCATTTCCTGCTTTTCCCCGCTCTTTCAGCCTTCTCCGCTATCGCCTTTCATGTCCCCCCGGTTTTTATCCCGAACCATTACCTCATTCATTTTCATAATTATCCCCGAATGATCTTCAGGGAGTTTTGGAATCATGCTGAATGATTTTGCCCGAAAAGATTCAGGAAGAGCCTCCGGAGTTTTCGAATGGGGATACAGATCAGATTCCCTGAATGGAAGAGACGGTTCTGGCGGGTTCCCTCGGGATGACTGAGGAGAACGGAGATGATTTCCTCCGCCGTGGCAGGAGAGCCGGTGTCCCAGTTAAAATAACGGGGATAGAGGATAACAGAACCGATGATCAGGTCCGTAATGTCCGAGATGGTGTTTTCCCGGCGTTTGCGGGCCTGTATCGCGATTTCGTTTCCGTCCGCGGTGCTGACATCTTCGGTAAGACCGTAGCCGGCATAGAACGGCATGCCGTAACAAACCACCTTCTTTCCTCTGATGAGTGCTTCAAATCCGGTCAGGGAGCTTATGGTATGCACCTCGTCCGCAATTTCCGCGAGGTCCAGGGGACTGTAGTTCCCGGTACACAGAAAGTCCGCAGACCTCTTAAGTTCGTTTTCTTCCGGGAAACCGTCGCGAAGACCGGTCAGAACGTCCGGATGGATTTTTACGATGATAAGCGCCCGGGGATTATCATTCCGGACTCTGCGGATAAGAGAGAGATTGCTGTAGCCGAGACCGCCCCGGAGTACCGAGGCATCCTGATCCACCTGCGCCGGAATGAAAATCACCCGATCGAATTTTCCGGGATGGTCCCGGAGCAGGGCTGCCACCTCCGGCACCGGCCTAACCCGGCACCCGGTACGATATTTGGTAATTCCGCCGGCAATGACGGTTTCCCGGAGCCTCTCGGCACAGGCCCGGAGTTCCCGGTAGTCGTCCCGCTTTTTCAGAGATGTCAGAATGAGTTCCAAATCCGAAGGAGCAGCAGGATCGTAGTAGATGCCGCTGCGGTCAAATGCCAGCGAGTAGGGATAGAAAAAGTTGCAGCCAAGACCGTTGGACCGGATGAAGGCATCCTCGATTCTGATAACCGGAATGCCTCTGGATGTCAGATCCCGGGCCAGCTGTCCCAGTTCCGGACATGCTGTCTCCCCGGCGGCCCAGAAGGCAACGCAGTTCTCTTCGGAAGTCTCCGGAAAAATTTTCCCCGAATCCAGCCGGTTCCGGAGTTCCCTTATCCCGGCGAATCTGATGCGGCAGTCCTTAAAGAAAGCCGGGAGCACCGTCCGTTTCCAGAGAGTGGTCATTACAAGGGTTACAGTGGTCATAATGCAGAATCTCGGCCCAAGGTCAGGAAATGAAGAACATACCCGGGATTGGGGCCAGGGAACAGAAAACGCTGGCCCCCGGAAAATTATTTCTTATTATGGATAATAAATCCTGCCCCGGCCAGAATTCCCCCGATGGCACCGTAGAGGTGGGAGGGGGCCGAGACTTTGTAGTTGGATACCTCGTCAACATGCTGTTTCAGAGAGGTGAAATTAAAATTGCCGCCGTAGAGATTGCGGGTAATTTCGTCAAAGCCGAACTGGGGGTGATTGAAATCAATGTAGATTTTGATGCCGATGGCGGCCAGGATCACTGCTCCCTTCCAGTCCTTCTCAAGAAAAAGTCTGGCGAGGGCAGCTGCCGTTGCCATGCCGTGGAGCGCTCCGGACATCCCGGCATATTCGGAGGTGTCGGTAAGGAAATAAATTCCCAGGGTTACCAGAATTCCCGAAACCGCAAACGAAGTCAGCCGATGGCCCCAGGTGGCGCAGGATTCCCCGAAAAAGAAAAACCATATCAGAAACAGGCCGGCCAGGTTTTCTACAAGATGCCGGGTGTCATAGTGGGCGAAATTGCCGGTCAGAAACTGCCAGTATTCATGTCCGTGAGCAATATCCCAGCGACTGAGACTCCAGATTACCGGGTGTTCAAGAGAACATGCCAGGGCGGCAGCAACCAGAAGCCCGAAAACAATAATGTTGATGACCTGTCCTTTCATAAATAATCCTGACTGCGAAGAAGGGGGTGAAATGTCCGGAAGGGCGATCTTCGGGTTAAGAATAAAAGAGAGCCCGACTCCGTGTAAGGGATTATAGGACTTTTCCGGAACATTATCCATAGCTTCGCGGGAAGTATTATCAGGAAGCAGAATACACGAAGATCTGTTATCTGATAATTGCGGCTGGTATATGCGGGATTCTTCCGGTGAAGTTTACTTCCGGAAAGTAATAATTTTTATCTGAAATCTCTGATAACTGAATTATCAGGATACCGAACGATTGCGGCGATGCTGAAATACGGAATTGAATTCCGGGGGCCGGAAAGGATATTTACGGGAGACAATATCGGCTTTCGTAATGAAAAATGTTTCCGGAAAATATCGCTTGCGGAGCCGGGGGGATGTAAAACGGAGAATTATTACCCGTTATTCATGGTGAATGATCGGAAAATAAAAGGCTTCCTGTCAGGGAAGCCAAAAATATCAGGAGTAATGATTAAAAATTACTGAGCATTCATCTGCTGTTCGATAGCAACGATTTCCTCATCGGACATTCTGTAGTGTTCCTTGTCGGTAATGCCGTCAGCTTCCATGCGTTCCTTGAGAGGAAGCGGAGTCTTGCCCTGGCCGGTCCAAAGCTTTTCCTCGCCGGCAAGAGTGGTGTAGCGGTACTTGGGAACAACAGGCTTTCTCGGCTTGCGTTCCTTCTTTTCGGAAGGAGCGGCGTTCTTGGTGTAGTGAGCAATGAAATCCTCTTCGGATATGCCGGAGCTTTCACGAATGGCATCAATCTGACGCAGAGCTTCTGCATAAACCTTGAGACGATTTTCGCGCTCAGTGGCTTCCTGTTTGCGATCCTCAATAACCTGATTAATCTTGGTGATAATATCCTGAAGTTCGGTTTCGGTTAAATCCTTGGTAGCTGTTTTAAGTGATTTAACAGAGCTGATAGCGCTTTTTAAAGCGTTTGCCTTGGTCTCATGTGAAAAAGCCATTATTCCATTCCTTCCTTATTATGTTCTTAGTGGATGATGCATCCATTATACACAGTTTTTTATGGTTTTAAATGATTTTATTAAAAATTTTTCAAAATCGATTAAAACGTGAAATCAGCGGGAGAGATCAGAGGGGATCAAAACCTTAAAAACGGTTAAAAATTAAACCGGAGAACCCCGATAAAGATACCGGAAATCTGAGACAGCAATTCTGGGAATCAAATATTGAAAAGCATTTTCTGATGATCCTGATATCTGATTATTGATAATTATTACCCCTCGGGACGTTAGATTATCATGGGTTGAAACAGTTTTTTAAAATATTGCGAATATGACAGATTAAGAATTTTCGGATAAAGGAAAATATCGGAAAGAATATTAAATATCCGGATGCTGACATGTGGTGCGTAACGCTGATACACGGTGTAAAAGAAAGTTCAGGAGCGGGTAATGAAAGCCATTGTCGCCACGGGTAATTCGCCTTTCCGGGGTTTGTAAAGACCACGGGGAAGACTTCCCGGAAGTAATAATCCGGGATTTTTTCAGTGCGCAAAACAAAGCCGGCCTGACGGCCGGCTTCAGGGTTGGAAACCCGACTAATCGCTGTGTCAGATCTTCATGAATTTACCGGCCCATTCGTTGGACTGCTGATAAATTTCAATGGCCCGGGCTTCGGTTATGCCCAGCCTTTTCGCACGAAGGCTTACGGTGTCAAAGTCGAGATTCTCATAATCCTTCACGAAATTGAGATAGAAGGCCATCTCGCCCTTGTTTCTGAGAATGGCATCCTTGATGGGAGCTGAAATGGGCATCTCGTCCATGATTTCCTGCATGTCCTTCTGCATGATGGTGTCCAGAAGTGAAAACAGCCCGCACAGGAAGGCTTCATCGGGATCCGTGTGTCCCTTTCTTTCCTTGGAAAGCATTTCGCAGAATGCCGCTCTGGTAAGGGACATCTGATAGAGCTCGGACGGAGCGTCATTGCCCAGAGAGGTGGCGGAGATCAGGTACACGAAGCGGCGGAGCTCCTGCTTGCCCATGTAGACCACCGCATGCCGGAACGAGGTGATGGTTTCGGAGCCGTAGCGGACATTATTGGCATAACGCAGAAGCTTGTATGCCAGGGACAGATCCTGCTTTAAAAGCTTTTCCACGGCGTCATAATTGATTTCAATGGAGGCTACCTCCCTGAAAAGCTGCATCACCGTCATCTGATTCTGGGAAAGTGCATGATCCTTTACAATTATCGGTTTTGAGAAGAAGTATCCCTGATAAAGCGTGCAGCCGATTTGCTGTGCGGCGTCGAAATCCTCGGGAGTTTCGATTTTCTCGGCCAGAAATGAAAGATTCGGGAACCGGGTGTGCTTGGAAATGTAGCTCCGGATGATTGGCACCGGATAAGCTCTGAAATCGAATTTGATAATGTCTATAAAAAGCAGGAAACGCTCCCAGTCCGGACTCATGTTGAAATCGTCCAGGGCGATGCGAAAGCCTTTTGACTTGAGGCTTTTGATATGTTCAAAAAGGGCATCGTTGGGTACGCAGTCTTCAAGAACCTCGATTACTACCTGATCAACGGGAAGAAAATCAATGATGTTGTGAACAAACAGGGGATAAGGGAAATTTATAAAGCAGAGCTTGTCGCCCACGAGTGATGAAATCTTGTTATCTATAAACTGCTGCGTAATCAGGGTCGCTGTTGCGGCCTCGGCGGTGATTTCCTTTGGGTAGGCGTTCGTTAGCCCGTTACGGTACAGAAGCTCATATCCTACTGTATTTTTATCGGCGTCCAATATCGGCTGTTTCGCCACATAGGAGAACATCTCGCTCATGATTAACTAAATCCCCTTCAAGTACTGCTTTGAATACAAATACCATTATCTTAATAAACAGGGATTTATTAAACCCGTAAATTGCAGTCAGACAACAAGGATCACGTTTTTTCGGCAAATATCAGTAATCATTTAACGTATGTCCCGCAAAATTCTGTTATGCCGCGATGTACTATAAAACTGACAGCAGGGCGAGAAGAGGAGGTTTTGCTGTCGCAATTACGGGATGTCCTGATTTTCGGGAGGGTACGGGAGAATTCCGGGCGGAATGAAAATAAATCTATCCATGAGTGAGGTGCAAAAAATCCCCAAAATCCATTTTGGATCAAAATCGAACCAGACTCACCACTCCAAAAATCCTAAACGAAGTCAAATTTCGAGAT
>Ga0310695_10007875_pt1 | contig 16776 bp, 16 predicted proteins | sample RumenRJG_04DNA_FD_203882 | JGI IMG/M metagenome (GOLD analysis project Ga0310695, IMG submission 203882) | Bovine rumen microbial communities from Lethbridge, Alberta, Canada - RJG_04 (v2) (version 2) | ecosystem: Host-associated > Mammals > Digestive system > Stomach > Rumen | place: Canada...
CCAAGTTGGGACAGCAGATGTTGTCCTATGGTGGTTGGCTGTATTTCGAAGTCAATCCCCTTTTTGCAGCACAGTTGGCACGGCTGTTAAGTGCCATGTCGTATTACGACATCGAAATAAAGGAAGACCAGTTTGGCAAACAACGTATGATAAGAGCACGGAAGGGGAAGGCATAAAAGTGAACACAACATGAAAACCGAGAATGAAGCCTATTTGACACTGGCTGCACTGTGTGCACAGGCTGAACACTGCCAGTGGGAGATGACGGAGAAAATGCGCCGTTGGGAACTGGATGATGAGGCTCAGGCGCGTGTGATGGAGCGACTGGTTAAGGAACGCTATGTAGACGACGAGCGCTATGCCCGTTCCTTTGTCAAGGACAAGGTGCGCTACAACAAGTGGGGGCGCCGCAAGGTGGAACAGGCTTTGTGGCAGAAGCATATCGCAGAGGATATTCGCCAACGCGCCTTAGACGAGGTGGAAGACGAGGAATACCTCTCAGTGCTGAGGCCTCTGCTGAAGCAGAAACGCAGGACGGTCAAGGCGCAGAACGACTATGAACTGAACCAGAAACTGATGCGGTTTGCGTTGGGACGTGGCTTCACGTTCGATATTATCCGACAGTGTATTAGTGTTGAGGACGAACCAGATGAGGATACCTTGGTGGACTAGAATCCTGGACTTTGTCTCTCCCCGCCTTTGTGTGGTGTGTGGCAGACGGCTGTCGCCAACGGAGCGTAGCCTTTGTGCTGTATGTCAGCTACACTTGCCTCGTACTGCCTATCAGTTTACGCCTGATGACAATCCGATGGCCCAGTTGTTCTGGTATTTGGCTCCTATTGAGCGTGCAGCTGCTCTCATATATTACGAACCTCATTCGGAGATGGCCCAGATGGTCTATCAGTTGAAATATGATAATCGTCCGGATATAGGTGAGGATATGGGTCGTGTGATGGCCTGCGACATGCAGTTGGCAGGCTTTTTTGATGGAGTCGATGTGTTGTTGCCCGTTCCCCTCTCACGCAAACGACTCCGTCAGCGCGGCTACAATCAGAGTGAACAGCTGGCGCGTGGCATCAGTGATATTACTCATCTGCCAGTGGTTACGAAGGTTCTCAGGAGGAAGCACTTCCGACAGAGTCAGACTCAGTTGAACCGTCGGGAACGTCAGGAGAATGTGGCAGATATGTTTGAGTTGCGTGATGGTAGCATGTTGGAGGGCAGGCATGTGCTGCTCATTGATGATGTCTGCACCACGGGCGCTACCTTGCTGGCATGTATGGATGCGCTCAAAGGCATTCCGGGTATTCGTTTCAGTGTCTTGACACTGGGCTTTACCAAGAGCTGAATGCAACCGATTGCACAGCCTGTATGAAATTTTATCCCCATTCTCTGTCCTTCATTCTCAAATCCTTTGTATCTTTGCACCAGGAAACTCATTAACTAACCTATTCGATATGAAACGATTATTTACTTCCATCATTATTTCGCTGGCCACTCTGCCCATGCTGGCACAAGGTTGGCCTGCCAACTACGACGGCGTCATGCTGCAAGGTTTCTACTGGGACTCATATACAGACAGTAACTGGGCTAATCTGGAATCACAGGCAGACGAGTTGTCTGAGTTCTTCAACTTGATTTGGGTTCCTAACTCTGCTTATGCTAATGACCTCACGAACAACATGGGCTACCATCCCGTCTACTGGTTTGATCACAAGAGTGCTTTTGGTACCGAAGCCCAATTACGCTCTATGATTCAGACCTTCAAGCAGAAAGGGACGGGCATCATCGAGGATGTGGTCATCAACCATCGCGCAAGCGTTGACGGCAATTGGCTTAACTTTCCGACAGAAACCTATAAGGGAGTAACTTATCAGCTGACGTCTGCCGACATTTGTCAGGACGATGAATCAAAAGACAATGGTTTTAAACCCACTGGAGCCAAAGATACAGGTGAACCGTGGGGCGGTGCCCGCGACTTGGACCATACCAGTGCCAACGTGCAGAAGAACGTCAATGCCTATCTCGACTTCCTGCTCAACGACCTGGGCTACGAGGGCTTCCGCTATGACTTTGTAAAAGGTTATGGTGCCAATTATGTCGGCCAGTATAACAAAACAGCCACCCCCAAATTCTCCGTCGGTGAGTGTTGGGACAGCTACACTACCATCGTCAACTGGCTCAACGGCACTAAAGTGGATAATGTTATCCAGAGTGCTGCTTTCGACTTCCCCATGAAGTACAACATCAACGATGTGTTTGCCACAGCCACAAACTGGACCAAGCTTAACAATACGGCTTTGTCTACCAATAATTCATGGGCTCGCTATGCTGTGACTTTCGTTGACAACCACGATACGGGCCGACAGGGTGAAAGCCCTCTCTATGCTAACGTTGAGGCCGCCAATGCCTTTATTCTCTCGCTGCCCGGTACTCCCTGTGTGTGGCTTAAGCACTGGCAGACCTATAAAACAACTATCAAAAAGCAGATTCTTGTTCGTAAGGCAGCAGGTCTTAATAACCAGAGTGAAATTATCAGCAAGACAGCCTCCAACAACGGCTATGTGTTGAACACCAAGGGTACCAAGGGCAATGTGTTGCTGGTATTAGGAACAGCAACCACCAACACCGGCGGCTATAAGTTGGCTGTTGAAGGCACTAACTATAGATTGTACGTAAGTAGCGGTGTAGATATTTCAGCTCTTGACAACGTCAAAGAAGATAGTTTTACTGCTCCTGATTGTTGCGAGGTGAAAGAGGGTGAGGTTTGCGCTTTCTTCGAGGCACCCACTTTGTATACCGACGTACACTGCTGGGCTTGGGACTCCAAGAACAACTATACAGGTGGTTCATGGCCTGGAGCAGCTTGCACCAAGGTGGGTACCAACAATGGCAACAACGTCTGGAAGTGGACTTACACAGGTGCGCTGACCACTTTGCCAACGTACATCATTTTCAACAACAATAACAAAGGCAAGCAGACCAGCGACTTAGACTTCCACAATGGCGGCTATTATAACGAGGCAGGTGCCCTGCAAGGTACCGTGACAGGCATCCGCGAAATTCTTGTGAACGCTAAGGTTCCTGAGCCTGGAGCTTGTTATAATCTTTCCGGCCAGCGTGTGATACCACAAACCAAGGGTATTTACATCATCAACGGCAAGAAGTACGTCAAATAAGCACAGGCATGGGAAGATTAAATAGATGACACTAAAAGAGTTTTTCAAGAAAGACCGTTTTGCGGCCTTGGCGGGCGTTGAACTGTTAGAAGTCAGGCAAGGCTACGCCAAGGCCCGCATGTTGGTAACACCAGAGCACCTGAATGGTGGGGGAGTATGTCAAGGTGGGGCCTTGTTTACTCTAGCCGACCTGGCTTGTGCTGCGGCTTTTAACAGTCACTTGATATTGACGCTTGGGACGTCGGCCAATATTACTTTCATGGCTAATGTCAGCGAGGGCTATGTCTTTGCAGAAGCTCGCGAGTTGGTAGACCATCCCAAAATGCCTTATGCAGAAATCCGCGTGACAGACGAGACCGGCAGGCTGCTGGCCGTCTTTACCTCAAGCGGATACAGGAAAAAAGGGGCGGTCATACCCGCTGACCGCCCCTTGTAAAGTGTTATGCCAGTTTCGAGAGGTCTGGCTCCTCAATGTACTTCAGTTTGTTGTCGATGATGACCTTTTCGGCCTCTTCTGCGTTCTCCGTACGGAATATCATGATGCCCTTGCCGTTCAGCAGGAAGGTGTACATGTAGGCGATGGAGATGCCCGCTTGGGAGAAGGTCTCAACGGCATCGGCTGCACGACCAGGTACGTCATCGAGTTCAAGGGCGAAGACATTGCTTTGTGCAACAGCTACGCCATTCTTTTTCAGCTCCTCGTAGGCACGAAGAGGTTCACTGCAAATGAGACGATAGATACCATACTCTGCTGTGTCGGCAATTGTTGAAGCAACAATTTGGATACCAGCCTGTTTAAGAACCTGAAGCACCTTGATGAGCGTGCCCGAACGGTTCTCGATAAAGATAGAAAGTTGATTGATAGTCATGATATTTACAATTTATAATTGATGATTTTTATTTATTGATAAACTTTTCGCTTGTCTACGACGCGGACTGCCTTGCCTTCGCTGACGGGCAAGGTGCCAGGAGATACTAGACGTACGATGGGCGTTAACAGTATTTCGTCCTTAAGCTGACGACGTATCTCTTTCTCCAGTGTCTGCAATTCCTTGTAGTCATCAGTGGCCTTGGCCAGTTCTACTTCGACGGTCATGTTGTCGTTGTTCTCGTCGGTAGTTAGCGTGATGAGGTAGTTGTTGCCCAGTTCTGGGAACTGCATCAGGATCTTCTCAATCTGGATTGGGAAGATGTTGACACCACGCAGTACCATCATGTCGTCTGAGCGTCCACGCATACGATCCAGGCGGATGTGGTTGCGTCCACAAGGGCAGCTACGGCCTAAGACGCGTGTCAGGTCGCGTGTGCGATAGCGCAGCAGCGGCATGGCTTCGCGGCAGAGGGTGGTCAAAACCAGTTCACCAATCTCGCCATCTGGAACAGGCTCCAGTGTCTCGGGGTCTACAATCTCAACGATGTAATAGTCCTCCCAGAAGTGCAGACCGTTCTGCTCAGGACACTCGAAGCCTACACCAGGGCCACACATCTCGGACATACCGAACGAGTTGTAGGCTTTGACGCCCATCATCTCTTCGATACGTTTGCGCTGTTCTTCAGAGTGAGGCTCTGCACCAATGGCTAGCACCTTCAACTTGGTGTCTCGGCGAGGGTCTACGCCCTCCTGCTGCATGACTTCATAGAGTCGAGTGACATAAGAAGGAACAGCATGGATAGCCGTCGTACCGAAGTCCTTGATGAACTTGATTTGGCGCAGCGAGTTGCCGGCAGCAGCAGGAACGGTCAGCATGCCCAGACGCTCGGCACCATACTGGAAGCCCAGACCGCCTGTGAACATACCATAGCCTGACGAATTCTGGAATACGTCATCAGGGCGCAGGCCTACCATCCACAGGTTGCGTGCCACTTGATTAGCCCACTCGTCAAGGTCTTTCTTTGTGTGCAGAATAACGGTGGGGTTACCTGTTGTACCACTGGAAGAGTGCAGACGGACACAGTCGCGTAAGGGCACGCACGACATGCCAAAGGGGTAGGTTTCGCGCAGGTCCTGTTTCGTGGTGAAAGGCAGCTTACGTACATCTGCCAGTGTCTTAATGTCATCAGGCGTGATGCCTGCTTCTTTGAATTTTTTCTGATAGAACTCGTTGTTCATGCAGTGGCGAACTGTTTTCTGAAGACGCTCCAACTGGAGTGCTTCGATCTGCTCGCGACTCATGGTCTCGAATTCCGGATTAAAATAGCGTGAATTGTACATAGTGTTATTTATAGTTTGCGATTGTCTATCACATGTGCGCTCTTGCCTTGGCTACGCTCAATAGTGTTGGGTGCCTTGAGCTGAACCTTGGCGGCAATGCTGAGCACGCTCTTGAGCTTGTTGGCCAGTTTCTTCTCCAGTGCATCAACAGCAGCAGGAGTATCGAAGATGCCGGTGAAGTGCTCTTGGCGTATCTCCACCTGTACCTGTAGCGTGTCGAGGTTGTTAACACGGTCGACAATGAGCATGTAGCGGGGTGCAAATTCGGGCATCGAGAGTACAACGCTTTCTACCTGTGAGGGGAATACATTGATACCACGGATGATGAGCATGTCATCTGAACGTCCTTCGATGCGTCCCATACGGATATTCGTACGTCCGCAGTCACACTGACCATCCATCAGATGGCAGAGGTCGCGGGTACGATAACGCAGTACGGGCATACCCTCCTTGGTCAGAGTGGTAAACACCAGCTCGCCCGTTTGTCCGTTAGGCAGGGGTTCCAGTGTCGTTGGGTTGATAATCTCGGGGTAGAAGTGGTCTTCGTTGATGTGGCTGCCGTGCTGCATCTGACACTCGTAGCTGACCGAGGGACCCATGACCTCGGAGAGTCCGTAGATGTTGTAGCCTTTCAGTCCCAGACGTTCCTGAATCTCCAGGCGCATTTGCTCGGTCCATGGCTCGGCACCAAAGGCACCCACGCGCAATTTAATCTGGTCTTTCGTGATGCCCATCTTATCCATGGTTTCAGCCAAATAGAGGGCATACGACGGGGTGCAGGCAATACCTGTCACACCGAGGTCGCGTATAAGTTTCAGGTGTTTCTCCGTGTTACCCGTTGAGGCAGGTACTACAGAAGCACCAATGTGTTCCACACCATAGTGCGCACCTAATCCTCCCGTGAACAAGCCATAGCCATAAGAAACGGAGAAAATGTCATCACGTGTAACGCCAAAGGCTGTCAGACAGCGTGCCATACACTCGCTCCATACGCCGATGTCCTTGCGGGTATATCCCACGATGGTAGGGTTGCCAGTCGTGCCACTGGAGGCATGAATACGGATAATCTCACTCTGAGGTGCTGCCTGAAGTCCGAAGGGATAGTTGTCGCGCAAGTCCTTCTTCGTAGTGAAAGGCAACTTTTGAATGTCCTCAATGGTTTGTATATCGTCAGGACGGAGGTCCAGTTCCTGCATCTTGTTACGATAGAACGGTACGTGGTGATAGACGTATTTTACAATTCTGCGAAGTCGTTTTCCTTGTAGCGCGCTCATCTCATCGCGGCTCATACATTCTTTGTTAGGATTCCAAATCATAGTTGTTGGTTGTTTACTAGTTATACTTATTATTCATAGCATTTGAAGATGTTGTTGACGATGTCATGTTTCATCTTCGGCGAGAGAAGGCTTACCAGCCAAACCACAGGGAAGCCGCCCACCATAGCGATGGCTCCACAGTTGATAGGATTGATGGGATTGCCCAATAGCATGTTGACCACCGTGATGCCCACACCCCAGATGAAGCAGGCCCAGACAGAGGCTGTTGTGACCCCACGCCAGTAGAGCCCCATCATGAAAGGAGCCAGGAAGGCACCTGCCAAAGCACCCCAAGAGATTCCCATCAGCTGGGCAATAAACGTGGGTGGATTGAGAGCAATCAGCAGCGAGATGACGATGAAGAACACAATCAGTACGCGCATGACAACTACCTTGCGACGCTCTATCTTTTCTGAGACGATGTCATCAATGGTGCCTTCTTCAACCTCCCCAGGCAGCGACTTCTTGTCGCGATAGATAAGGTCGAGGGTCATGGTGGACGATGATGTCAGTACCAGCGATGCCAATGTTGACATGGAGGCAGAAAGTACCAGCAGTACCACCAGTGCGATGATAGCGTCTGGTAATGTGACCAGCATAGAGGGAACGATGCTATCGAATGCCAGATGACCATTAGGCAATGTAGGTGGCATGCCGAACAAACGCCCAAAGCCGCCAAGGAAGTAGCAACCACCAGCCACAATCAGGGCAAAGATGGTTGAGATGATAGTGCCTCGCTTGATGGCGCTCTCGTCAGTGATGCTATAGAACTTGCCCACCATCTGTGGCAATCCCCATGTGCCTAGTGAAGTCAAGATGACAACACCCAGCAGATTCCAAGGGTCGGGGCCAAAAAGGTCTGCAAAGGCGCCATTGACGGAAGGGTCAGTATCAGATGGTAATGAGCCCATCTTCTCTATGGCTACAGACAAACCGCCCTGTGAGTTGAGGACGACAGCAATGACTGTTACTATACCGAAGAGCATGATGATGCCCTGTATGAAGTCGTTCATGGCAGTGGCCTTATATCCGCCCAGGATGACATAGACAGCAGTCAGGATGGCCATGATGATGACACAATACTCATAGGGAATGCCAAAGCCCATCTCAAACAGTGTGGAGATGCCTTTGTAGACACCAGCCGTGTAGGGAATAAGGAATACGAAGGCGATGACGCTGGCAGCAACACGCAGTCCTTGGTCTTGGAAACGTGTGCCGAAAAAGTCAGGCATGGTACGGCTCTCAATGTGTTGCGTCATCAGTTTGGTTCGCCGACCTAATAGAATCCATGCCAGCAAGGAGCCGATGATGGCATTGCCGATACCTATCCACGTGGATGAAATACCGTATTTCCATCCAAACTGACCAGCATAGCCAACAAAGACAACAGCCGAGAAATAGGAAGTACCATAGGCAAAAGCAGTCAGCCACGGACCAACAGAGCGTCCACCCAACACAAATCCGTCAACGCTGGCAGCCTGTTTGCGGCTATAAAGACCGACACCCAGCATGACAGCAAAGAATATAATGGTTAAAAGTATCTTGATAATCATAATGGTAGTTTACAATTTAACGATTGACGATTTATTGTTTACTTTTCTTTCCGAGATAGTCGAGTCTGATCTGCATCTGTGCCATGATGGCATGGTTGGCACCATGGATGAACTCTCCTCCCTGGGTGTATGCGCTTTTGTAGACATACTGCACCTGGAATCGGCACTTCTTGTAGAACCAGTATTGCAGACCGGCAATAGCCTTATGCTGGTCCATGCCCAGCGAAGTGTTAAAGTTGAAGAAATCGTAAGAACCTACGATATCGAGTCCTTTGGCTACAGGGATATTCCCTGTCACATAAGCGCCACGACTGGTTGCACAGCCGTCCTTGCCTTCCAGATATTCGCCATGCATATTCAAGTTTGCAGACTTGTAGTCGAAACCAACGGTCCAACGGTTACGCTTGTAGTTGTCGCCCTCCTTGATGTCAGGATTATAAAGCGATTCTTTGATGGCGTGACCTCGTCCTATCTGTCCTGTAGCTATTAGGTTGAGGCTTTTTACTGGGCGGTATTCTAGACGGGCAATGAAGTCTTTCTCTTTGTTGCCGTCTTTCTTGTTGATACCTTGTCCGTTCATTACTTGTGCCTCGTAGCGCAGCTTGCCGTTGTTGGTTTCTCCAAAGAGAGCCAGTCCCAGGTCACGACCGTATTGTACACCCATCAGTGGGTCGCTTCCACAGCCGGTAAGGAAGGTGACTGCTTCTGAATAGACGTCAATCGCCTCCATCGAGGTAGGCGAGAGTGGATTCTCCAGTGATACGCCGTTTTTGAATTGTCCCAAACGAACGGTCAATGCCTTGTTGTTGGTAATGCGGAAGTCAGTATAGTACTCTTGCACTACGCTGGAGAAGTCGTGCATAAATAGGAACGACCAACGGTCAGTAATCTGCGCGTTGGTCCAAAAGAGGACGCGCTTCAGATTGAAGTTTGCTTTGTCCTCTCCCCCTTGGTGGGTATAGTCGAATCCGCCTTGGGCATATCCATGGAGCTGGATTCGTTCTGTGACATCTTTCAACCAGTCAAAGTCGCTGGCTGACTCCGATTGTCCCATCGCAGCAGTGCTGCTGAACACAGCCATCAGGGTGGCTAGTGTCCCTAAGATAAAATGTTCCTTTTGCATGGTCTTGTTTGTTAATCGTGTTAGTTGTATAGTCAATTGTTCTTTTCGAAGATGCTCATGCGTTCATCCAACTGTTGGTACTGGTGATCCTCTATAAATGAGGTACATACGCGTAAGCCTTCTTGGTGTGAGCCTGTAGTAATCAGGCAGATGGCTGATACACCATAGTACATCAGTTCTTTGGCCAGCTCGCCGCTTGTCATCTGTTTGTATCCGATGGTAAAGTAGAATCCGTCGGCAATCGGTTTGTCAAGGTCGCGGTCGTAGACAATATGGAAACCGTGACGCTGGAAAATCTCCTTCAGTTTGTGAGCCCGTTCGCCGTACACCTTTACCTCGTTGCGGAAGTTGTATTCTCCGTCGCTGGCAGCCTTCAGCATGGCAGCCAAGGCATATTGTGCTGAGTGGCTGGTACCGCTGGAAAGTGCATAGAGCATACGGGTGGAGAATACCAATCCAAAAGGCAGGCCCTCATAGCGGGCACTGAGGTCGGCATAGTGGCGATGGAACAGCTTGTCCGAGATGCACGTCACACCGATGCGCTCACCGGCATAGCTGAATGCCTTGGAACCGGAGATGAGCAGGATGTAGTTGTCTGTATAGTGGGCTACAGATGGCTGATAGGGTGCCTCGAACGGTTTGCTGAGGTCTTGGCGGAAGTCCATGGCGAAGTAGGCAAGGTCTTCCATGATGATGACATCATATTGGGTGGCCAGTTCACCGATGGTCTTCAGTTCCTCTTCCGTCATGCAAATCCAGGCAGGATTGTTGGGGTTGGAGTAGACGATGGTGCAGATGTTGCCCTTGCTGAGATAGCTCTCCAGCTTGGGACGTAGCTTGTCGCCTCGGAAGTCGTAGACATCGAAAGTCTCATACTTCACTCCTTGCACCTGAAGCTGCATCTTCTGCACAGGGAATCCGGGGTCGATGAACAGGACGGTGTCTTTCTGCTTGTCTGCCTGTGAACAGGTCAGGAATGAAGCAAAGGTTCCCTGCATAGAACCACTGACAGGTACACAAGCTTCTGGGGCAATGTCAACATTAATGAATGCTTTGACAAAACGCGATGCCTGCTTCTTCAGTTCGGGGTAGCCTTGTATGTCAGGATAGGAGTGTGCAATACCGCTCTGCAAGGCTTTCACCTGTGCGTCGACACCCACTTGTGCAGCAGGCAGCCCGGGAATGCCCATCTCCATCTTGATAAACTCTACGCCACTCTCTTTTTCTGCCATAGCCGCTACCTGCTTCACTTCGCGAATGGTAGCTTTGGAAAAGTCCTGAATGCCAAGTTGGGCAATCAGTTTGTCAACAATTTCCTTCTTGATGGGAGTCTCTTTCATCATCTTCATTATATCCTTACTCTTTAGCTGTTGGTGGCACCAATAGCCAGTGCTTTGATATTTGCTTCTACAATGGCCTCGCCTTTGCGTCCGAATACACGACGAATGGCATCTTCCAGTTTGTTGTACTCAATGCCCAGCGCCTTCTGGGCTGCTCCTAACAGGATGACATTGGCAGAGCGCGGAACACCATTGTCCTTTGCTTCCTGTTCAATGTCAAGCATGACGACGTGAGGCTGTTTCTTCAGGTCTGCCTTGATGATCTCTATGTCCGGATAGTTGGGAATGTTGACAAAGGGGGTGGAAGAAGTGATGATCCATCCGTCCTTCTTCAGGAAGGGCAGATAGCGCAATGCCTCCATAGGTTCCATGGAGATGATAACGTCTGCAGCACCTTTGGCGATAAGGTCGCTGGCAATGGGCTCAGACGAGATACGTAAGTTTGACTGTACGTCACCGCCTCGCTGGCTCATGCCGTGTACTTCTGCTTGCTTGATGTATAGGTTCTCATTCATGGCGGCTTCGCCAATGATGGTTGCGATAGAGAGAATGCCTTGTCCTCCTACGCCACAAAGTATAATGTCTGTCTTCATTTTACTTCTTTACTTTTTTACCATTTTACTTTTTCTCTGCAGCCTTCTTCTGCTTGAGGTGGCGCTGCAGGGTCTGCATACACTCACGTCGTGGAATAATGACCGACGTTCCGTGATAGTTGATTTCGTCGCGGATGGTCTGGGTTATCTCAGGCATGTTCTTTGGCAGGGGGACAACCACCTTCAAGTGCTCGTCGCTCAGACCCAGTCCGCGGCAGATGGCCTCGAACTTGTTGGTGCCGGCTGAATCCTGTCCACCCGTCATGCCAGTAGTCAGGTTGTCGCTGATGATGACGGTGATGTCTGCATTCTCGTTGATGGCATCCAGCAGACCCGTCATGCCACTATGGGTAAATGTTGAGTCGCCAATGATGGCTACAGCAGGCCACTGACCTGCATCTGAGGCACCTTTGGCCATGGTGATGCTGGCCCCCATGTCTACACACGAATGGATAGCGCGGTAAGGAGGCAGGAATCCTAAGGTGTAACAGCCAATGTCACCGAAGACACGTGGATTCTCATACTCTTTCAGTACTTCGTTCAGTGCAGCATAGACGTCGCGGTGACCACAACCCTGGCAAAGTGCAGGGGGGCGTGGCGCTACATCAGCACACGGATCGAAGCACTGGTCTGTCTCCATGCCGAGAGCTTTCTTGACAATGTCAGGATTCAGTTCTCCTGTGCGAGGTAATGTGCCGTCCAGTTTGCCATGAACATTCTTCAGGTCGAAAACGCCACGAACCATGTCCTCAATGAAAGGTTGTCCCTCTTCGACGATGAGCACGTCCTCGCATTCGTCCATCAGACGGCGTACCAGTTGCTTGGGTAGGGGATATTGCGAAATCTTCAGGATGGGGTAGGGACAGCCGTTGGGGAAACACTCTGTGACATAGTTGTAGCCTATGCCGCTGGCCAATATGCCCAGTTTCTTGTCGCTGCCTTCTACATATTTATTATAAGCAGACTTGGCAGCATCCTGCTCCAACTGAGCCTGTTGGGCGGTGACAATGTCATTCCGCTTACGGGCATTAGCAGGCAGCAGCACCCAGTTCTTGGCTTCAGCATTGTAGTTGAGAGCGTTTTGCTGACGAGGTTCATCAACACACTGCACCACGGCACGTGAATGAGCCATGCGCGTGGTTACGCGCATCAGCACGGGCAGACAGATGCTCTCCGAATAGCTGAAAGCTGTCTCCATCATGTCGTATGCCTCTTGCTGGTTGCTGGGCTCAAAAGTAGGAATCAGTGCGAACTTTCCGTAGAAGCGTGAGTCCTGTTCGTCCTGCGAAGAGTGCATGGAGGGGTCGTCAGCTACCAGAACGATGACCCCGCCGTTGACGCCAGTCATGCCACTGTTGACAAACGGATCTGCGCAGACATTTAAGCCAACGTGCTTCATGCACACCAATGCACGTTTACCCATGAACGACATGCCCAAAGCGGCCTCCATGGCGGTTTTTTCGTTCGTTGACCAGCGGCTGTGGATGCCACGCTCCTGTGCCAGCTGATTGCCTTGAATAAACTCCGTGATTTCCGTTGACGGCGTGCCGGGATAGGCATATACACCGCTTAATCCTGCGTGTATGGCACCCAATGCGATGGCCTCGTCGCCCAAAAGTAATTTCTTTGCCATATATTGTCTTTTTGTTAGATTTTTATTTCCATTGGGTTGCAAAAGTACGCTTTTTTATCCAATTGAGCAAATGAATTGAAGGAAAATTTGGCTTTTTGCTTACTTCTTTGTAACTTTGCGGGCAATTAACAATCAATCAATAGTAAAGAAATGGAATCAATTAAGCATCTTTTTGCTCAGAAACTGATGGAAATCAAAGCCATCAAGTTACAGCCCAACGAGCCTTTTACTTGGGCTTCGGGGTGGAAGTCGCCCATCTATACTGACAATCGTAAGACATTGGGCTATGCCGATGTCCGGTCTTTTGTCAAACTGGAACTGTGTCATGCTATTCAGGAGCAATTCCCTGAAGCAGAGGCTGTTGCCGGTGTCGCAACGGGAGCTATAGCGCAAGGCGCACTGGTGGCTGATGAGTTGGGCTTGCCCTATGCTTATGTGCGCCCGAAACCCAAAGATCATGGCATGGGCAATCAGGTAGAGGGCGAACTGAAGCAAGGTGCTAAAGTGGTTGTCGTCGAGGACCTGATTTCTACTGGTGGAAGCAGCTTGAAAGCCGTCGAGGCGCTTCGCCAGTATGGTGTTGAAGTCGTGGGTATGGTAGCCTCGTTTACCTATGGTTTCCCCGTAGCCGAGGAGGCATTCCGTGAGGCAGGTGTCAAGCTCGTCACGTTGAGCAACTATGCTGCCGTGTTGGAGCAGGCTGCCAAGACAGGCTACATCAAGCCCGATGAAATCGAAGTGTTGAACGAGTGGCGCAAGTCACCAAGTACGTGGAAACAGAATGACTAAGTTCGAAAGTAGCGTCAAGCAGATAGCTTATCCCGTGGAGGACGTCTATCGCAACATCAGTGACCTGAGCAATCTGGAGCGTGTCCGCGACAGGGTTCCTGCAGACAAACTCGATAGTTTTAAGTTCGACAGCGACTCCGTAGAGGTCAGTGTACCTCCCGTTGGAACCATTAAATTGCGCATTATCGAGCGAGAGAAGAACAAGTGTGTGAAGTTTGAGACAGAACAGTCGCCCATGCCCTTCAATCTATGGATTCAGATGCTGCCCGTCAGCGAGACGGAGAGCAAGATGAAGGTCACAGTCAAGGCTGATATCCCTTTCATGTTGAAGGGAATGGTCAGTGGTCCTCTGCAGGATGGTGTGGAGAAAATAGCCGACGCCCTGTCACAAATCCCCTTTGTATAATTAGAACTAGTCGAACTAGTCAAAACTAGTATAACTAGTAAACTAGAAAAAATATGGCAAACAAACTTTGGGAAAAGAATTTCGAGGTGAACGCTGAAATCGAGCGTTTCACCATAGGACGTGATCGGGAGATGGACCTCTATTTGGCTCCTTACGATGTGTTGGGCTCTATGGCTCATATCACCATGTTGGAGTCCATCGGACTGATTGGTAGCGATGAACTGCCTCTGCTGTTGGCAGAATTAAAGAATATCTATCAGATTTGCCAACGAGGCGAGTTCGTGATTGAGGAGGGTGTCGAGGACGTCCACTCGCAGGTTGAACTCATGTTGACGCGCAAGCTGGGCGATATGGGTAAGAAGATTCATTCTGGCCGTTCGCGCAACGACCAGGTGCTTGTAGACCTGAAACTTTTCACCCGTCATGAGTTGATGGAGGTGGCAGAGGGCGTGAAGGTGCTTTTCGACGAACTCATCCAGAAGAGCGAGCAATATAAGCAGGTGCTGATGCCGGGCTACACCCATCTGCAGGTGGCTATGCCCAGCAGTTTCGGCCTTTGGTTTGGCGCTTATGCCGAGTCGCTGACGGACGATATGCTGTTCTTGCAGGCTGCTTACAAGATGACCAATCGCAACCCGTTGGGCTCTGCTGCCGGTTATGGCAGCTCATTCCCCCTCAATCGTCAGATGACCACCGACCTGCTGGGCTTCGACTCGATGGACTATAATGTGGTTTATGCCCAGATGGGTCGCGGTAAAATGGAGCGAAATGTGGGTTTTGCACTGGCGACCATTGCAGGTACGCTTGCCAAGCTGGCCTTTGATGCCTGCCTGTTCAATTCGCAGAATTTCTCGTTTGTCCGCTTGCCTAAGGAGTGTACTACGGGCTCAAGCATCATGCCACACAAGAAGAATCCCGATGTTTTCGAACTGATTCGTGCCAAATGCAACAAGATTCAGGCACTGCCCCAGCAGGTGACTCTCATCATGAACAATCTGCCTGTGGGGTATTTCCGTGACCTCCAGATTATCAAGGAAGTGTTCCTGCCAGCCTTCGATGAAATCAAGGATTGTTTGCAAATGGCGGCCTATATTATTAATAAAATAGAGGTGCGCGAGGATATTTTGGACAACCCCATGTACGACCCCATGTTCTCTGTTGAAGAGGTCAATCGTCTTGCAGCAGAAGGCATGCCCTTCCGCGACGCCTACAAAAAGGTGGGTCTTGACATCGAGGCTGGTGCTTTCAGTCCTGACAAGAATATCCATCATACGCATGAGGGTTCTATAGGAAATCTCTGCAACGACCGTATTGCTGCTCTGATGGATGATGTTTACGGTGGTTTCGCCTTTAATCGTATTTTAGAGGCGGAGAAGCAATTGTTGGACAAGGCTTGAAGAGCCGATGAAATCGTGAATTTTGAGCATTCCAGATACCGTTGAAATAGGAATTTAAGTAATAGGACTGAACAATGACGATTCTTGGGAAGATATATCCGATAAAATGGATGTTTTTGCTTGTTTGGTGCGCATTGGCGCTGGTGGGTTGCCAGGCAGAAGGCGAATACTCTACTTGGCCCTGTCGCTTTGGCTACGATAATGCCATTCATCAAGATGCCACATTGGCCACGGCCATGAATGTGGCATCGAGAGGGGTGTTTTGCAAGATTACAGAATCTGGCGTTTATTATCTTTTTCAAAACAATCAGAATATGACGTCTCAAAAGCCCAAGACGGAGCAGGAACGGTTAGCCAATCAGGTGCTGGGGCTCAACAATGGTATCATCGTTGGTTTCCAAACCTTGAACCAATCGCCCAATGGTGGTTTCGTAGCCTACGATGTGCAATGTCCAAACTGTGTGCGACGGGAGAATAATACCCTAAATCCTAAATTTGCTGTTGCGTTAAGTAATACTGGCATAGCAACCTGTGGAAAGTGCGGCAAGAAGTACGATCTGAACAATGGTGGAATCGTCCAAAATGGTGAGCAGGGTGATGTGGGCCTGGCGAAATACCTGGCTACTACCACAGGTCCGTTTGGTTACCTCTCTGCCGGAACTAAGCGCTAAAAAATGTAATATTTTTGGTTTGGCTGTAAATTTTTTCACTTTTCGTTTTTCGCTTTTCACTTTTTTTCGTACCTTTGCATCCGCTAAGGTCGCCGCGATGGTGGAATGGTAGACACGAGGGACTTAAAATCCCTTGGCCATAACGGCTGTGCGGGTTCGAGTCCCGCTCGCGGCACGAGTTTTTCTAGAGTGCACTCTAGAAAATGTTCCAAGTCGTGGAATGAAATGTTCCAAGCTTGGAACATTTCTTAAAAACCATCTAAGCGATAGCAGGTGCTTGTCTTTTTGTGTTATTATCACCCTGCTTTTGGCTGTTTTTTCCTTGTTTTGAGCTTTAAAACATTCTAAAACTCGTTGATTTCAGCGGACCAATTAGCTCATATTGTAGTATATTACTACGGTTAGAGAAAGGGCTTTTATTTGCTTGATTCCCAGTTCCAATTATTCAAAACAGACAGACGAAGGAAGATGCTGGAGTCTTTTATGGAGAAGAAAGAGAAAAAAAGATGAATAATTTGGTACTTCCGTGGTTTTTGTGTATCTTTGCGCACAAAATTATTATTA
>Ga0310695_10007882_pt1 | contig 16768 bp, 16 predicted proteins | sample RumenRJG_04DNA_FD_203882 | JGI IMG/M metagenome (GOLD analysis project Ga0310695, IMG submission 203882) | Bovine rumen microbial communities from Lethbridge, Alberta, Canada - RJG_04 (v2) (version 2) | ecosystem: Host-associated > Mammals > Digestive system > Stomach > Rumen | place: Canada...
ACCGACGAACCGAAACCGGAAGACATGCCGAAACCGGAAGACATGGTGGAGGGCATTCCGGCCGGCGTGCGGTACGTCTTCGGGATCGACCCCTCGATCGGCCCCGCCGATCTTGCCGAGCCGCTGCTTGACATCAAATTCGATGCGAACGACAAGCCGGTCGTGAAGCTTCCGGCTTTAGTGAACACCGACGGCGTGACGGTGACGGTGCTGGCCACCGAAGACCTCGCGGACTGGTCTGACGCAAAGCTCGTTCCGATGGCGTACGAGAAATCGGACGGTATGTGGCACCTCATCGACGACAACCCTCCGCCGAAGATGTTCTTCAAGTGGCAGATCACCTTCGAAGATCAATAGCCATGCCATCGGCGGTACATACTGACGCACAACAGTGAAGTACGGGCAGGTTGCCTGTGAGAAAGGAAAACCCCGCAGCGTGTGCGGGGTTTTGTGCTTGGCGGTTTTTATTTGCGCGACAATGTTCAGCGCTGCTCGTAGTGTCCGGGCTGCCAGACGCGGATTATCGTTCCATCCGCCTGGACTTGATCCACGTACCTGCCCTCGACCCATACAGTAGTCGAGGCATAGACGGTGGGTGTTGAATAGACGGTGGGTGTTGAGACGACCACAGGGGCCGGAGAAACCACGGTCGGCGAGACAACCGCATCATACAGGGCCCCGCCGACGATTCCGCCGACGAAACCAGGCCAGAAGTAGCGTCCGCCGCGTCCCCAGCCGCCATAGTAGCGGGGCCCGTAGTAGCGGGGTCCGTAGTATCCGCCACGGTAGCATCCGCCATGGTAATATCCGCCGTGATGACGATATCCACCATGGTATCCGCCATGATGGAAACCACCGCGATGGAAGCCGCCGTGATGCATTGCAGGACGAGGCCCGACGCCGCAACGCCCGAAACCACCGCCATGATGCGGACGTGCAAGGCAAGTTCCCACGCAGGCCAATGCCGCGAACGCCATTATTACTGTCTTTTTCGCTTTGCTGCTCATTTTTTACCTTTTTCTTTCTCCGCTTTTTGCGGTTACATTGTGTAAGGGCGACTCGCCCCGAATAACTGACAAAAAAAATTTAAATTTTTCTCCCCCCTAGAATCTCGGCAACTTGGAGAGCGAATCCACCCTCCCCCCTTCCCGTGATCTCATTCTCCAGATACGCCCATGCTCGTCGCGCAGGGCGCGGAGGCGTCCTTCGTCCCTTCTGTGGCACGCGGCGTCTATGAGATTCGCCATGTAGACTATCTCCTTTGCCCAGTCGCTGCGGTCTGTCCAGCGTTCTGCGGCGACGCGGACTCCTGAGGCGACGCCGCTTATCTCGTCCAGGACAGAGTCCGTCAGCCCCGGATGCCTGGAGTAGCCGCGGTCGTTGAGCAGGATGTTGAAGAGCTCTGAGGCATTGGCCCTGAGCGCCCCGCCCATGAGGTAGAGCGTGCCAAGCTTCATCAGCAGCCCGCCAAGCGGGGCGTCCATCACGGAGTCCAGTTCGCGCTCGAGGTCCATGTTCGCGGCCTTGGGCCCCGACGCGGCGAAGTTCCCGGCGAGGATGATCCCCGGCAGCGAGGCCGCGAGCGGCTGCCAGTGCCCCTCGTCGCCCCAGTCCGTGAGCAGATACCCCTTCGCGCCGTTCTCACGGCCGGCCTTCTCGGCGGCGGCGAGGTTCTCCCTCATGTTCTCGATGCGGCCGGCGAGCGACCGCCAGGCCGACGTCCCCGGGCAGACGTAGAAGTCGAGTCCTGACGACCTGAACGCGGCGGCCTCGCGTCCGAACGGGTGGTTCGCCTCGTACCCCCAGTCGAGCGCGACGAGGTCCTTTGGAAGCCGCGATATGCATTCGGGATGGCGCAGGACGATGTCGCCCCAGAACATCGGGCGCTTCCCTCGGCGGCGCGCGGCTTCCGCCACCTTGCAGAGGAAGCCCAGGTACTCCTCGACGTCGGATATCTCGAAGGTCTCGTCGCAGCAGATGTTGACCAGGCCGGACGCGAAGTTCGGGAGGAGCTGCGAAAGGAGGTCCTCGACAAGCGCGATGGAGCCGGGGTTCCTCGGGTCGAGCGTCGTCGGGAACTTCTTCACTGTCCCCCACGGCGTCATCGCGCCGCCCTTCGGGAACCTGGCGAGCTGATTGTACCTCGGATGCACAAGCCAGCGCTCCATGTGCCCGAATGTGTTCTGGCATGGGACGAGCTCGATCCCCTGCATTTCGCAGTACGCCTGCAGCTTAGCGACCTCCGCAGGCGTGATCGGGTCGGCCTCCTCCCACACCTCCTCATGTCCTTCGTAGGCGAAGGAGTGCTCCATGTACAGCTGGAGCTGGTTGTACCTGAAGCGCGAGAGGATGTCCACGACGAGGCGGAGCGTCCGCATCGTCGGGATGCGGTCGCGGCTTATGTCGAGCATGTAACCCCTTGTCGCGAACATGGCTTCAGATGACCTTCAGTGACTTTATGAAAGGCAGGAGCGTGCGCGCGACGACATCCGCGTTTAGCCGGTGGCCGCCCGGGAAGGTGCGGGACATCCCCGGGTAGTGCCGCTCGAACACGGGGCGCGTCTCCGCGGAGAGGAGCGTGTCATCCTCGCCGAAGAGCCCGTGGCAGAGCGTGCGGTCGTCGTCCGTCACGCCGTCGAACTGATGCGCCTCCATCTCCTGGAAGTGCGCAATCGTCTCCTTCGTGACGTGAAACTCGGTGGCGCCGTCCTTGCGGCGGTTGAGCCACTTATGCTTGCCCACGTGCAGGATGTCGTATTTCTTGGAGAGCCAGAACGAGGGGTTCACGCAGATGCGGAGGAAGCCGTGGAGCTGCTGAGCGTACCACGCGCCCATGGACGTGCCGACGACCAGGTCGGGCATCTCTTCGTAGGCAAGCGCCTCCAGCATCGACCATGCCTCGATCGGGTCGACTGGAATGTCCGGCGCGGTCACCACGGCACGGTGCGCGGGTTCGGCGCGCTCCCAGAACTCGCGGCGCAGCAGCTCGACAGTGCCGCTCGCGCCGGAGGATGCGAATCCGTGGAGATAGAGGATCCTCTTCATCTCCGCCTACCACATCCCCATCTTCAGGTACGGGAGAAACTGCTTTTCGAGCGTCGTGTCGAGGTCGAAGAGCGCGAAGCCCGCGACGTCGCGGCGTCTGGCGACCCGCATCTGGTTTATGACCTCTGGCAGGGTGAGCCGCGACTCGTTCGCCGTCACGCCGATGCCGACGATGGTCTTCCGCGCGCGCGCCTTAGACTCCGCGTGCTGGTCGACGAACTGCTCGAACTTCGCCATGTCCTCCGTGTAGTCCATCGGGACTACGTAGTCGACGATGCCGGAGTCGATCCAGCCCGGCCAGTCCTGTCCGACCGAATCCACGCAGGCGGGGTACTTGCCGAGGACGGCGGTGGTGAGCCAAGCCGGGCGGCGGACCTTCAGCCTTGCCTCCGCGACGAACCTGGTGACCGTCGCGACGGCGTCGGCCGGCTTCGCCGCGCGCTCGTACCAGCGCACAAAGTCGAGGTGGACGCCGTCGACCCTGTACTTCGACTGTATCTCGGCTATCGCGGAGAGGATGCGCCGCCTCACGGCGGGGTTGGACGGGTCGAGGTACTCGGAATCGGCACCGTCGCGGGACTTGAGCATCCATCCGCGCCGCCTGAAGTCGGCGATCGTCTCCGGCGACGAGCGCGTGGCGCTGAAGCAGATGACCCATGCGTGCACCCTGACGCCCGAGCCCTTTGCGGCGGCGAGGCACGCGGCAAGCTGGTCGCCCTCCTGCGAATAGGTCTTCGACTGCGGCAGCACGCCCGACGGGTAGTGAGCGAACCCCGCGCCGGCGACGTTGACGAAGAGGTCCGTCACGCCGCTATTCCTGAGGAGACGGAAGGTCGCCGGCCAGTCGCCGGGATAGAGACCGCAGCCCGAATGCTCCCAGACGGCGTGTATCTCGCCGGTGCGCTTCGTCTGCTTCCCCGCCAGCTCGCGGAAGAACCTCTCGTCGGAGGCCTTCCTGGCCTTGAACTTCCCGTAGCTCCACTGCCTCGGCGCGACGCTTCCCACCAGCGAACCCAGCAACTGCGCCTTCAGCGCCTCGTCGCCGTCGGCGAGCAGCACGTGGGTCATCCAGTAGCCCGCCGCGCCGGACAGCCACGCCGCGTCGCCCGTCGTCTTCCCCGTGCGATCCGACCATGTCGCCATGACGCGGGTCCGCCCGGGGATCGCCTCCGCCCGCTGCAGGACGGTGGACGTCTGGAGGATGGACTTCGGGCATCCCTCGGGGTATTTGGCGGAGAAGTCCATCCGGCTCCACTGCCCGGGGTACGACGCCTTGGTGTATCCCAGCAGCTTCACCCCCATGAGCGCCGCGAGCCTGGGCGACGACGAATAGAACACGACAAGCCTCCCGCCGCCGGCCCTGAAGTCGGAGATCGCCTTGTACTCGTCGGCGGAGACCTCGTCGAAGCCGACCAGGAAGGCGATCTTCGCGTCCTTGAACGCCGCCGCCATTCCGTCGGGCTTCACGAGTTCGCTTTTCACGCCCTCGCCGGAGAGCCATCGCTGCGCGTGCTTCGCGAGCGAGGTGTAGTAGCCCGGGGACCGGCTGGCGACGACGACTTCCGCCGCGACGGCGGATGGCGCCGCGGCGAGCGCGGCGGCTGCCAGCGCGACGGCTCTGGCGATCCTAGCGAACAAGGTCCGGCCTCTCTTTCTCTGTGAGGCGGAGCGCCTCGCGACGGCGCCAGGCCTCGATCTTCGCATGGTCGCCGGATAGCAGAACCTCCGGCACCTTCATCCCGCGGAACTCCGCCGGGTGCGTGTACTGAGGGGCCTCCAGACCTCCGCCGTGCGCAAAGCTCTCGCTGGCCGCGGCGGCAGGCCCGCCGCCCAGGGCGCCGGGCAGGAGGCGCACCGTGGCGTCCACCATCGCGGCCGCCGCGAGCTCCCCGCCGGTCATCACGAAGTCGCCGAGCGAGACCAGGTCGGTGGCAAGCGACTCTATCCTCGCGTCGAAGCCCTCGTAGTGCCCGCACATGAACACGACGTGGCCCTCGGCGGAAAGCTCCTCCGCCATCCGCTGGTCGAACCTCCGCCCGGCCGGCGACGTCATCACGACGCGCGTCCCCGCGGGATAGGGCTTCGCGCCGGCGCGCGCCTCGACGGCCTCGAACCACGGGCCGCACATCATAAGCATCCCGGGGCCGCCGCCGTACGGCTTGTCGTCCACCTTCCTGTGGACGTTGTGGGCGAAGTCGCGGAGGTTCACGATGTTGACCTCGCAGAGGCCCTTCGCAACCGCCCTCGCGACGATGCTCTCCTCAAGGAAGCCCCGGAACATCGCGGGCTGCACGCTTATGACGTCCAGCCTCAGCATAGCGCGCGCAGCTTCGACCCTGCCGTCGCCTCGACGAGGTCGGCGACCTTCTTCGCGGCGTCCGGCACGGCGATGGTGAGCATCCTCCTGGACATCTCGGCGAGGCGCTCTGGCTTGTCGTATCGCGAAATGAGGTACCGGCAGAGCTGGTGCGCGGAGAGCTCGTCCTGCTTCGCCTCGTCCGCCGCGCCGCGCGACGCGAAGGCGTCCGCGTTGAAGTGCTGGTGGTCCCTGAGCGCCGACGGCAGCGGTATGAGCAGCGCGGGCTTGCCGCACGTCGCCAGCTCGAAGCAGGTGGACGCGCCGGCGCGCGCCACGACGATGTCGGCGGACGCGAAGGCGTTCGGCATCTCGTCCTCGAACGCCATCACGCGCGCGGGGATGGACGCAAGCGCGTAGGAAGCCATGACGTGGCCCTCGTCCTTCGCGCCGGTCTGGTGGATCACGTAGAGCGGCCTCGCCCCGGGTCCGCGCGCGTCGATCTCGCGCTTCATCGCGACGAGCGCGTCGCACATAAGCTCGTTCACCGCGTGGGCGCCCTGGCTCCCGCCGGTCACGAATACGACGAACGAGTTCTTGGGGATGAAGTCGAAGCGCTTGCCGTCAGCCATGCCGGGGCGTATCGGGAGGCCGGTCTGGACGGTCCTCGCGCGCGGGAGGTACTTCGCCGTCTCGGAGAAGCTAGTCGCCACCACCCTCGCGAAGTGCGAAAGGAACTCGACCGCCCTTCCGGGAACGGTGTTCGCCTCGTGGAGGACGACGGGCACGGAGCAGGCGGACGCCGCCAGCACAGGCGGAAGCGAGGAGTAGCTGCCCATCGCGAGCAGGATGTCGGGCTTCTCCTTGCGCATTTCGCGGCGGCACCTGAACATAGAGCCGATGTTCGCGAACACGTTGCCCAAGGAAAGCTGCTTGGCGCCGGTCGAGAAAGCCTTGCCGTTCCAGTTGCGCATGACGCTCGACTCCACGTCCCTGCCGGAATCCCATACGGTCACATCGTGTCCGCGTCCGGCGAGCTCCCCCGCCACCGCCAGCCCCGGGAAGGCGTGTCCGCCGGTTCCTCCGCATGCCACTACGATCTTCATTTTCCCTCTCTAGCCTTTCGTTTTGAATTCCCTACCAGTCGCGTTCGTTCGGAGGAAGCCTCGCCTTCCTCGCCCTCGCCCTCTTCTGCGCCTCGTGTTCGTCGTTGCGCTCCTGGGCCTTCTTCAGGACGGCCTCTATCTCCTTCTCCTCCGGGGTCGGCTGCTTCTCGTCGCCTTCGTCCGCCGCGTCCTCCTTCTTGTCGTCCTTCTTGTCGTCTTCGGGCTTCTCCTGGTCCTTGTTGTCGTCGTCCTTGCCGGGGTCCTTGTCGTTCGCGCCGTCGTCCTTGTTGTCCTTCTTGTCGTCCCCGTCGGGCTTGCCCTTCGACTTGTTGTCGCCGTCCGCGCCCTGCTTGTTGTCGTTGTCGCCGCCTCCGCCGCCCTGTTTCGGGATTAGCTCGATGATGCGCGCGATGATGCGCAGCGCCTCCTCCTGGTCCGGCGGGGAGGGAGTCTTGCAGCATCCCTCCTGGATCTTCTCGAGCTGGGCGGAGAGCTTGCGGACCTCCTCCTGCATCTCGGCGGTAAACGGCGGCGCGTTGGTGTTTGACGCCGCCTGCTGCTCGTATGCCTTGGCCCACTGGTCGAACTTGGCGCGGAACGCCTTCGTGTAGTCGAGGGCCTCCTTCTGCCAGGGGCGTCCGCATTCCTCCGCCACGTCGAGCCAGGCGTTCGACTGGCAGACCTGGTCGTCGCGTATCGCGGCGGGCGGGAGGACAACCGCCTTGTAGCAGTCCGTGAAGCCGCCCTCGGCCTCGGCGAGCGCATAGCGCGCGTCGTCGTCCATGTCGCCCAGGAGGCGCGACGCCTCGACTGTCCTCTCGCGGAGCTTGTCCATCGCCGCGAGCGTCTCCTCGAGCCCCGGTGGCTGCTGGCCCTGCGGCTGGCTCTGGAGCTGGCCAGGCTGCTGAAGCTGCCCTGGCTGCCCCTGTGCGCTCTGCATGGCGCTCATCGCGGCAGCCTCGGACGCCTTCGCCTTCACTGCTATCCACACGTCGGAGAGCTTCGCGGCGGATGCCGCCATGGCGTCCGCGTTCCTGACGGCGACCACCGCCTCGTTTGTTTTGTTCCCTGCGGACTCCGCGAGGAGCCTCCTGGCCTCGGCCGCGGCGCCCTTCAGCGCCTGCGCCGGGTCCATCTTCTCCGACGCCTTGACGACGTCCTCAACATGCCGCGCGGCGCGGAGCGCCTCAAGACCGTCGACCGCCCTCGTGAAATTCGCGTTGAGGCGGCGGTCCTTCGGGTCGGACCTCAGGGCGGTCTGCGCGGCGGCGGCGGCCTCCTCGCGCCTCTTGAGGACCTCAGCCGGCGTCGCCGCCTTCGAAGCGGCGTCGAACTCCAGCTTCGCGACGAGCTCCGCCGCGCGCCCCCCGTGGGTGGGCGAGTTCATCATCATGCGCAGCGCCTCGAGGGCGTTCGTGGAGTCGCCCGAGCGGTAGAGGTCCACGCACTTGTTCCAGCGCTCCGAGTCGGTGAGCTCCGCGCCTTCGTCGGCAAGCGCGAGCGGCGCGAAGGCGAGCGCGGCCAGGAACGCCGCGAGAAGCGGCGCGCCTCCCTTCCTGTTGGCAGTGTCCTTTTCGTTCTTCATCTTTCAGTCTAGATTATGAGGCTGTCGCGGAGCTCCGGGAGCCGGTCGGCGATCCAGTCGTGGCAGGCGTTGAAGACGTCCTGCGCCGTGGAGCCGTGGGGCATGGAGTCCGGGACCTTTGCGTATTCGTCGAGATCGGCGCGCGTCAGCCCGGCAAGGACCTTCGCCATGACGGGGATGTACGTCGCGCTCATGGAAAGCTCGTCCACGCCCAGCGCCACCCAGTAGGTGCCGACGACCGGGTCAGCCGCGGACTCTCCGCAGACGCTCACGGGGATGCCGGCGCGCTTGGCCGCCTCGACCGTCATCCTGACGAGCTTCACGACCGCGGGGTTGAGCGGCTGGTAGAGCGCCGCGACCGCGTCGTTGCCGCGGTCCGCCGCCATCGTGTACTGCACGAGGTCGTTGGTGCCTATGGAGAAGAACTTCACGTACCTCGCGATCTCGTCCGCGTTCAGCGCCGCGCTTGGGACCTCGATCATCGCGCCGACCGGAAGCGACCTGTCGTAGTCGAGCCCCTCGCTTTCGAGCTCGCGCTTCGTCGACTCGAGCTCTGTCGCGGAGTCGCGGAGCTCCTCGACGCACGAGACCATAGGATACATCAGCCTTACGTTCCCGAACGCGGAGGCCCGCAGGATGGCGCGGAACTGCCGCCTCATGACGGAACGGTGGGAGAGCAGATAGCGGATCGACCTGTTGCCGAGGAAGGGATTCGGCTCCTTGGCGGAGATCCCCCTGACGAGCTTGTCGCCGCCTATGTCGAGAAGCCTTATCGTCGCGTACGAACCCTCGGACAGCCTTGACGCGAACATCGCCGCGCTCCTGTACGCCTCAAACTGCTCGTCCTCCGTCGGCTCGAACTCGCGGTTGAGCCAGAGGTATTCGCTGCGGTAGAGTCCGATGCCCCTAGCGCCGTACTCCTTGACGCCAGCGATGGGGACGCCGGGGTGGACGTTCGCGCACACTAGGACCTCGCCGCCGTCCTTGAGCGTCCCTGCGGGAGCGGCGCCCGCCGGGGCGGGCCCCGCGAACTCCCGTTGGCGCTCCGCGACCTTCTCGAACTGCGCGCGCGTCTCCGCGTCCGGGTTCACCGTAACCGCGCCGTTCGTGCCGTCCAGGAGCACCATGTCGCCGGGCGACACGCGGGAGGTGATGTTGCCGAGCCCGCAGACGGCGGGCAGCGCGAGCGCCCTCGCGAGAAGCGCGACGTGGCTCGTGGTGGAGCCTCCGTTGGTGGCGAAGCCAAGGACGTACTCCCTGGGGAGCTGGACGGTCTCCGACGGCGTAAGGTCGTCGGCGACGACGATCGACGGCTCGTGCATCTCCATGCCGGGGCCGCGGTCGAATCCGGAGAGCGCCTTCTGGAGCCGGCGCTCGATGTCGTCGATGTCGCAAACGCGCTCCCTGAAGTAGGGGTCGTTCATGCGCCCGAACTGCGCCCTCGCCCCGTCGGCCGTCCTGCGCACCGCCGCCTCGGCGTTGAGCCGCTCCTCCATGACGTAGCGCTTCGTCTCGTCGACGAGCGCGGCGTCCTCCAGGAGCATAAGGTGGCACTCGAAAACGCGGACGTCCGCGCGGCCCGTGCGCTCCTTCAGGACGGCTATGAGCCCCTCCAGGTCGCGGCGCGTCTCGTTGAACGCCCTTGTCAGGCGGAGGAGCTCGGCGCGCTCCTTCCCCTTTTCGACAAGATACTCCGGGACGGGGATCTCTCCCCCGCCCCTGTAGATGAAGACAGGCCCGGCCGCGAAACCTCGCGCCACGGGCAGCCCGGCAATGGTGATTGTCGGCTTACTGCTCATCAGGTATGTCGAACTTGCGCGCCACCAGCGCGGCGAGCTCGTCAAGGACCTCTTCGGCCTGCGGCCCCTCGGCCGTCACCTTGAGTACCGAGCCGCATGTCGCCTCAAGCGTCATGAGCGCCATGATCGACTTGCCGGATACGGTGTTGCCGTCCTTCTCGACTTCGACGTTGGCGTCGTATCGGCTCGCTATCTTGGCAAACAGGCCGGCAGGTCGCACGTGCATCCCGTACCTGTTGAGGAGAGTGAACTCCCTCGTTATCTTATCCGCCATTTCGCTTTCCCCTCCGCTTTGTTCCATCCGCCGGGACGGCCCGCCGCCGCAGGCGCCCCGATAGATCCGCCACCGGGTCGTATCCGGTGGAAATCAGCTTCTGCTGCTGCGCCGCGGTCTCGACGAGGTTGACCAGGTCGCGGCCCTCCGACACCGGGATGATGACGTTCGGCACGTCGACCCCCAGGATGCGCCTGTACATGCGCTTCTGCCCGATTCGGTCGATGTCGGCGTGGATGTCCTCCATGCGCCGGAACGTTATCACGAGCTGCAGGCGCTTCTCGCCGCGCACGGCGTTGACCCCGAAGACGCGGGGGACGTGCATTATGCCGATCCCCCTGATCTCCATGAACCCGGCCGTCGACTCGCTCGCGCTGCCGAACAGCATGTTCTTCGCGACGTCCTTCCTCACGCACGTGAGGTCGTCCGCGACAAGCGCCGCGCCGTTCTTGATCAGCCCGAGCGCGGTCTCGCTCTTGCCCAGGCCCGGGTCGCCCTCGAAGAGGACCCCCAGCCCGCACACCTCGACCATCGTGCCGTAGATGGAGGTCCTGGGCGCGCCCAGCTCCTCGAGGACGAACGTCGCGTCGCGGTTGAACACGCGCGTCGCGAGCTTCGTCTGGAGCAGGACCGCCCCGTACTCCTCCACGAGCCTCGTCACGCCGGCGGGCGCCTTGTGCCCGCCGGTGTACACGAATATCCTCGCGCCGTGGTCGAGCACCGCCCGGAACCGGGAGTCGCGCTCGCTCGGCGAGAGCGAGGCGAGGTACGCCCGCTCGGCGTTGCCGACGACCTGGAGCCTCCTGTGCGCGAAGCACTTGAAGAACCCCGTGAGCCCGAGCCCGAGCCTGTTCACAGTCGGCTCCGCGATCACACGGTCGAGCCCGCCGCCGTCAACGGACAGCGAGAGGCCGAGCCTCTCGCGGCCGGCTTCCAGGAAGTCGGCCACCGTGAAGCTCACGCCCCTCTCGGCGTCCTTTGTCGGCAGGCTCTCCATGCGCAGCAGCTCCCGCAGTTCAGTTCTTCGCCGAGGCCGCGCGCTGCTTGCGCACAGTCCCCTTGCGCGCCTTCACGCGCATCCTCAGCAGCTGCCGCTCTGCGCGCGCCGCCGCCGCGTCGATCACGCTCTTCGCGCTCTCCGAGAACTCCTTCGCGCCCACCGCCGTCTCGCCGAGGCGGTTCGCCACGACTTCGGCCATGTACATGTGCTTCTTCGCGTCGACGTCTATCACGATCGATATCGTCGTCACCTTCGGAAACTTCGCCGCCAGCTTCTGCATGCGAAGCTCCGCGTACTCCTTCAGCGACTCGATTCTCACGTCGCTGTGCCTCATCGTTACCTCTATGCTCATCTCTCGTTCTCCTTTCTTCTCTTGCTTTCGTTTTTTCACGCCCCCTGCAGCACGGTCCTGCTTCCCCTGCTCACATCCTGAACCCCTCGCCAAGATACCGCGCGCGCACCTCCTCGTCGTGCACCAGCTCGTTCGCCGTGCCCTCCTTCAGAAGCCGCCCGTCGTACACCATGTAGGCGCGGTCCACCACGGACAGCGTCTCGCGCACGTTGTGGTCCGTTATCACGATCCCAAGCCCCTGCTTCGCGAGTCGCCTGACGATGTCCTGTATCTCGCTGACCGAAAGCGGGTCGACGCCCGCGAACGGCTCGTCGAGCATGAGGATCGCCGGGTTCCTCACGAGCGCGCGGGCGATCTCGAGCTTGCGGCGCTCGCCGCCCGAGAGCGTGTACGCCGGCTGCTTCGCGACCTTCATCAGGTCGAACGGCTCGAGGAGCTCCTGCGCGCGCGCCTTGCGGCGGCGGCGGTCGAGCGGCATCGTCTCGAGGATCGCCATCACGTTGTTCCAGACGGAGAGCTTGCGGAATATGCTGGGCTCCTGCGCGAGGTACCCGAGCCCCTTGCGGGCGCGCATGTACACCGGCAGGCGCGTCACGTCCTCGCCCTTGAACACGACCTCGCCGCCGTCCGGCCTCACGAGCCCCACGACCATGTAGAACGTCGTCGTCTTGCCGGCGCCGTTCGGGCCCAGAAGCCCGACGATCTCCCCGCACGAGCAGGAGAAGTCCATGCCGCTGACGACCGTCCTGTCGCCGTAGACCTTCACCAGCCCCGTCGCGACGAGGTCGCGGTCGCCGCGCGCCTCCCCCGCCTTCGCGAGGGAGGCCCTCTCGGCCGCCATCTCGGACATCGCCTTCGCGACTATGTCGTCTCCCGACTCCATCTGGAAATCCAGCCTCCCTACTTGCCGAACAGGCCCTTCGCGCCGCCCTTCGCGTCAAGGTTGCCGGCGTCCACGGTCACGGTCGAGCCCTCGACCTCCACCTGCTCGGTGTCCACCCAGAACGTGATCTTCCTGCCCTCGACCATGCTCTTGCGCTTGCCTTCGTCGCGCAGCACGGCCAGGGTCCCCGTCTTCGGGTCGCCGTACAGGACGACCTTCGAAAGCGCCTTGTTGTACGTCGCCTTCGCGCACGAGCCGTTCCTCAGCCCGTTCGTGACGACCACGTCGCCGATCGCCACCACGCGCTTCAGCTCGTTCGTGCCCTCCAGGAAGAGGTTCACCTCCCTGGCGTGCATCTTGAACTCCACGTCGTCCACGCACACGTTCCCCTCGAACGCGAGCACGCCGTCCTTGCGCAGGTACGTGGACCTGTCGCTCGTGACGCGCACGGTGCGCGGCACGGCGTTCGTCGACGCGTCCTTGTCTTTAGCGGCGTGCTTCCTGTCCTTGTGCGCGTGCTTCTTCGCCTTCTTCTCCGGCGCCTGCGCCTTCTGCGCGCCCTGCGCCTCGACTACGACCTCGACGGGACCGTCGCCCTGCGGCGCGGCCCCTGCCCCGAGAACCAGCGTCTCGGCGAACATCAGCGATGCTAGGAATGTCACAGCTTCACTCCCTCGAATTTTATGTCTGTGGACGTTATTACCACCTTTGAGTATATTTTAACCGATTCGTCGGAAAAAGAAAAGTAAATTCCGCTGCCCTCCAGTCGCGTCTTGCCGTACGTTCCGACCGCCCGGCCCTCCGCCCAGCCGGTCTTCGTGGAGCGGTCGACGAGGCATCCATCGACGTGGAACTGGCTTTTCACCGAGCCGTCAAGCGCGTATTCGCGCACCGTCACGCCGCCGCACCAGACATATCCCTCCTTCTCGAAGAACTGCGCCCTTTCCGCAGTCGCGTCCACCTTCACCGAGCCGTCGGGATGCTGCTCGACTGGTATGACGACGCCCTCCGCCGGACGGTCGATCTTCGCCACGTAGACCGTGTACGCCGACTCAAGGCGCTCCTTGTCGCGGTCCATCGCGGCAATCCTCTCCACGACCTCCTGCGGTATTCCGTCGTCCTGATCGCCCTCCGCGTCTTCCCCTGCCGCGGCCGCCCGCGCATCTCCGCCGCCTGGCGCAGCCGCCTTGTCGCGCCGCCCTGCCTCGGCGACGTCCGCGGGCGCCGCCTTGTTGTCGCGCGCCTGGCCTCCAGTCGCCGCGAACGCGGCGACGGCGGCAAGCAGCATGGCGAGATGGATGGCCTTCAAACTCATTTCGCGCGCACCACCTTGTCTATGGCGAGAAGCGTCTTCCACAGCCTCTCGACCTGCTTGAACGGGATCGCGTTCGCGGCGTCGCTCTTGGCGACCGCCGGGTTCATGTGCGTCTCCATGAAGACGCCGTCCACGCCCGTCGCGACCGCCGCGCGAGCGAGCGCCGGCGCGAACCTGCCGTCGCCGCCGGATCCGGTGCCGAGACCTCCCGGCCTCTGCACGGAGTGCGTCGCGTCCATGACGACGGGGCAGCCCGTCGTCTCGCGCATAATCAGCAGCGAGCGCATGTCGGCGACGAGGTTGCGGTAGCCGAACGACGAGCCTCGCTCGCAGAGTACGATCCGCCTGTTGCCTGTCGACTCGATTTTCTTCACTACGTTCGCCATGTCCTCCGGGGCCATGAACTGGCCCTTCTTGACGTTGACCACCGCGCCGGTCTCGCCCGCCGCGACGACGAGGTCAGTCTGCCGCGCGAGGAACGCCGGGATCTGCAGCACGTCGCACACCTCCGCCGCGACCTTGCACTGCCAAGGCTCGTGCACGTCGGTAAGGACGGGCACGTCGAACTTCTGGCGGATCTCCGCTAGGATCTCGAGGCCCTTGTCGATGCCGGGCCCGCGGAACGAGTCGACGCTGGTCCTGTTCGCCTTGTCGAAGCTCGCCTTGAACACGTAGCCGACCTTCAGCCTGCGCGCGAGCGCGGAGAGACGCCGAGCGAGGTCGAGCGCCATCTCGCGAGACTCGATGACGCACGGCCCTGCTATGAACGTGAGCGACCCGCCGCCGAAGGCGACGCCTTTGTCTACATTTACTTTCCTCATTGTGGATATTATATCACAAGGCCGTGAAATGGTCTAGTGTTGACTGTTTTACTTCTTTGCGGCGGTGCCGGCGCTCGCGCCGCCGGTGGCCTTCTTGATGAGCTCAAGGTCCGTCACGCTGTATGGGCGGTGGTCGGAGTGGAAGAGGTCGTGTTTCCACGGGCCTTTGAAATTCGGGGTGAACTCTCCGTTGGGCAGGTGCGTCTGCGCCTTGCCGTTGACAAGCCCCCACAACATGCAGCCGATTCCCGTCTCCTTGTAGATGCAAAGAATGTTCGGCACGTCGCAACCGGACGGACGAAAGAGCCATTCCGTGCAGATTATCGGTCGCCCCGCAACGGACATTTCCGCGATCTTCTTGCGAGTACCGGCGGCGTTTCCGTAGAAATGGAACGTGATGATGTCGCTTTCAGCCATTGCGATCTTGTCGAACACCGGGTCGACAGGGCGAAAGCATGCGACGGTGAGAGGTTGCGACGGGGCTGTTTCCCGCGCCCACCGGAAGCATTTGTGCATGAGGTCGATCGAGTATTTTCTAAGCCTGGGGAGTCTCATGCTGTTCGTCGGCTCGTTGTAGAGATCCCAGATGAAAATGCGCGGATCGTCCTTGTACCGGGATATGATGTCCTTGACGTATTTCTCCAATGCTCCGTGCGTGCGATAGTCGACCACCATCGTATGCCCCGGGGACGGCACCCAGCCCCACATGCCCCAGCCGGGCAAAGGATCGGTCTGCTTGCCAAGCTGCGGATCGGTCGCGGGCCAGAACGAACAGTCGTCGAAAAGAACAGGCATAACCTTGAGTTTCGCCTCGTCGGCGAGTTTGACATACCGTTCGAACGCCTCCCGGAACCAGACGGGATCCGCTTCATAGACCTTATACTGGAGGAAGATGCGCACGCAGTTGAAGCCGAGGTCCGTCGCGAGCTTGAATTCGCTGCGAATCAAGTCCGGCGAAAACGTCTCCTTCGCCCAGATCTCCACGTCGTTGATCGCGTTCGCCGGAACATGGTTGAAGCCGCAGTACCACGGATTCGCCCGTCCCCACTCGCGCGCCCGGGCGAGCGTCCAGCGCCTGCCTCGCGGAGGCGGATCGCCCGGCGCAAGAAACGCGCCCGTGCCGGCGTTTGCGAAGAAGCTCTTCGTCACGCGGTCGTAGAGTCCGACGGCACGGTCGTTCATGCGGCGGGCGGGCGTGAAGTCGCGCAGTTTCTCGCCCGCGTCCGTGCCGATCTTCGCCGAGTAGAGTCGGAATTGCCCTGACTTTCCATGCTTGCTGGCGTTCTTGAAAAGCCACAGCGAGTGGTGCGAGGCGGCGGAGCGGTCGGTCGCGAGCGCGCACAGCTCCGTGCCGTTTGCGTCGAACATCCGCGCCTTGCCGTCCGTACCGAGCGTGAAACGGTAGTCGCGCTCTTCCGTATCGTCCTTCGCGACCAGGTTCCACGCTTCGCCCGGCTCCTTTCCCTTCGCGCCGAAGAAGCGGAAATGGCCGTTCTGCATGATGAACAGCCAGCCGTGCGGATCCCACACGTCCTTGCCGAAGAGCGTGCTTCCGTTTTCATAGACGCAACGCCCGAACGACATGTCTATAGTCGTATTCGCGCCGGCGTCCACGCCCGTGTCGATATACTGCCCGCCCGTGGATTCGATCCATTCAATGGGGATGTATCCATCCGGCAGGGCCGGATCGTCCGCAAAAGAAACAGCAGCCGCACCCATCACGGCGCAAATGGTGCCGATTGTCCTTGAACGCATGTTTTATTCCTCCTTGGCGATTTTAGATTCCTGGCGTTCATCCAGCTCGGCGCATGATGACAGAGCCGCAGCAGCGCACATTGCGGCAACAACAATTTTTTTCATCATAATTCCTCCAATCGCGTGCCGTACGGCCGCGTTCCGTCCGCCCAGCGTAATACGCGCCCCCGGTTTTCAACTTGCGCTCTCCAATGTCCACCTTAATGACGGCGCTCTCGGCAAACCCGCACGTCACGCCTTCCGTCTGGTCAGTGCTTCCCGCGAGCGGCATCGAGCAGTTCGCCGGCGCGCAGGCGCAGTGACGCCAGCTTCTCTGGCTCCGGCAGGATGCGCGTGGAGTAGCGTCCGCCCGCGTTCGGGATCGCGACGAGCGCGCGAAGCTCGTCCACGAGCCGCGCCGCCTCCGCCGCGCGCGGTCCCTTCTCCGCCGCCAGGCGCTCCAGCAGCACGAGGTAGTTGTAGTCCTCCACGCCGTCGCGCGCCGCCTCGAGGCGGATGGTCGACACGGGCTTCGCTCCTCCGTCGCGCGGCGGATAG
>Ga0310695_10007883_pt1 | contig 16764 bp, 18 predicted proteins | sample RumenRJG_04DNA_FD_203882 | JGI IMG/M metagenome (GOLD analysis project Ga0310695, IMG submission 203882) | Bovine rumen microbial communities from Lethbridge, Alberta, Canada - RJG_04 (v2) (version 2) | ecosystem: Host-associated > Mammals > Digestive system > Stomach > Rumen | place: Canada...
GTAACGGGCAGTTTCATTGTATCCTTGTGCCTTCACATGATAAGATACAGCCTTGCGCGCAAGACCCAACGGACCAGGCAGGGCGCCTTCTGCATCGAGACCTCTTACTACGGCTTTTTCCATCGTATCAAAGACTTCCTTCAGAAAATCCCAGATTTCCGGTCCTTCACACTGTTCCACATATTCCCAGTAGCCATGGCCAGTTTTCTTGCACCACGCCATGATGTCCTTGATCTTGTGCATCTCATAGACATCGCCGCCAGCAGCGAACATGTCACCTTCGGCCTTGCCTTCAGAAAGTGCACCGCCGCCTACGCTATATACCGTCCACTCGTCGCCTCCATCAGCTGTGAACTTCATGCCGTTGGGATGGAACGGCAGGAAGATCTTGGGTTGCCAGACGATGTGCACTGGGGCTATCTTACTAAGCACATCAATGATGGCGACATCGGTCATGTGACCTTTTCCCGTAGCAGCGAGACTGCCGTAAAGAGTTACTTCGAAGCTCTTGGCCTCGGGATGGCGTTTGGCATAGATACGTGCTGCATTGTCTGGCCCCATCGTGTGACTGCTTGACGGGCCTTTTCCGATACGGAATAGTTCTCTGAGTGATTTCATATTTTAATTCGTTTTATTCTTTATGTCGATTATAAACCTTGACGGCATCTTGCATAATGTCATAATGGTCAAATGCAAGATGTGGCCGCTCGGCTATGCCGCTTGGCTTGTCCAAGAAGTCTGACAGTGGCCACCACTCTGCTTTGGCCGCATCATCCTGGCCAGTGACAGAAATCGGCTCATCGACGACGGCTAGATATGCAACAGTTATAGTTCGACCTCTTGGGTCACGATCAACCTTGGAGTATGCTCCAATCTGATGAACATCTGATATTCGAAGTCCTGTTTCTTCCTCCAGTTCCCTGATAGCGCATTGCTCAGTAGTTTCATCCATATTCATGAAACCGCCCGGGAATGCCCATGCTCCTTTGAACGGTTCTCCCCCTCTTTGGATAAGCAGCACCTTTGGCTCTGCTTCCCTCGTTATCACAATGCAGTCAGCCGTTACTGCTGGTCTTGGATATTTGTAGGTATATGCCATATGTTTACAATTCCTCTTGCAACTCTTCAAGAATTAAGTCCCTTGCAGCCCCTTCGTTCCCATAACCGCTCAAAATGCTGTTTCTTACAAATCGGTCATAGAATCTGAGAACCACACTTTTCATGTCATTGGGCAGATACTCCAATGCTTTCATCTGCATTTCTTCGGGAATACCCCAGATAGCTTCAGCAATGCTACCGACGATAGCACCAAGTGTATCAGCATCAGCACCAAGGCTTACAGCTCTTCGCACAGCATCTTCAAAAGATGTACTCTGTCCAATAATCCATAATGCGACAGGAACTGTACCTTGGCAAGTCTCGTCAAACCGGTTGATAACATTCTCTTTCTTAATGTCGATATTGTAGCCTGAGAACTTGACGCATTTCTGCAATACTTCCGAGATATCCAGAGCATTTGGCTGATTTGTTGCCACACGCATCTCTATGGCATGGTGTATAGCCAGTGCGACAGTCTGGGCTCCTTTGATACCTTCAGGATGATTGTGTGTGCATTCTGCTGTCTGCTTCGCCATTGGCAACATACCGAAAGCATTAAGTTTTGCCCATGCCACAGGACTCACACGCATAGCTGCCCCGTTACCAAATGAATTATAGGGTAGGGGATTATCACTGCGAACCCATTGGGCAAACCTGCCGCCATAGCCTCCCTTTGGATGTGGATAACGTCTGCACCACTCATGAATACTCTCTCCGAAATCTCTGTCTCTAAGTATAGCATCAGCCACTGCTACCGTACAGATGGTATCATCCGTAAAACCGTTCTCATCTGAAAACAGTTCAAAGTTGTAGTCATTGGTCGGGTTAAATTCCCAACGGCTACCAACAATATCACCAATAATTGCTCCTAACATACCATATTATTTTATATATCCCTGGCTTATGCCAGCCCCTTATCAAGGGGCTTCAAATGTCTCATATCGTGGGACAATATCTAAGAATCTTTATTCTCAGACTCATTTTCTTGTGGCAAGTACATTTCAGCAGCCTCCAAATGCATATCGCGTATCTCTTCTGCCAACCATTGTGGAGAAAGCACCTTCACCTGATTGGCCCGGCTCAGGAAGTGGGCACTCAGATCTATGGTTGGTCTCATGTAGAGTTCAAAGTCTGCGAAGTTCTCACCCATTCCAATCTCCCGCTGGCTGTGGTGGATAGGCAGGTCTCTGATGTAGAAACGTTCATAGCCAGGGCGTCAAAGTCTGGATCTATTTTGAACTTGATGTCAGTCATCGAAATCTCCAGAATCCTGTCAAACGAGAATACACCGAAGTAGTCAGACTCAGGCTTCTCCTCTGTTGCATCGCGGTGGAAGTGCCCCAGAATATACCAGCGTTGTTTCAACAACTTGATGCAATAAGGCTCAAACACCAGGTGATTAGGCTTGTCAGTACCGTATTTCCTGTAGTCAACGGCAATTCTGACGCTTTTCTTCATGGCTTCGATCACCATCTTCAGATATTCGCTCTCGTATGGCACCTCTTGCAGCAGAATTCTGTTTTGCAGCGACATACTCTCACTGATCACGTTGCTTACTGAGAGAGTTGACAGCATCCAGTTCTGTACACTGTCCTCTCTGAGCACATAGTCATTGCCGATGTAGTACTCATACCCGTTCTGGCGGTCACAGTCAATGTAGATGCCAAAAATGTCCTCAATAGCATCCTTATGGCGGGCAAAGGTAGAACGAGCCAGTTCTATGCCCTCACTCATATCCGTCTGCAGCCACTTCTCGTTAATCTCTGCAAACGTAATCCTCCTGGCCTTGCGAATGGTGCTCACAAGCCAGATATACTCCTTGAACTTTGCCGGTATCTTCATACAAATGTAGTTTGTTATTCATCATCAGAAAAAAACAATATCCTGACTCATGGCTTCCATCAGTTCCAATTTGACAGACTCACTGTAGTCCTCGTCATTCACTATGCAACGCATAACTTTTGTCAGCAAGTCACGGTCAATATTGATGCTATTTCGGGTGCAAAAGTACACAAAAGTTTGTGGAAACACCCATTTTTGATTAAAAAAACTGAAATAAAAGCCGATTTTTACAACTGTCAGTTGTTTTCCTCAATTTTTCTTCCTATCTTTGCGCCAGAAAATAGATAACGTATGACGTTCGACAAAATTCTCGATAACAATACCCTATGGGCAGTACGCTACGATGGTGTAGCAGACAATGCTTTGAAAACGCTCTTCGACCATTGGAACGATCCTGAGTGGTTGGTGGATTTCTTCTTGGCCAATATGGCAGACTTAGAGTCGTACTTCAAGATTACAGACATCAATCAGGCTATCTTCGATACGATTGATGATAACCAGCGCATACAGTGCCTGATTCTTGATATATCGCCAGAGGCTGACCTCGACAAGCTTTTCCGTCCGTTGGAGAATAGTCGCACGAGTGAGATGCTGTTGGGTAAGGAAAAGGCTAGAATCAAGGAGCGCCCACAACATGCTTCATGGCTTCGTATCTACGCTATCAAACTGGAACCAGGGTGCTATATCATCACTGGCGGCGCTATTAAGCTGACACGTACTATGCAAGAGCGTGAGCATACACTGAATGAACTGAACAAGATGGAGCAGGTTCGCAACTATCTGATCAGCAATCAGGCTATTGATGCTGACGGATTTGTGGACTTCCTGTCAGAACTATCATAAAGAAAAGGAGGTAATATGAAGAAGAAAACACAAGAATTCCTTGAAGCTCACAAGAGCGAAACGCCATCAACATGGCGCGAGGAAGCAGAATGGAGACGCGACAACTGGTCGTGGCTGCGGCACTCACAGAAGATTGCCGTGAAGGTGCTGTTGCAGATGAAGCAAGAGGGACTGACGCAGAAGGCTCTCGCTGAACGCATGGACTGCACCCAGCAATACGTGTCGAAAATTCTGAAGGGTAAGGAGAATATGTCTCTTGATACGCTCTCGAAACTAGAAGATGCGCTTGGCATCAACCTGATATACGACGAGCAGGTGGCATATCCAAACATGGTAGCTGAAGAGGCATTTGTATAAGAAATATAGTTTGGTAAGGGAATTGATTTCCCGACCAAAAAGGAATTATCATTTTTTTTGAGGTTGTCCCACGTTTTGGGATAACCTCATTTTAATTTTGCCATCGTAAACTAAAAATAGTAACAATATGGCATACAAATTTACAATTAAGGGAATCCGTAAGTTCAACGAAGAACGGGTGATTGAGAAGTTCTTTGATGCATTCAAGGAAATAGAGAAGATTGAGGATGTGAAGATCATGAATCGCAATCCTGTAAATGACGAAACAGACTCGTACACGGTAATGACGTTGAATGTTTCTACCCAAGGTGTTAACATTAAGCACTTGGTTAGCAAAGATATTCTTGTGGAACTGCCTTGCTTAACAAGATGGATGATGAGCAGTGGACTGAACTGTATGACAAAGCCGAGGGCATTGTCAAGGAGAACTATCGTAAGACCTTCATCATGCGCTGGAACACCGACATCAGCAATTACAAGCTATCAGAGTTTGAGGATGCTATGGAGGATTTCTTTGACGAGGGATTTTACTATGACTGGAGTATCTGGGATTATCAGAAAGCCCATATCGGTGACCGTTTCTATATTCATCCTGAGCGGACACCACTGCTGCTGACTACCGATGAACTGACAGAAGCCATCCCTGACTTCAACTGGAAGGAAGGTCATTCGGGCGAAATACTCAATGATGCTCAATCTGCAAAGTTGGAGGAAGTCTGGGCAGACTATTTCGAGCGGACGCATGCAATCTCTTCAGAAAAAGTTGAACGATAAAAATGAAAGATTATGAAGGCGTTGAAACAGGGATTGTGGAAGATTACCTTCTAGTACTTTGCTCTGAGACAGGATGGGGTAGGATGAATATTCCCTGGCAGTTTGTGAGACTGTCAGGGATTATACTATGATACACTATTTCTAGCGGAGGGGTGGTTTGGCAATGCTCTCGAAATAATCGCGATATTCCTGGCAACTGAATGAGGGGCAGTCTTTGTGGACGCCTTCGAGTTCGCAGTGACCTACGATCTCGGCATCGGGGTAGTCGACCTTCAGTGAGCGGAGCAGGGCGATGAGGGCGGCACGCTGGGCTGGGGTGCGGGTGTCGGCGGCATGGCCATGGTTGTCGAGGCCTCCCTCGTAACAGATGCCGATGGAGTGGGCATTGTAGTGGCGGGCGTGGGCACCGACCATCTCTTCGGGACGGCCGAAGTGGAGTTGGCCATCACGGGTGATGTAGTAGTGGTAGCCGCAGCCGTTCCAGCCTTTGGCACGGTGCATCTGGTCGAGCAGTTCGAAGGGCAGATGCTGGCTAGGACGAGAGGCGGAACAGTGAATGACTATTAGATCTATTCTTCGCATTTTAAGACAGATTAACTAAGAAAGACATAAGGACATAATAAATACTCTCCGTGTGAGCGATCAGAGATTCATGCAGCTCTGCATGAGGAAGGTTGAGACGAAGGCGGTGATGACCGTCAGGATGAAGTTGCCGAGTTTCTCGGCATTGGGGATTCTGAAGATTTTCATTTTTGCTTAAAATTAAAATTGTAAGAATTCTGTTATGCAAGAGGGTGCCTTGAAAGGGGAGGGGACCTCCTTGAGCAGATGGCTTTCACGGCCGTGATATGGATGGTGTTGCAGTCTGATGCTGCCAGTGTGGCCGTAGCATTATCCCGGACTCAGGAGGGGAAGAGACCCCCGCGCCCCCGAAAAATTACCCGTTTCCGCCACCGGAAGTATCACCGCTGTCGGACTCAGGCTTCAGACTGGTGTCGAAGGTCTCCTCGAAGAGGACATCCTTGACCAGGGTCTTGGCAATGACGAACTTCTGGGTGATCTTACCCTGCTTGTTCACGGTCTGACCGACGACGACTCGCTTGCTCTCGGGCTGGAAGAGCACCCGACGGGTGGTGATGGTCTGGGCACCGCAGTCTTCCTTCTCGGTGGTGCCGATCGAGGAGAAACCGACCTTGAAGATGCCGATGCCGTCGAGTTTTACCTTCTGGCCCAGTTCGAAGAAGTGCTTCATGGCTGCACCGAGTTCATCGAGGACGGCCTTGATGTCGGATTTCTTGACGGTGGCCTGGGTCTGGATAAACTCGGCCAGTTGCTCGGTCTCGATGAAGTGCTGGTCGTAGACCGCCGTGGCGAACCACTTGCCGTAGGCCGTACTCTCGTCGTTCTTGTTTTGGATTTTCTTGAATTTCTGACTCATAATGTTTTCCTTTCTTTGTTTTTCATGGTATTAGACTCTTTGCTGCGATCTGCACCGGGTCGCCGCCTCCCGCTTGTCTAGAGGTGAGTGGTGAGCGGGTGGGTGGTGAGAGAATAGTCCGTTGGCGCCTTTTGGAAGATTCTTCACGCTTCACTTTTTCACTCTTCACTTTCAACACTGCAAAGTTACGGACTTTTTTCCCATTCTCCAAATTTCGGCCCTCGATTTCGGCCGATTTTCAGCACAAACTCCGCGAATTGAGTATTTTCTTCCCCTCCTGAGTCAGGAGGGGTGCCCGGACGGGCGGGGTGGTCTGAACAAGCGCCGGGGAGACCATCTCCCTGTTTAGGGGGAGAGTCCGTGCGCAGAAATAGCGCCTGTTCAGACCACCCCTAACCCCTCCTAACTTAGGAGGGGAAGAGATTACTCCATGCCTTTCTCTGATGCCTAGCACACCTCACTCTGATGCCTAGCACACCTCACTCCGATGCCTTGCACACCTCGTAGCGATGCTTCGCGTATCTCACAGCGATGTCTTCCACTCTATAGTGCCAGGCATTCCAACGAACCGCGGCGGGCATTCCGGCGAACCTTATCCGGCGTCCGAACGAAAATACGAGTCATAGCCTGCCTTATGTGTCGGGTTGGGCAGTTTGTCGATTCATCGATGACAGATGACAAATGACAGTTTTAGAAAATCGGTGTAAGATTAAGATTAGTATTATATATATTATAATATATATAATACTAATATCTCTTTCTCTTTTCAAATTCAAAAACTGTCATCTGTCATAACTGTCATGAGTGCATTTGTGCGCACGAGACAACTGGTTGAGCGTTTCTTTATTAAATAATGTGTAAAATTGTGGTTGATTGTAAATAATCTCAGAAATTATTTGTACCTTTGCCACAAATAAGATTTGAATTGAATGACAGAGTTTAGTTATAATATAGATGAATGGCTCATGCCGGACATCAAGGAAGAGGCTGTGGTGCTCGATTTGTTTGCAGGCTGTGGCGGTCTATCCTTGGGTTTCGAAGCGGCAGGTTTCCGTACCATTGGTTATGAAATGGTGGACGCAGCCGTTGACACCTACAACAAGAATCTGAAAGGCACATGCTATAACCAGTTTCTGGAAGTAGGCTTCGACTATCCTGAGTCAGAAAAAATAGACATCATCATTGGTGGGCCTCCCTGCCAGCCATTCAGCCGTTTTGGCAATCAAAAGGGTATTGAGGATGCTCGCGATGGATTCCCTGTTTTTATTGATGCCGTTAAGCGTATCAAACCTCGCGTGTTCATGTTTGAAAATGTGGCAAATATCCTTGGGCGTCATAAGTGGTATCTTGAGTTGGTTGTAGCAGAACTTCGCAAGTTGGACTATGTTGTGGATTATAGGATTGTGAATGCCGTCGATTATGGTGTACCTCAGAACCGTGAGCGCCTTATCTGTGTCGGGCATAGATCTTCATTCCGATTCCCCAGAAAAGAGCAGAAAAAGGTAACGGTGGAGGAAGCTATCGGCGACTTGATGACTAAGTATGATGATAATAGTAAGTTTCTGACGCCTGAACAAGAACGCTATATTGCCGTATATGAGGAAAAGTCGCATTGCATCAATCCTCGTGACCTGCATCCAGATAAACCTGCCCGCACTATTACATGCCGTAACTTGGCAGGAGCTACCAGCGACATGCAACGTGTGAAGTTGCCTGATGGGCGTCGCCGTCGCATTGAGGTGAGAGAGGCTGCACGCCTACAGAGTTTCCCTGATTGGTTTGAGTTCTGCGGTACAGAGACACGTCAATTCTACCAGATAGGAAACGCCGTACCCCCACTGTTGGCTTACAAACTGGCATTGGCATTGAAAGAGACTTATCATACGACTCCGAAGCAAGAAGCAGAAATCAGAGTGATTAATGTGTTTCAAGAACAAACTTTATTTGATACAGTATGCGTATAAAATTCACAGACGGGAAAAGTGAGCATGTTCAGAAGTTGTATTCTGATATGCTTGACATATTGGTGGCTGTTGGAATACCAGTAGGGGAACTAACAACTGACCGCAGACGCGAGAAAATGGCTGGTGCATGCTTGGCAGCAGGACAGATTGTTGAAAGCTTCAAAGAGGCTAAATCTGTGATGAATGGTAGTTTCCTCACAACTCGCCGTATTATAGAGTTTGAAAATGAACACTATGGTGAGCAAATCTCGTCTGGTTCCTACGATGATATACGCCGTAAGGATTTGAAACTGCTGGTTGATGAAGGTTATGTGGTTAATTCTTCGGTATTAGACCAGTCTGCTACCAATAATCCCAATCGTGGCTATACGCTCAGCGCACCGTTTGCAAATCTCATAAAAGTGTATGGCACTAGCAAATGGGAGAAACAACTTGCCTATTTCATTGATGTTCATCAGAAGGCCAAAGAGGAACTTGAACGTAAACGGGCTATGGAACGCATTCCTGTGACTTTGCCATCTGGAGTGACATTAGAATTGTCAACCGGCGAGCATAATCTTTTACAAAAGAAAATTGTTGAGGATTTCCTGTCTCTGTTTGGTATGGGGGCTGAAGTTCTTTATATCGGTGATTCTACTGATAAGTATCTTCATCGTGACACCGAGGCTTTGCAGCAACTTCATATTACTCTGGAGCACGGAACGCTACCAGATATTGTAGCCTATAGCCGTGAAAAGAATCTGTTGTTTCTTATTGAAGCCTATCACTCTTCTAACCCTATGAATGTTGAGCGTGTCAGTACGTTGAAACAACTTGTAGTTGATAGTGGCGCAAATGTTGTGTTTGTTACTGCATTCCTGAATAAACTGGAAGGACTTAAGCACTTGAAAGAAATTGCTTGGGAAACTGAAGTTTGGTTTGCTAACGAACCAGAACACATGATTCACTTAAATGGCTGTAAGTTCCTTAAAGTATATAATTCGGAAGAGTCATAATGCTAGCTAAAAAGAAACATCAAGCTAACAAGTAGGTTGCCTGTAATCCTTCATTTGGCTTAGCGAAATTATTAAAAATAGTTTGAAAATATCATCTTTTCTCCCATACCTGCAAAAAGGTGTGGGATTTTTCGTATCTTTGCACATCAAAAATTTAATTCAAAAGAACAGTACGATTATATGGATATAAACAATATACAGTTAACTACAGAACAAGCAAGTTGCTTTGCCCAACCTGTAGAGGTTCCCTATTGGATTTTTGTAATAGAAAACCGGATAGGCCCCTGGATAAAAGACAAAGGCAACAAAGCATTGTGGGATATTGTATTGTTTGCAAGCCAACGCGAAGGAATCGTCAAGAAGCCATTAAGCCGATTAAAGTTTGCGGAGTTGTTGGTTGCTTTATGCCCTAAAGCCTTAGAGGCCAGCGATACTGCTTCGAGTATCAAAGCAAGTATGGAGAAAAGTGCATTCACAAAAAAACAAATGAATGATTTTGACCGTTTGCCCGATACTCACGCTTTGAGGTTGTTGGTATCTGAAATAGAGGATTTATTTTTCTCTGAGGATGGTTATGAGACCCCTACGGAGCCAGAGTTCACCCTAAAGAATAGGTTGGAAGATTATTTGAAGGACACCGTAGACGAACAAACGGAGAAGATGCCTTGTTCGGTAATAGTTGAGCATCCAGTCTATGGCAATATAACGCCAACACTATCTATTGAGACTTTCCAAACTACAAAGTTCAAGGAGGCCAAGACTCCCTCGCATATTGTAGCATACGAATGTTTTGACGGGATTGTGGACCGTGATAAGATTTATTCCTTGATAGGCCAGTACAACAGAATGCAAGGCGTTAAGTTGTGGGTAGTCTCAACCAGTGGATTCAAAAATGATGTTGTCTGTGTGGCGAGGGATAATTTCATTGGGTTAATGCGTATAGATCTTAGCACTGGCGTAAACGCAGATTCTTTTATATTACCACGTTCTGTTGAAGACCATGTTAGGCAGCAGCAGGGTGTTGAAACGATGATGGGAAAGAGATACATGGAGTATCCTTTGCTGTCATGGAGAGATAATATGGTGACATCATCTATGGCAGAGATATTAGCCGCTGACGGTGTTAGGATAAAAGAAGGCTTATTGCTTAAGTCACCTATTATGTCTAATGAAGAGATAGAAGAATTGGCTGATGAACTAACGGATTCTCTTCCCAGTTGGGACTTGCTACCAGTAAATCTGGAACGCATAATAAGTTCTTGCGAACTGTCATGGCAATGGGGAGATTTGCCAGCAGAGCAACTTGGAATCATTGCACTAAACAAAGATTTAGTGACGATTAACTATTCACTTCGGTATGACGAACACCGAAAGCGCTTTACCTTAGCCCACGAGTTAGGACATCATCTTCTGCATAAGGATTTGCTTGAAAGTAACAAACTGACATCATTTGGCGAAACAATGTCGACATTAGCCAATACAACACCAGTATCAGGCGACGAACTCAGTTGGTTGGAACACCATGCAAATCACTTTGCTGCTTGTATTCTTATGCCTCGAAAGATTGTTATAGAGCAGTATAAGAAATACTTCGATTTCTATCTTACTGCTACCTATGGCGATCGCTTGGCTCCCTTATATTGGGATGAAAACAATCACTATGCCATGCAGAATTGCTTAAGGGTACTTGGCCCGCTCAGTAGAAGATTTGGTGTCTCTGTTGAAGCAATGAAGTGGAGGCTAAAGAGCCTTGAATGGCTTCGAATTGGCAAGAGCACACCATATAGCGAATCACGTCGTCGCCGTTATTTTTAATCTATTTCATGGCTTTTTCTGCCATAATCTTCCTATATTTCTTTCTGAATTAAAAACAGAATAGCAAAGCTTATTCTGAATCGTTTTAGGCACTTTGTCATCTTGACGAAGTGCCCTATCTTTGCATCGTGAACAAGAAACCACGGGCTCTATAAACCCCGTTCGGATGAGTTCCAAGAAGTAACATTAGTATTAAAAAAAAGGAAAGTAAAGATGAAAGATTCAGTTTTCCAAAAGCGCTTCCAGCGCAAACAGCAGAACCGTCAGGTTCATGGTCAACAACTCACAGTGTTCTATCACGACATGGTGGCAGATTTTCCCGTCAGTGGACTTGTCAAACTGATGCTTCGGCGATGTGAAAGCAGTGTCAGCCCGAGTCTCTATCGCCAGATGGCAAATAGTTTGGTTGGGTTTGAGGAGGCTTTGCAGGTAGAAATGGCCGACTGCCTAACAGAGTGTGTGATGGGCGTTGCGATCTACACAACAGGCATCAAGCACGTTGACCGAATTTTGTGGCCTCTGTACCACAAGATTCAGAGAGAGTTAGCTAAAAGAGTAAATAATTAAAACGGAAAGGAGGTAAAAGCTATGCAAGCAAACATCATGAAAGTGAAGAGCTGCAGCGAGCAGTTCTACGTAAAGAGTGAGAAGGCCGACAACGGACAGATGGCCAAGCGAAACCTGGTACTTCAGGAGATTGGCGGTAAATTCGAAAACTCTTACCTTGTGGCAGTCCTCGGCAACCTTGCCGGATGCCAGTTCTACGAAGGCGATGTGGTCATCACGACCCTTCGGTTCTCTACCCGCGAGTACAATGGTCAAGTTTTTCAAGACATCGTAGCCACGGACATTATTAAAGTAAACAGATAAGTTTAACCCTGAGTTGGAGTGAGGAGGATGTTCCCGGGTAAATGCGCAAAGATTCCAACCTTCTTCTCGCAAACGACTCAAAACATGAAAAAAGTAAACAACAGTTACAAGGAGCAGATCCTTCAGAACGTCCAGATGGACACACAGACAACATTCATGAACAATGGCGACATCAACATCTACCCATGCTTGTGGGAGCAGGACAAGGCACCTGTTACAGCCGACGGCAAGGGGCTCGTTCGCTATCGGGCAGGCGTGATGGTGGAAGAAGACGGCAGGACTCGCATGAAGCGCTACCGCGACGGCTTGAACGGTCCGAAGCACGAGACGCTGTTTGAGACTGCCCACGGCGCGGTGAAGGCTACCAGACCGTGGATTCGCAAAACGGCGGTCAGAGGTCATAAGGTGGGTGAGCGGATGCTGTACAAAGAGCAGGTGTATGTCACCTTTAAGTTCCCGAAGAAGTACGGACGCGCGCTCATCATGTCCCTCTATCAAGAGGAGACCGACCAGATTATGTCTTACCTGAAAACAAGAAAGGAGGAAACAGTATGGTAAACCGACTGATAGCCCTGAACACGAAGCATTTCGCCGACAAGCAGAAGAACAATCGGGGATATGCAGAGACCCAGACTGGGGAGCAGCTAGACGAGCTGCTCCGCCAGGAGTGGCTCCGCCGCGATGTCGCTGATATCCGTGCCGGACGGGAGGAGAAGAAGGACTGGCTGCCATTCATCTGCCCTCACTACACGGCCTTCCGTGATAACCATCGGTCGCAGGAAAGCATCATCCCCGAGGCCTTCACCTTCATGACGTGCGTGGATATCGACAATCCCAAACTGGTGCGCGGAGCCTTCAAGAAAGCGCTGGAGGCGAACAATGACGAGATGTCGGAGTGGCACGATATGGTGCTGCGTGAGGCTTATTCGGCTCGCGGCAAAGGCCATATCTACATCCGCATCCCGAAGGGCATGACCATCGAGGAAGCCCAGCGTGCTTTCTGCGAGGAACTGGGATTTAACGCCGATGAGTTGCTCGATGCGTCGTGCTTCACGCCCGAGAGATACATCTATGTGACGGGTATCGATCAGGAGGTGTTCCGCTCTGAGCATTGGCTGGAACCCATCGAGGGCGAAGAGTTGGAAGAGCGCCGAGAGGCCTATCTCGAAAGGGGGCTTGATGTGGATGGAAGGAAGACTCTCCCCCAACCCCTCCCTAGGAGGGAGGGGAGCAATTACTCTCAGGGCGGGAAACCGGCGGATTCTTCTCCGGCTTCTTTTTCTTCTTCTGCGAATGAGCATACTACTCCCCTCCCTACAAGGGAGGGGCAGGGGGGAGGGTCTGCTTCTTCCCGTACGCTCTTTATCTTTGATGCGTGCATGAAGGAGGCGGAGTTGACACCCGATGTGCTCATCGTGGAAGGTCATCGACACGAGGCGCTGAAGAGCATTCTCTCGGTGGGTGCTACCCAGTTGCTGACGAAGCCAGAACTGATGGGTGTGCTGCAAGTCCGCATGGCGCAGAACTGGCAAGACAAGAATATCCAGCAGTTGGTCGACGATTTCTATTCGAAATACAGTGACCCCAGTCAGAAGATGTCACAGTTCCAGCGAAGGGTGTTGGCCAAGTCGCTCCGTATGGCCCCTAAAATAGGAGACGATAGGAGTCTGAACGTGGGAATGTCTGATGCTTGTTCAGACCCCCAACCCCCTAACTTAGGGGGCTTGGGCCTTCCCGAGATGCCCAGGCGGCTGCCGAAGGTGGTGCAGTTGCTGGTGTCGAAGACGCCCGACATCTATAAGCCCGCTGTGGCTCATGCTATCTTTCCGTCGCTGGGTGCACACCTTTGGAAGGTACGCTTCCCGTATATCGACAATGTGATGCACGAGGCTACGTTTATGAATGTGCTGATGGCTGGAACGGGAGCCGGTAAGGACTGCATCTCGCAACCCATCAACCACATCATGGCCGACATCCGCCGACGTGATGCCGAGAACCTGAAACGCGAAAAGGAGTGGAAGGACGAAGTGAACTCCAAGGGCTCGAACAAGGACAAGCGACAGCGACCTGAAGGGCTTGTCATCCAGGAGGTCGACCCCGATATGACCAATCCTGCCTTCGTGATGCGCATGGCTGAGGCCGACGAGCATTTCCTCTATACGAAGATGAACGAGATCGACCAGTTTGATGCCCTTCGCGGTTCGGCTCGTGGCTCGCAGCAGTTTCAGATCATGTGCCTGGCCTTCGACCCCGACAACCGATACGGTCAGACGCGTGTAGGTACGCAGTCGGTCACCGAGAAGGTCTGTATCCGATTCAACTGGAATGCCGCGACCACCATCCAGAAGGGTCAGCGCTATTTCTCGCGAGTACTGACCGACGGCCCCATCAGCCGCATCAACTTCTGCACCATCCCGGAGCGTGAAATCGGAGCCGACATGCCCGTCTATGGCACGTATGATGCTCAGTTCGACGAAGAACTGCGTCCGTTCATTGACCGCCTCTGTCGTGCAGCAGGGGTGATAGACTGTCCGCAGGCTTTCCGTCTGGCCAAACGGCTGAAGGATGAGTGTGCCGAGTTTGCCAGGCTGTCGCAATCGAGAGTGTATGAGAATTTGTCGTTCCGTGCTAATGTGATCGCCTATCTGAAGGCCTGTGTGCTCTACATCTGCAACGACTACAAATGGTCGAAGGAGATAGAGGATTTTGTCCGCTGGAGCCTTCGGTATGACATGTGCTGCAAGATGGCATTCTTCGGCCAGGCTATTGAAAATGCCAACCGCAGTGCCGACGAACAGAGAGGCCGTCGCGGTCCGCGCAACCTGCTCAATTTGCTGCCCGATGAGTTTACCGTACACGATGCCGACCTTATCCGTCAGGCCAACGGCATGGACACTCGCGGCACCCGCAATATGCTCTCGCAATGGGTGCATCGGGGTTACCTCTTACAGATGACAGATGACAGTTTTTCGAAAGTGAAAAAATGTGATAATGTAAAAATGTAAAAATTGAAGTATGGAACTGATATTGGAACGTATCGCAAAAAGGAAAACATATACAATTGGGCATCTGTATATTGCGAAAGAACCCGATGGGAATAACCCTGGCTTAGGCCAGCCCCTTACCAAGGGGCTTCAAATCTGCGACACATTGGAACCCACCTGGCGCGACTATGCCAATGGGGCCTATAAGGTAAAAGGCTGCTCGGCGATTCCTGAAGGCCGCTATGCGGTAGTGATCTCGTGGAGCCCGAAGTTCAAGGCGTGGCTCCCCGTCCTGCTCGGCGTGCCGAAGTTCGAGGGCATCCGCATCCACGCCGGCAACACCGCCGCAGACACCGAAGGCTGCATCCTCGTAGGCAAAAATCGCCTGGTAGGTCAAGTGCTCGACTCGCGCATCTGGCTCCATCGCCTGAAGCAGAAGATCGTCGAGGCCAAGGGTAGGGGTGAGCCCGTCTGGATCACCATCAAGTGACGGAACAGCGAGAGCAATGACAAGCTTGCTTGAGCATTGCCGAGTCGTGACGGAACTCGACGCAGTCAAGTGAATGTTTCTCTTTACATCTGCCGCCGATGTACCCCATAAAGGTATGTCGGTGGTATTTTTATGTCAGACATTATGTTTCATCTCTTGTCGGATTTTATGACTTCCATCCCGTACTCATGCCACCAACGGGCAGAGTCGCTTCCCGTGCCCTCCACTCTGGGCAGTCGCATCATGCCGAAGCCCAGTTTCATACAGTCATCAATCAGTTTGTTTTCCATAAAGTCATGGCACTTGCTGCTTTAATAATTCTCAGCGTTAATCTCGAAGTATGCCTGTGGATGGAAGCAGACGGGACAGACGTCGGGGGCTTCGGTGCCGATGACGATGTGGCCGCAGTTGCGGCACTCCCAGACGCTGACACCAGCCTTGCGGAACACCTCGGAGGTCTCGACATTACGCAGCAGGGCACGGTAGCGCTCCTCGTGGTGCTTCTCGATGGCCGCTACGCCACGGAACTGCTCGGCCAGTTCATGGAAGCCCTCCTCGTCGGCCTCACGGGCAAAGCGGTCGTACATGTGAGTCCACTCGTAATTCTCGCCCTCGGCAGCGTGCAACAGGTTCTCGGCGACGGTGCCCAGTCCGCCCAAGTGGCGGAACCACAACTTGGCATGTTCCTTCTCGTTCTCGGCGGTCTTCAGGAAGAGGGCGGCAATTTGTTCGTAGCCGTTCTTCTTGGCCACGGAGGCGTAATAGGTGTATTTGTTGCGGGCCATCGACTCACCGGCAAAGGCTGCTTCGAGGTTCTTCTCGGTGCGGGTGCCGGCGTATTTCCCAGCGACGGAATCGCTGGGCACTTCGGCAGTGACCTTCACGAAGTCGGAGGCAGGGTGCTTGCAGATGGGACAGGTGAAGTCGTCGGGCAGTTCATCGCCGACGTACTCGTAGCCGCAGATGCTGCAGCGCCAGATGGTCTTGCCCTCTGCAGTCTGACCCACGGGCTGGGGCTTCGGCTTGATGTGCTGCTGATAATAATTATAGGTGGCGGAGGGCACATCGGCGAGCACTTCCATCTCGGTGACGGGGCCTACGAAAAGCATGTGGGTGCCAAGGTCGATGGCTTGCTCCACGTCGGCAGAGATAAAAGCATTGGTACCACGGGTGATGGCCAGTGTGCCGTTGGCGACGCGCCGGCAATCCTTGAAGCCGTCGAACTTATAGACGGTACGTCCGCTCTGGAAGCCGAAGTGCTTGAACAGTTCGAAGTCGGCAGCCTCGCTGAGGA
>Ga0310695_10007884_pt1 | contig 16764 bp, 11 predicted proteins | sample RumenRJG_04DNA_FD_203882 | JGI IMG/M metagenome (GOLD analysis project Ga0310695, IMG submission 203882) | Bovine rumen microbial communities from Lethbridge, Alberta, Canada - RJG_04 (v2) (version 2) | ecosystem: Host-associated > Mammals > Digestive system > Stomach > Rumen | place: Canada...
GATGCCTTCTATTTTCTCACCGCACCATGGGAACAGGTGCTCCAGTGGCCCGTGCTTGTGCTCTATGTGGCCGAGGTGTTGGGTAACTTCGTGGGGTGCAACCTGTACCGATGGGTGAAACCTCGCGAGAAGGAGGCACTTTCCTGATGAGACGGGCTGCGCTGTACTTGTTTCTCGGCTGCCTGCTGACCCTCTGTGCCGTGCCATGTGTGGCACAGACGGATGATGCCGGGCGGCTGGAAGGGTATGTGGAGAAGGCCGGCAACTGCTACCGCATGGGGCAGATGGACTTGGCTTACGAGTTTGTGGGCTATGCCCTCGATCTCGATTCGGCGGATACCCGTGCGTTGCTGCTCAAGATTGAGGTTTGCTCTGCAATGAAGAAACTGGAGGAGGCACTCGACGCATGCATTCGTCTGAAAGCCTGTCCCGGCGAGAAACCGGTGGAGCTGTACACCCGATGGTGTGCTATCTACATGAATATGAACAACCCCACCGCAGCGCGTGATATCGTGGACGAGGGCCTTCGGATCTTTCCGGAGAACTTTGACCTGAACTACAGCCGTGGTCATGTGCTGATGGAACTGCGGGAATATGCCGAGGCATACGCCTGCTATGAACGTGTCTTCCGCATGGACCCGCTTGCCGAGGGGCCTCCGTTCCTGCTCGGCATGCGCTGGGATGGCATGGGACGCCTGGCTATCGCGACGTTCTTCTACCTGCATGATCTCATGGTAAACCCGACCAGCAATGCCTCCGGATATATCATGAAGCAGTTCGCGTGGTGGCCATCACGCGAGACACTGCCCGAGAATACGGCGGGCGACGAAGATTTCCTTATCTTTGAGGCTATGCGCGATATACACCAGAACCGCGTCACCTATGGCATGCCATACGCGGTGCTCAGCCATTCGATGAATGTGCTGTTGCGCAATCTGCCCGTGCGCGATGAGGGATATGCGCCACGAAACTTCTTTGAGGTAGACGATGTGCAGGAAGAGACCTTCCGCCTGCTCTATGCCGACATGCGCTGCCGGGGACTCCTGGAGGTCTTCATGCACCATGCAGTGGTAGCGTCGGAAAACGAACAGAACGCGGCATGGCTCTCAGTTCACCAAGACGATGTACAGCGTCTGGCCGAATATATAAACGGCATCATTCCACTTTTTGAGAGGAAAAAATAAGATGCCCGCCAGGTTCACTGATTCCTTGCACAGACTGGTTCGCAACTCTTAGTGGGGCCTCGAACGAAAAAAAACTGTAAATTATTACATCAATTCAGATTTTATGCGTACCTTTGCCAAGTAAATCAGAATAAATGCTTCCGCTTGCGTTGAACCAGACTTTCGCGGGGGGTAGTATAGCTACTTATTGAACATTGATTCTTGAGACATGAAACAGAAGTCGTTACTTAATAGAATAGTAGATAGCTATTTTTCGCGTAATGCGATGCCATACTGGGCGGTGCTGCTCTTTGACTGTGGCGTCGTGCTGTGTTCTCACTTCCTTTTATATACGATGGATCATGGCATCCGCGCCACATGGGCAAGTCTCGGGGCGGTGCTGGTCACGTTGATAATCTACCTCATACCATACGTTGTCGGCTTCCGCCTTTTTCATACCTATTCGGGAGTGATGCGCTACTCGTCGTTCGTCGATCTCTATCGTGTGGGTATGGCCACCGTGGTTGGTTTTGCATTCGATATACTGATTCACCTTCTGCCGGCGCATGGAATATTTATGGTCGTGCGCACTCGCGAACTGCTCTTCGGCTGGCTGCTGACCACGATGCTGCTTTTCGCCGTCCGTATCTTGATGAAGTACCTTTTCGAACAGGTGCGTGGTGCCGGTTCGCGTCGGCGTGTGTTCATCTATGGCACGAAGGCTGGAGGTATGGCCCTGGCAAAGAGCATCCGTATGGAAACCACCTCGGGTTTCCAGTTGCAAGGCTTCGTCAGCGATTCCAATGACATGCCCGGGCACATGCTGCAGGGCGTCAAGGTATATCCCAATGACGAGAACCTCGTGGCCAACATGCGCGCCCGCCGCGCTACGGCCATATTGATTTCGCCGCTGAAGACCGAGCGCTTCATGGCCAACGAGAAGATGGCCGACCGTCTGATGGAGGCCGGCATACGTATCTATACGCCCAACCTGGCTCAGCAGTGGGACGGGAAGAGTGACATCAGCATGTCGCAGTTGCGCGAGGTGGAAATCGAAGACCTGCTTCCGCGTGAGGAAATCCAAGTGGACTTGGACGCAGTGGCCAACCTCCTGCGCGGTCGTCGCATCCTGATTACCGGTTCGGCTGGCAGTATCGGTTCCGAGATGGTGCGCCAGATAGCTCATTGGGAACCCTCGCAACTCATCCTCATCGACCAGGCAGAGACTCCGCAGCACGATGTCCGTCTGATGATGGCTCGTGATTTTGGCGGTATCAAGTGTGCTACCATCGTATGCGACATAGCCCATAAGAGCCGCATGGAGAGTATCTTTGCGCAATACCGGCCCGAGTATGTCTTCCATGCTGCAGCCTATAAGCATGTGCCTATGATGGAGGACAATCCGAGCGAGGCAGTGCAGAATAACATCGAGGGCACTCGCGTCCTGGCCGACTTGGCCGTGAAATATGGTGTGAAGAAGTTTGTGATGATCAGCACCGACAAGGCCGTGAACCCCACGAACGTGATGGGATGCTCGAAGCGCATCTGCGAGATATACGTGCAGTCGTTAGACAAGGCTATCAAGGACGGACATGTCGCTGGCGAAACCCAGTTCGTGACCACTCGCTTCGGCAATGTCTTGGGCTCGAACGGCAGTGTCATACCTCTTTTCAAGGAGCAGATAAAGAAGGGAGGTCCCGTCACAGTGACTCATCCGGACATCATCCGCTTCTTCATGCTCATCCCCGAGGCGTGCAAGTTGGTGCTTGAGGCCGGAACGATGGGCAACGGCGGTGAGATATTCGTCTTTGACATGGGTAAGCCGGTGAAGATTGCCGACTTGGCTCGCCGTATGATTACGCTCAGCGGGGCCAAGAATGTAGAGGTCAAGTTCACCGGACTGCGCGACGGAGAGAAACTCTACGAGGAGGTGCTCAACGATGCTGAGATTACCAAGCCAACGTTCAACAAGAAGATTAAGATCGCTCAGGTGCGCGAGTATGACTATGACGAGGTGAACGGCTGGCTGGACGAGCTGCTCGCGATCAGTCGCCAGTATGACAACATGGAGACCGTGCGCAAGATGAAGCAGATTGTGCCGGAGTACAAGAGTCAGCACTCTGTATATCAGCAGCTGGACGTATAGAGACTGGCTTTATATACTGAATTTTCGGGAATCTGGATTCCGTGGTAGTATCCGGTTCGGGCAAGGCGGTTCTTCCGCCCCCTTTTCGGGCAATGACAGCGAGCATACACTAAAGCTGATGACCGGAAGGAAGCCTGATGGCGCATAAGAAAAGCCAATGCTCCCTCCCTCGGTTTTCAATTTCGACCCGAAAAACTGCAAAACCTACACGGAAGCTCGGAAACAGACTGGTTGTCTGCACGTAGCTGATGTGTAGGTTCGGGTGTGGGAAGGACCAGGGTGTGTAGGTTATGCCTGCACTTTGAGCCTCACATAGAATCCGCTGCCGCTATTGCCGCGCCGATGTACTGCCCGGGCAGCCCATGAAGGATGGGGGCGTCCGAGTTACATGGCGTGCCGCGCCGCGCTTTATCACGTGCGATAAAAGAGTTTATCACGTGTGATAAAGTCCATAGGAGTACGTCATGGGAAATACTCGAAACTTCAATCAAGTTATATATTAAACCCGCCAGAGAGTGCCGGAGTGCCTGTCTGGTATCTCTGTGCTATTTCTCGAGTGCTTCGCTCATCCGCAGCAGATGACGGATGGAGTGGAGGGCGCAGTTGAGCCACATGCTGTCGGTCGATACAGAGCGCGAGCGCTTCCACAATGTGGGGATATATCCAGAGCGGGCATCCTGTACCTGGGTGATGGCGTTGGTCAGCGCCATGGCCTTGGCCAGTGCCAGCTCGTCGCCGGTGGCCAGGTAGCATGAGATGAAGCCGCCCGCCACATTGCATGCACTGGCATCCACAGACATCTGATACTTGTATTGCTCGAAGACGCAGGGCGTCGTATGCTGGCGGATGCCGTCAGCCTCGGGGCGCATGTCCCAGAAGACAAACTGGTCTTCGCTCAGCTGCATGAGGTCGCGAGCGTCCTGAAGGTCTGCCTTTGTGGGAGAGGGATTGCCATATAGGTAGTCTGCATAGGGTGCGGCCGTACAGTTGGTCAGGTTTTGATAGGGCTTTATATTTATCACCGAAACGTCCTCGAACTGGCCCGTCATGTCGAAGGACCGGATGGCTACATCGTGCATCCACTCCTCGCCCTTCTGCCGCATGTCCTCGTAGGTGTCGATGCCATATTCGTCATGCAGTCGGCGCAGATGCTTCAGCAGCGGATGTAGCATGGCGTTGCGGTCGTTTACCGCCTTCCCCGTGCTGTAAACCAACTTGATGGGCATGCTTCCGTCGGGGCGTTGCAGCCGGCGGTATGTCTCTGTGATGCCGATGGCCCAGTCATAGTATGAGCGTTCGTGTGTTTCGTTGTAGAGGTCGAGCAAGCCGGTGGCCACGGTGAGCGGTTCCATGCACATCGTGGCATCCTCGCCTTCCTGCTTCGTAATGGAACTGTTTGCGAGCACCCCGTTGATGTATGTCGGTGGAAAGTAGGGTAGTGGGCCATTGGCTTTCTGACTCACGCTACGCAGGAAGGCTGCGATGTGGCGTGCAATCTGCAGAGCCTGGTCGCGTTCGGCGGGGAAATAGCGTGCCACGAGACACTCGTTCTGTATGGCACTGCCCATGATCTTGCAGGCGTATGTATTTAGGCGGTAAGTCATGTCGGGAGTTTCGTTGTCCAGCCAGTGTTGCATTACCTTCATCCGATGCAGGAAGAGCATCCCCTTCAGTGCAGCCTCGCGGTAGGGGCGCGCTGGGGTGTTGATGGGACCGCAGAAGGGGAAGTCGCGCAGAAATGTACGATGCCCCAGCGTGTCGGAGGTCTGTGTGCCCTGTGCTGTGATGGGGAACACGTCGAGCGTGACCTGCGTGCCGGCAGGGATGTCCTCCCAGATGGGTGCCAGGTCGGCTTTCGGGCTGCGTGCCTTCATCTGCCATGTGTGTCCTTCGGCGTCGGATAATATATATAGGTACGCGCGCGCGTCAGGATGCTCGCGGAAGTCGAATGCTGGGGCAAAGATGAACTTACGGGCAAACTCGTTCCAGAACGGGTTGATGCCGTTCGTGCCGGGACGCACGGGCTGGCGATATTCACGTCGGGCTTGGGCGTTTACTTTTTTGTAGTTGATGTCCTTGGCCTGTATTGACAATGTCTGTGCCAGAATCAGTGCGGTTAGTATTCGTTTCATGTTGCGTGTTGTTTATGATTGTTTTTCTGTATATGCTCGTTCTCTCGCCTCGGGAGTGGACACTCTTATCGGAACAGTTGGCTGAATGCGTCCAGCTCGGCCTGCTCCATGCGTGCCTTTGCTTTCCATGCCTCAGTTCCATAGACCCCGGCGCGGCTGTAGTCGAATGGCTCGAATCCAATCTTCCTGGCTGCCTTCCGATGCTTGAAGCGAAAGTCGTAGTGTGCAGCATCGCGGAAGCCAGGGTCGGTTACGATGCTTTGTGTGTCATGCTGTTTCTGCCATTCGGCAAAGTCGTGTCCGAGGAATTTGGGCGATTGTCCGCTCACATCATAGTAGCAGTTCATGTCCATGTCCATCTTTCCCTTCTCCCAGGGTCCGGAGAGCATCTCGCCGTGGTTCATCAGCACGATGTTATGCTCGAAGGTAAAGGAGCGATGCTCTTCCGGCTTCGAATATTGCAGCTGCTGAAGCCATCCCCAGGCAAAGATGTTGTTGCGGATGATGTTGTCACGTCCGTAGTGCTGATGGAATCCGCCACATTTGGTGTTGTAAACCAGATTGTTCTCCATCACAATGCCGGTGCTGCCCTCGTCGGTGTATAGGCCCCAGCCGCCATAGTCATACGACCATACGTCGTGCACCACATTGTCATGAATGCGTGTGCCGGGAGATATGCCGAGGGTATAGACTGCTCCCATGTCTGAGAGCTCGCCCCATCCGATGTGGTGAATATGATTGAAGCCCACTTCGTTGTCCACTGCGGCACTCGGAGCATAGCCCCATATCCAACCTACGGAGACACCCGTGTATCTAAGGTCGCATATTTCATTGTGCAGGATGCGATTGTGCGCGGCATGGAAGATGATGATGCCACCCGCACAGGGGAATGTCTGCCCCAGATGACGCAAGATGCAGTTTTCCACCCGTATGCCGCTGCTGACATCCTCGCCCTCGGCAGGCTGTGACGTCTGTCCTATCTTTATGCCTCCGCCTCCGATATCATATATGAATGTGTGCCGGATGTTGCTGTCGTGGCAGTTCTGTCGCATCCAGATAGCGTAATTGCCTGTGTGGGTCACCTCACAGTCCTCGATGCTGATGTCGCTTGCGTGGTCAATCATTATGGCGGCATCATGTTCAGCCGCCACCTGCAGCGCCTCGTGTCCATTGCGTGGCATGTAGCTTGCCGCGTGGGCAAAGCGAATATGACGGAAGGTCTTGTGGCAAACGGGTTTCTGCGCTGTCCCCTTTATGATTACAATTTGCGGAAGCGCAGAGGCGTAGCACTCGGCGGTGGCTATGTCTTCACCTTCGCGGGGAATGTAGAGCAGGGTGCCGGCGGCGTCGAGGAACCATTCGCCCGGTGAGTTCAGGGCGGCACGGTAGTTTTCCAGGAAGTATTTTGACCCGGCCCGGATGGTATTCCATGGTTGCATGCCCCGCCCCGTGACATAGAAACGTCCCGAATCGGGAAGGAGATATTGAATGTACTTGGATGTGTTGTCCCACTTGTGATAGAAGCGCGCCACCACCTGCTCCGTCTCGGCTTGCGACATGTTGCGCAGTTCGTCCAGTTCGCTGGGGGCGACATGGATGGTTTGCGTGGCATAGAGCGGGATGCGGCCCGTTCCCCGGTAGTGTACGTCTTCGCTGGCGTCGGTCACGGTGTGAAAGCCTGTGTCCGGAGTGCGTGCCCTGATGGCTCGTTGCCCGTTGATGAACAGCTGTTCGAATCTCCATCCGTAGCTGGCGGCCTCGGGGATGCGGCACTGCCACCAGCCCTGCGGTGTCTGGCTCCATCCACCGATGTGCCGCCCTGCACTGATGAGTGGCTTGTCTATGCTGTCACCCTCGAAGACAATGGGGCGATCGTCCAGTTCCGTGAGCATGATGGGGTGGTCCAGCACGTAGGTGCCAGAAGACATGTGGATGTATAATGTGTCGCTGCCCGGCATTTGGCGTGCCTGCTCGATGGCCGAGTAGAGCTGGGTAGTCGTATTTACGTTTACGTGCTGTTGTGCGAGGCTGCATAGGGTGCAGCAGGCAAGAAAGAGGAGAGAGGTTATTTGTTTCATTTGAAGCGTTGGGATATTGGATGAAAGTCCTCGCATAATACATTAAGAGTTGCCATGAAACGTCACGGCCTGTCCCCTGACGTCGCGATTTACCGTCTGTCCGTCCCATACCATCTGTCCGTTCACCCAGGTGCGCTCCACGTGCCAGGCCAGTGTCTGTCCCTCCATGGGGCTCCATCCGCAGAGGCTTTGTATGCAGTCACTGGTCACTTCCCATGGCGTGTGGCGCAGCAGTGTGAGGTCGGCTTGATAGCCTTCGCGGATGAAGCCGCGTCCCTCAATGTCGAAGAGGCGAGCAGGTGCATGGCACATCAGTTCCACGACCCGCTGGTGGGGGAGTATGCCCTCGTCGGCCAGCGTCATCATGGCGGGCAGTGAGAACTGCACCATGGGCATTCCGCTTGCGGCACGCCGGCATCCGCCTTGTTTCTCGCTGAGCTGGTGAGGAGCGTGGTCGGTGGCCACGGTTGTGATGCGTCCGTCGTTGAGCGCCAGGCGCAGCGCGTTGCGGTCGGAGGTTTCCTTGATGGCTGGGTTACACTTGATACGTGTGCCCAGTCGGGCATAGTCTTTGCGGCAGAATAACAGGTGGGCCACGCATGCCTCGGCCGTTATCTGGGCATTGTCGGATGAGAACAGCGCCAACTCGCGCTCCGTGGTGATATGGGCTACGTGCAGTCGTGCCCCCGTTTCGCGTGCCAAGCGTACGGCCAGTGCCGTGCTCGCATAGCAGGCCTCTGCGTCGCGGATGTCGGGATGATGGCCGACGTCGGGGTCGTCGCCGTAGAGGGCTTGCATCTCTGCCATTCGACGATTGATGCGCCGGGTGTCCTCGCAATGTGTCATTACAAGGGTGGGACTTTGGCGGAATATCTGCCGCAGGGTTTCCTCGTCGTCCACCAGCATGTTGCCCGTGCTGCTGCCCATGAAGAGCTTGATGCCTGGCACTCGGGTGGCATCCACTCGCCTGATTTCTTCCAGATTGTCGTTGGTGGCACCGAGATAGAAGGCATAGTTTACATGGCAGTGCTGTGCACCGATTTGCATCTTCTCCTGCCATGTCTGGATTGTGGTGGTCTGCGGTATGGTGTTGGGCATGTCCATCACCGTGGTCACTCCGCCGGCTGCTGCGGCGCATGTCTCGCTGTCCATTGTGGCCTTGTGCGTCAAGCCCGGCTCGCGCATGTGGACATGGTCGTCGATGACGCCTGGTATCAGCAGGCAGCCTCGTGCGTCGACGACCTCTGCGCCGGGCAGGCTGATGTCGCCCTCGCGCTCAATGTGTTCGATGATTCCAGCGCCGATGAGCAGCGATGCCTCGTAGCGTTCGCCCTCGTTCAGGATCGTGGCATGTCGGATAACAGTCTTCATCTGCGTGGCCTGATTTTCGACATTCTCAGACGGATGACGCCGAAGAGCGCCTCACTGAATATGCCGCCACTCATCTTGCTGGTTCCCAGTTCTCGGTTTACGAAGATTACCGGCACCTCCTTGACCTTGAAGCCCAGGCACAGCGCGCTGTACTTCATCTCGATCTGGAAGGCATAGCCCTTGAATCGTATCTCGTCCAGGCGGATTGTCTCCAGCACCTTTCTGCGGTAGCATACGAAGCCTGCCGTGGTGTCGTGCAGCTTGATGCCGAGCACGGTACGCACGTACTTGCTGGCGAAGTAGGACATCAGGACGCGTCCCATGGGCCAGTTCACCACGTTCACTCCCGTCACGTATCGGCTTCCGATGGCTACGTCGTAGCCCTCGTCGTGGCAGGCGGCGTAGAGTCGCGGCAGGTCCTGCGGATTGTGGCTGAAGTCGGCATCCATCTCGAAGATGTAGTCATACTGCTCCTGTATGGCCCATTGGAAGCCTCGGATATAGGCTGTGCCCAGTCCCAGCTTGCCTTCCCGCTGGATGAGGAACAGGCGTCCTGCCAGTTCATCCTGCATGAGGCGCTTCACGATGTCGGCTGTCCCGTCGGGGCTTCCGTCGTCGATGACTAGCACGTCGAAGCCTTTCTCCAGTCCTGTCACGGCGCGGATGATGGCTTCGATGTTCTCCTTCTCGTTGTAGGTCGGTATGATGACCAGGCTGTCGTTCCTGTCTCCTTCTGTCATAGCATTCTCGGTTTAGTCACAACAAAGTTAAGCCAATCCTGTGACACGGCCAAATCTTCGGCCCTTTTTTAACGCGATTTATGGATAAAAACGGCTCAACCCCCTCGCCCTCCTCCGTGGATGGAGGGTGTTTAGTGGTTTTTCCGATAGGTCAGGATGGCCAGGGTGCCGGTTCCGATGGCTATGATGGTCAGCGCAGCCACTTGATGGGCGATGCTTTCGATGCCTCCGCCGCGCACGAAGACGGTGCGGATGGCATCGATGAAATAGTGCATGGGGTTTACGTAGGTGGTGGCATAGACCCAGTCGGGCATCGAACGCACGGGCGTGAAGAGGCCGCTCAGGAGCATCAGGATGACCACAAAGAACCACATCACGAGCATCGCCTGCTGCATCGTTTCCGAGTAGTTCGAGATGGCCAGCCCGATGGAGGAGAACGTCACGGCCAGGAGCATGGCCAGCAGATATACAAGCCACAGGCTTCCCTGGCATGTGATGCCATAGATGGCCCAGGCCAGCAGGAAACACATGGTCATGACGAAAAGGGCAATGATCCAGTAGGGGATCAGCTTGGCGAGGATGAAGTCGCGCTTCCTGACGGGTGTCACGTTGATTTGCTCGATGGTGCCCCTCTCTTTTTCGCCCACAATGTTCAGGGCCGGCAGGAATCCGCACAGCATCATGATGAGGATGGCCATCAGCGCCGGTATCATGAAAACTTTGTAGTCCTGGTGACGGTTGTACAGGTTGATGCTGTGCATGCCGCTTGCTGTGGCGGTCCGTGCTCCGTGGGTGCTGATAATCTGTGCCAGGTAGGCGCTGCCGATGCCGCCTTTCGTGCCGTTTACGGCATTTGCCGCTATGAGCACGTTGGGACTCTCCCCCTGACGTAGCTGGCTGCCGAATGAGGGCGGAATCACCACGGCGATGTCGGCCCGTCCGTGCTCGATGTCGCTCAGTGCATCCCGATACGTGGAGCACTCTCCGCCGAAGACGAAATAGTGTGAGGCCTCGATCCGACTCACCAGCTGCCGTGAGGATACGGAGTGGTCGCGGTCCACGATGTCCACCACCACGCCCCTCACCTCCATATTCATCACCCAGGGCATGACACACATAATCATGATGGGGAAGGCCACGATGAGCCGCGGCAAGAAACTGTTGCGGCGAATCTGCAGGAACTCCTTCTGCAGGAGAAAACTTAGTGTAGCCATTATTTATTCGAGTCGTTTGTGGAAGGTGGCCAGGGCAAGCGTAAGCAGAAGCGATGCCATTGCGGCCAGGATGGCGATTTCGCGTGTTACGCTCTCTACGCCTACTCCCATGATTAACAGTTTTCGCATGGCCTGTATGTAATAGCGCGGTGGAATGGCGGCCGAAACGTACTGCAGCACATGCGGCATAGACTCCACGGGGAACAGCATGCCAGAGAGCATGACGATGGGCATTAGCAGCACCATCGCCGACATGAGGAGGGCCACCAGCTGGGTGCGTGCAACGTTGGAGATGAGCAGACCCAGGGCGAGTGCCAGTACGATGTAAAGCGTCGAGACCGCCAGTATCATGCCGAGCGAGCCGGCAATTGGTACGTCCAGCACGAAACGGGCCAGCAGCAGGATACTGCACAGGATTGCGAAGGCCAATGCCAAATAAGGCATCAGCTTGCCCACAATGAACATCAGTGGATGGACGGGCGAGGCCAGCATCACCTCCATCGTGCCGCGTTCCTTCTCGCGTACGATAGAGATGCTGGTCATCATGGCGCAGATGAGCATCAGTAACATGCCCATGATGGCTGGCACGAAATTGTAAGCCGAACGCATCTGTGGATTATAGAGTAGCCTGGTGCTTACGGTCGGGGAGGCTAAGGTACCAGCAGCGGCAGGCGAAGGGCTATGCTGTTGGTTGTTCAGCGCGGTGGCAATGACGCCGTTGGCATAGTTTGCCCATTGCTGTGACATGTTCGGGTCGGCGCCATCTACGAGAACCTGTATACCTGCGGTCTGTTTGCCTTGGGCCGAGAAGATGATGGCGATGTCGGCCTTCTGGCGGCGTATCATCTCCTTGGCCGCCTCGGCGGTGGGAGCGATAGCTGTCAGCGTGAAGTATTCCGATGTGCGCAGTGCCTCCACTGCACGCTGCGTCTGTGGGTTCATGGCTGCTGTGACCACCACCGTGCGCACGTTTCTCACGTCGGTAGTGATGGCAAATCCGAACAGCAGCATCAGCACGACAGGCATCCCAAAGAGGATGAGCATCGTGCGTTTGTCGCGCAGGATGTGACGTGATTCCTTGAGGATGAAGCTCTGAAAAGCGGTCATATGGGGGAGGGGTGTCAGATGGGTGATTTGTTATATGTCAAATGTCGGAGCGCTTGGCTCGTCGGGCGAGGAGGGTGAAGACGTGGTCGATGTCGGGCTGCTGGAAGCGTTGTTTCAGTTCCTCGGGCGTGCCGATGGCTTCAATCTTGCCGTCCACCATGATGGACAGGCGGTCGCAATACTCGGCTTCGTCCATGTAGTGTGTGGTGACGAAAATGGTTATTCCGCTCTCCGCCGCCTGGTAGATGAGTTCCCAGAACTGTCTTCGTGTCTGTGGGTCCACACCTCCCGTAGGCTCGTCCAGGAATACCACGTCGGGGCGGTGGAATATGGCCACGGAGAAGGCCAGTTTCTGCTTCCATCCCAGCGGCAGGGAGTCCACCCGGCTGTGTTTGTGTTCGGCGAAGTGCAACTGCTGTAGTAGCTCGTCTGTCTTGCGGTCGATGTCGCTGCTTGGCATGCCGTAGATGCCGGCAAAGAGTCGTATGTTCTCGGCCACGGTGAGATCGCCGTAGAGCGAAAACTTCTGGCTCATGTAGCCGATGTGTCGCTTGACTTGTTCGTGCTCGGTGCGGATGTCAAAGCCTGCCACGGTGCCTGTGCCCTCGGTGGGCTGGTTCAGTCCCGTGAGCATGTGCATTGCGGTGGTCTTGCCTGCGCCGTTGGCTCCGAGGAAGCCGAATATCTCGCCGCGCCGCACGCTGAAGGTGATGTCGTCCACGGCACGGAATGTGCCGAATGACTTCACTAAATGCTTTACCTCGATGATATTATCCTGCTGGGAATGTTGTGATTGGGTGTTTTCGGCAATTGAGGCTGGAGTGTTGGGCGCGATGTGTCGCTCGGGTGCAGGCGGAAGGAAGATGCCGGCGAAGCGCGAGAGAATCTCGTCGGGGATTCCGATGCCCTGCAACTGGCCGTGATGCAGGAATGCTACGCGCTCGCATCGGCGTATCTCGTCGCTGTATGGAGTGCTGGCCAGGACGGTGATGCCCTGCTCCTTCAGTGTCCCCAGCAGCTCCCAGAGTTCCTTTCTCGACACGGGATCTACGCCCGTGGTGGGCTCGTCGAGCAGCAGGATGCTGGGGCGATGAACCAGCGCGCAGGAGAGGGCCAGCTTCTGCTTCATTCCTCCCGAGAGGTCTCCGGCACGCCGCTTTTCAAAACGCTCTATTTGGCCGTATATGGCGCGGATGCTATCGTAACCTTCATCGACGCTGGTGCCGAACAGGGTGGCAAAGAAGTCGAGGTTCTCCCTCACCGTGAGGTCGGGGTAGAGCGAGAAGCGGCCGGGCATGTATCCGATGCGGCGGCGCACCTGCGTCATCTCCCGCTCCACGTCGAGGCCGTCTATCCGTGCCGTCCCGCTTGAGGGGCGTATGAGCGTGGCCAGGATGCGGAAGAGCGATGTCTTCCCGGCTCCGTCGGGGCCGATGAGGCCGAACACCTCGCCCGGAGAGACCTTGAAGGTGATGTCGTCCAGCGCTTGGAGCGTGCCGTAGCGCTTGCTGATATGATCGACTGCGATGCTGTTCATGTGTTTGGGCTTTTGGGGTGGAGTACCATGGCGGATTTGGTGGAGTGCCATCAAGGGTTTGGTGGAGTGCCATCAAGGATTTGGTGGAGTGCCATCAAGGGTTTGGTGGCCTTCCGCGTCTTTTAGGGCTCCTTGCTTTCGAATTTTACTTCGCCGTACATGCCAATCTTCAGCAGGCCGTCGTTCCGGACGCGTATCTTGGTGGCATAGACCAGGTCGGCTCGTTCGTCATCGGTCAGTATCGTCTTGGGCGTGAACTCGCTGCGCTGTGAAATCCATGCGAGGGTGCCTGGGTATTTCTTTCGCTGGCCGTTGCCATAGTCGGCATAGACGGTTACTTTCTGTCCCAGATGCAGTCTTTCCAGCTGGCCAGTCGTGACATAGGCGCGCAGGTACATTTCGTCGGTGTCGGCCATCGTGAGCAGTGGCTTGCCCGTGGTTACGTATTCTCCCGGCTCGGCATACGTCTCGAGCACGATGCCGTCGCGTGGTGCCATGACGCGGCACTTGTCCAGACGGTCGGCCAGGATCTTGATTTGCGCCTCGGCGGCCTCGCGCTGTGAGCGTAGCGTGGCTGTCTGTGTGCCCAGGGAGGACTCGAGTGCGTCGATTTCCCGATGCAGCACGTCTGCCTGCGTGGTGGCGTCGTCCAGCATCTTGCGTGGAGCGGCTCCGTCGGCTACCAGTTCTTCGTATCTTTTCTGTTCTCGCTGGGCTGCTGCGAGGCGTTCGCGCAGGGCGGCCACTTGCTTGCGATGGTTGGGCTGCTGGCTGTCATAGACCATCTGTGTGGCCCGTAGCTGTGCCATCTGCAGTACGATTTGTGTGGTGTCCACCAGCGCCACTTCGTCGCCAGCCGTGAGTGGCTGTCCCTCCACGGAGGTGAAGCGCAGCAGGATGCCTGCCGATTCGGCACATACGGTGACCTCGGTGGCCTCAAACGTGCCTGTAGCGTCGTACTCGGCAACCTGCTTCGTACAGGCTGTCAGCAGCAGGGCGGTGCTCATGAGGAGATGTGTTCTTTTCATCTTTTTATCGGTTAAGTGTGGTTCGGAGTGAATGTAGTTCGCGCAGCATTTCTATCTCGTGTATTGCGCGACGAACCATGGCGCTGTTTTCTGCATTGATTTCGCGTAGCAGGTCGTTCACGTCGATAATGCCGTGAGCCAGTTTTGACTCGGCTGCCAAGCGCACCGCCCTGCGCAGTGAGACGATTTCGTCGTCCTCGGCCATCATGCGCCTGAAGCGTGCTGTCTCCTCGCTGTGCTGGGTGCTTTCGAGGCGGTTGTTGAACAGGAATACGTCGCGCTGCATGCGGGAGCTGTTCCGCTCTGCCTCGAGGCGTGCCTTGTCATTTCGGTACGTATAGAGTGCACCGATATTCCATGATAGTCGGGCACCAACGATTCCGTTCCACGAGCCATTTCGGTGGGTCATGTCCTCGAACAGATTATAGCCCGGATAGCCGTAAAAGCCTTGGGCAAAGAGGGTCAGCCGTGGGCGCAGCGCCATGTCGAGCAGCCGCTCGCGGGCGTCGGTCAGTTGCAGCTGGCGGTCGAGGAACTGCACCTCGGGTCGCAGGCTGCCGTCTCCATCATTGGGGACGAGGGCGTCTGCTGCCGTTTCGGGTTTCATCGGTCTGGTCACTTCGAGGCCGCAGAAGAGCGAGAGCATGCGGCTCAGCGTGGCACGCTGCGACTCCAGCGAAGACAGCTCCTGGACGGTGTTCAGGCGTTCGGCGCGCACGGAGAGCCAGTCGCTCTCGGCAGCTGTGCCGTGTCGGAACATGTCGTTCAGTTTCTTCTCGTTGCCTTCGAGCAGTGTCTGCAGGTCGCGGTTCAGGCGTATTCGCTCGTCCAGGAGGAGCAGGGCGAAGTACATCTCATTTACGCGTGAGCGCAGGGCGTAGAGTCCGACGCCGGTCTGTGCCTCCTCGCTGGCCCCTTGCAGCCGTGCCACCTCCATCTGCTGGCGTGCCGTGCCGCCGTCGTAGAGTGTCTGGCTCAGGTCGATGCCTGCACGATACTGTGCCCGGCTTAGCCCTTTGATGTCGAGCCCCGTCTGGCGCAGCATGGCTTCCATCTCGTCGGGCCAGGCTGTCACATCGCTCTGCAGCGTGGCTTGCGCCGTGGCCGAGAGCTGTGGCAGCCATGTCTTCTTCAGGTTTGACACGCTGAGTTCCGTGGTGCGGCTTATCAGGTCGTACTGGCGGATGAGCGGGTAGTTCTGCTCGGCTGCCTGCTGACATTCGGCCAGGCTTTGGCTCCGGAGGCTCAGTGCCGAGAGACCGACGAGGCAGAGCAATACGGTTCGTTTCATAACGCTTCGATTTAGGTTTTCTGCTGCAAAGTTCGGTGAGAAATGCGAGTGGCGTGCTATCCAAAGCGTGGAAATAATGTTCTTTTTGTACGAAATGCGTAAAAGGGGACGGTTATTTGGCATGGAATGCTTATCTTTGTGTCCGAATAAGACATGCACCTTCTATGAAAAAGATAAGAAGCTTTACGCTGGGGCAGCTGCAGCATATCGTAGACAGCCATGCCGAACTGCCCGTCGGGAACTATGTGACGTCCCGCCTGGCTGTGGCGCGGAGTCTGGACAGCTCAGTCGTGCAATCGCAGTTCTCCCATGAACCGGTGCAGCTGCACGAGCGTCGCATTATGTTGCTCCGGCGGGGCTGGCTCAGGCCCGTGGTGAATCTTGTGAATGAATGTTTTTCGGAGGGCGAACTGGTGTTTCTGGGCGCTGACAGTGTGGTGCAGTTCCGTGAGTATTCCCCCGACCTGCAGGGCTACGGGCTGTCGATGAGCAATGAGCTCTTCTCGCAGGCTCTGCAGGGACACATCCCGCCCACGTTCGACGGCCACCTGCGCTCGTTCCACTTTCCTTTGACAGGCTCCGAGATGGAGACCTTTGATACGATGCATCGCCTGCTATATACTATGTGCAGGGCGGGGGAGAGCGAGGCCGTCTGTCATCACCTTCTGGCGGCCATCTTGTGGTATGTGGACTCGCTTTGCAAGAAGCGTGAGCAGGAGGGCGGGCAGGCTTCCTCGCGCGAGCAGCGGCTCTTTGCCGACTTCCTCTCGCTGGTGAACAGGCATGCCTCGCGCGAGCACAACATTGGCTTCTATGCCTCGGCCCTCTGTCTCTCGCCGCGATATATGAGTTCGCTCGTCAAGCAGGTGAGCAATCGCTCGGCCAAGGCGTGGATTGACGAGGCACTGGCCACACAGGCAAAGGTGCTCCTCGCTCATACGGAGAAGACCGTGGCCG
>Ga0310695_10007886_pt1 | contig 16761 bp, 10 predicted proteins | sample RumenRJG_04DNA_FD_203882 | JGI IMG/M metagenome (GOLD analysis project Ga0310695, IMG submission 203882) | Bovine rumen microbial communities from Lethbridge, Alberta, Canada - RJG_04 (v2) (version 2) | ecosystem: Host-associated > Mammals > Digestive system > Stomach > Rumen | place: Canada...
CCGGTCATATCATCAACGCCCACCGGCGACCAGCTGGAGGTAAGTTTTAACCCACAGATGGCGTCATCCTCCACCTTCATTGAAGATGCATTGGCCATGCTCGAGAGAGTCAGTACGCCGGAGAAGAAATTGATTGTCGTGTTGGATGAGTTTCAGGAACTCTTGGAGATCGAGAAGAATGTAGACAAGAAACTTCGCGCCGTCATGCAAGAGCAAAAGGGCTTGAACTATATCTTCCTTGGCAGCCAGGAATCGATGATGACCGATATCTTCGAGCGGGTGAAGTCGCCTTTCTATCATTTCGGACAGTTGATGCACCTGGGAAAGATTCCGTATGACGACTTCTTTGAATTCATCAAGACGCGTATGAAGCCCGTTGCCAAGGATTACAATGAGGCGATAGCCAAGGCAATCCTTGACTTTACAGGTTGCCATCCCTATTACACGCAGCAACTCTCGGCAAGATGCTGGGAGGTTTTGCAGGTGGATGATGTAGCCGGAGACCCCGTTGCGTATGCCATCAACGATCTGGTCAACGCCCACGACCTCGACTTTGAGCGGATATGGTTGATGCTGAACCGTACGTCGAGGCGTATACTGCAGATGCTCTCGCTCGGTAAGGCGCCTTACCAGGATAGGAATCTGCCTGCAAGCACGTCGTACAGTGCATTGAAGAAACTTATGAAGGATGGCTATGTCATTAGAACGGATGCGTATGAGATAGAGGATCCGTTTTTCAGAATGTGGATTAGAGGGCAGCAGCAATGACAATCTTTGGGCCGGCGTGCGTTGATTTCTTGTCTAATGTGATGGATTGTCTTGGAAAAGCCTTAATTTTGCAGACAGTAGTATGGACGAATCAACATGTGTGACGCTGCTGCAGCAGCATGGCATCAAGCCGACGAGCAACCGCATTCTCGTGGTGAAGGCACTGGCGGCTGAGGAACACCCGTCGTCGCTGACGGAGTTGGGCGAACGGATGGTGAGCGTGGACAAAAGTGGTATTTTCCGCGCATTGGTCTTGTTTCGCGACCATCATCTCGTGCATTCGCTCGAGGACGGTGACGGCGGCATCCGCTATGAGCTGTGCCTGAGCCATGGCAGTGAGGAGGATGACGACAGCCACGTGCATTTCTATTGCGAGCGCTGTCATCAGATGTTCTGTCTGCATGATGTTTCGGTCCCCGACGTGCCGCTGCCGCGCGGTTTTGTGCGCGAGTCGGTCAACTACGTCATTAAGGGCGTTTGCCCGAAGTGCGCCAAACGTCAACAGCCTTAGCCTTATGGTATCCCGTTTTCTTCCCCGTCTCTTAGCGTGGTATGCGGCCAATGGGCGTGACCTGCCGTGGCGCCATACGCGCGACCCCTACGCCATTTGGCTGAGTGAGATAATCCTTCAGCAGACGCGTGTGGCGCAGGGCATGGATTATTGGCGCCGTTTCATGGAGGTCTATCCAACGGTGGAGTCGCTGGCGAAAGCCTCCGAGGATGATGTGTTGCGGTTGTGGCAGGGACTGGGCTATTACAGTCGTGCGCGCCATCTGCATGCGGCTGCCCGTCAGATTGTGGTGGAGGGTGGCTTCCCCAATACCCTCGGAGAGATACGGCGGTTGAAAGGCGTGGGCGACTATACGGCTGCGGCCATCGGTGCGTTTGCCTTTGGTCTGCCCGTCATGGCCATCGACGGCAACGCCTATCGTGTATTGGCGCGGCTCAATGGTGTGGCGACACCCATCAATACGGGCGAGGGCAAACATGAGTTTGAGATTCTGGCCAATGAGGCCTTCGGTATTGCTGACCCCGCCGAGGGTGGGGTGGATATGTCGATGGCGGAGCCCGATGAGGAACGGTTGCGGCCAGCCAACGCCTTTGGTGAGACCTTTTACGGTATGGCCAATTCGGCGATGATGGACTTCGGGTCACTGGTCTGCACACCGAAGTCGCCGGCGTGTCTCCTCTGCCCCTTTGCCGAGGACTGCATCGCGCTCAGGTCACATCAGGTGGAGCAGCTGCCGGTGAAACTGAAGAAACTGAAGATCAGGTCGCGCCATTTCCGTTACTATTATATCCGATGTAACGGTCAGACGGCCATCCATCAGCGTGGTGCGGGCGATATCTGGCAAGGACTGTGGGAACCGTTGATGGTGGAGGAAGCGGAGTCGATGCAGGCAGCTAAAGCCCCACAGCAGCCGGTGTTGCCTTGGCTTGCACAGCTGTCACCCCGTTTGTTGCGCGCCGGTGTCAAGCACGTGCTGACGCATCAGGTAATCCATGCCGACTTCTACCTTGTTGAGGCCGACAGCCGTCCCGCGCTCCCCGATGGTTACATTTGGATTGCTGAGACCGACATCGACCATTACGCCGTGCCGCGATTGGTGGAAATCCTGCTCGACGCCGTGAGGAATTAACATGAGAAAAATGGTACTAGATGCCACCGCCAGGAATGCCGCCGCTCTTACTGCTGTTTCGGCGGCAGGAATGCCGGCGCGCCTACTCCTGTTTCGGCGGCAGGAATGCCGCCGCTCCTACTGCTGTTTCGGCGGCAGGAATGCCGCCGCTCCTACTGCTGTTTCGGCGGCAGGAATGCCGGCGCGCCTACTGCTGTTTCGGCGGCAGGAATGCCGCCGCTCCTACTATTGCTTATTGTAATGACTGGACTTCCGGACTTCTGGACTTCTGGACTTCTGGACTTCCGGACTTCTGGACTTCCGGACTTCTGGGGCGCAGCGGATAAAGTCCGTGGAGGTATGCAATCTTGGTAGCAGTGTAGTGGCCGGCCTGGTGCCGGCCACCAACCCTTGGTATGGCATTTTTCCCACACATCAGCGCGATTAGCGTAAGCGCAGTACAGGTTCTCACGCGGATAACGCAGATTTTACCGATGCCAGTCTCTGAGCTGTCGGCGAAATCTGCGTGAGCTAAAAAGACGGATGTGCTTACGCTAATCTCGCAGATGGAGACACGCCCGCAACAACGGCAGCTGGTGGCCGGCACCAGGCCGGCCACTACACTGTCACCGGTGGCATACATCTCCACGGACTTTATCAGCTGCCCCACTTCCGGACTTCCGGACTTCTGGACTTCCGGACTTCTGGACTTCCGGACTTCTGGACTTCTGGACTTCCGGACTTCCGGACTTCCGGACTTCCGGACTTCCGGACTTCTGGACTTCCGGACTTCCGGACTTCTAATAGCTTCCTAACTTCCGGCCTTCCGGCCTTCCTCACTCCACCCTCCTCTCTCCCTGATGTATTTCATGAGCTCGTTGAAGACGGGATTGGCGGCGAGCGTGCGCGGGTTGCCGGTGAGGATGAGCTGCTTGCGGGCGCGGGTGAGGGCGACGTTGAGCTTACGGTCGATGAGGTGGCCCGCTTCCTCGAACGTGTTGGCGGTGAGGAATGAGAGCTGGTACTGGCGCTGAACGGTGAACGAATAGATGATGACGTCGCGCTGCGAACCTTGGTAACGCTCGACGGTGTCGATGCTGATGCCGTCGAGACCGGGCAGGTTGAGGCGCTCTATTTCCTTTCTTATCATGGCAATCTGGTTGCGGTAAGGTACGATGACGCCGACGGTCTTGTCGGCATTGAACGCCTCGCCGTAGAACCGGTGGATGCGGCGCAGCAGGTCGGCAACGATATGCGCCTCACTGGCATTGACCTTGTCGGAGATCTCGGGTTGACGGCAGTCGGCTGAAGCAAAGAACAGCAGACGGTGGGCCTTGAGCAGGTCGTCGATGGCGTCGGCTGAGGGCAGCGCGTAGCCGAGACTTGTGGCGCGCTGGTGGGGCAGGGGAACGGGCTCGAGCTGCTCGGCGAAATAGAACGCGCGGTTGGGGAAGTCGGCGATGGCCGGATGCATGCGACCCTGATGGTGCAGCGTACCAATGAAGTCGGTGCGGCCGGTGCGCAGCTCCTGATGGATGAGGCGTTCGAAGAGCGACATCTTACAGTCGGTGAGGCCGATGGCGCGCAACTCCGGTTCGGTGACGGTGCTGTCGCTGTCGTTTTGTTGCACGACGGCCGGCAACTGCTTATAGTCGCCGATGAGGATGAATTTATCGATGTTGCAGCCCTCGGGTGCGTCGGCGGTCGGACGGTGGCTGGCCAACAGTCCGATGATGTTCGGTTCGAGAATCTGCGAGGCCTCGTCGATGATGGCCAGATGGAAATGCTTCACGTTGAAGATGAGCGCGTGCGACTGCAGCGTCGAGGTGGTGGCGACGATGATGCGGGCGTCGTGCAGCAGCTGGGTCATTGAACCGAGCGTCGGATGCTCACCCACTTTGTTGGCGAGCAGATGCGGCGCATAGGTCGGTGCACAGCTCAGTTCACTTCCTATGCGGATGTAATCGATGTCGTTGTCGTCGAGCATGCCGCAGATCTCATCAACGGCGCGGTTGGTGTAGGCCGAAAGCAGAATGGATGCCCTTGGTTCTTTCAACGCCTCCCTTACCATGAACTGCAACGCCATCGAGGTCTTGCCGGTGCCCGGAGGCCCTACGAGCAGAAAGTAGTCGGAGGCTTGTTTGGCGCGCAGCAGCATCTCGTCGAGGTTGGGGTTGTACGATTGCGACAGCGCCAACTGTTTGTTGCTGCGTGGCGGGCGTTGTCCGAGCAGCAGGTCCTTGCGGTGCTGCGGCGCGGTGACGAATTCGTAGAGTGCGCGGATGTTGGCGCTGCCGCCGACATCGCTGCTCGCGTGCTCGATGCACCAGGAGGTGGAGGGGAAGGATGGGCTTGATGGGGTGGATGGGTCTTGTGGGGTGGATGGGTCTTGTGGGGTGGATGGGTCTTGTGGGGTGGATGGGGCGAGCGGACGACCATCGTAGGGAAGGTGGTTGTAGATGTCGGTGTTTTGCTGGCGGTCGGCGAGCTTGATGGCGATGCGGTCGGTGTGGAGCTCGCTGACGCTACCCTTGAAGAGCAGCGCTTTGCGCACGTCGGGTTCCTCGGCGGTGGGGTAGGCGTAGAGGTAGACCATGTCGTTGCGGCGGAAGTTGGGGAGGAAGTCGACGCCCTGGTCGGGAATGGAGAAGGTGAGGGTGGTGATGGGGCTTATGGGGTGGATGGGGTTAATGGGGGGAATGGGTTGGATGGGGTTAATGGGGGGAATGGGTTGGATGGGGTTAATGGGGGGAATGGGGTGGATGGGGTTAATGGGGGGAATGGGTTGGATGGGGTTAATGGGGGGAATGGGTTGGATGGGGTTAATGGGTTGGATGGGGGCGGCGCTGCTCTCAGAGATGAGCTGGAGGCCGGTGTAGATGTTGCCGGTCTCTTTCTTCTCGGCCAGCGGCATATTCCACAGGTCGGCGACGCAGTTGCCGGTGCCTTCGACGACGCCCACCTTCGACATCAGGTTCTCGCGCACCACGAAGCGGGTCATGCGCGAGAAATAGGCGCGCTCGAGGGGCCGGAGCTGGTGGAGCGGAGTGATGAGGCTGAGCAACTGCGGGCGGAGGAAGGTGTCGTAGAAGAAGCCCGACATATGGGCGACGTTGAGCGTCTGCTCGGTGAGCTGCGGCAGGATGTTGTCGAGGCCGTGGTCGGCGATGTCGAACTCAAGCGCGATGGCCTCATTGCGGAAGCGGAGCGCCTCGTAGACCAACTGCAACAGATTGGTCACACTGACCAGACCGTCGGGCAGCGGGAACTTGGAATAGAGCAGGTTGATGTCGCTGTGGCGTACGTGGAAGTTGTAATAGAGGATGCCGTAATAGAGCAGCACCTGCACGTAGTGCTTCTCCATCACGCGGGCGCCGTGGCTGTTGTTTTTGTTGCGTTCGATGAAGATGTTGCGGCCCGCCTTCTGCTCGACGAGCAGCTTGAGGTCGGTCGTCATCAGGTCGACGCGGCCCTGCAGTCCGAGTTTCTCGCAGACGAACGACGGTTCGAGGATGGCCTTGCTCATGTCGTAGTGACGCCGCAGTTCGGCCACGATGCCCTGGATGTTGGCGGCTTGTGTGGCGGCGTCGGCTTTGAACTGCTGCGGATCGAAGTCGGGGCAGGCCACGTATTCGAGTGCCTGTTCGCGGAAGTTGCGTATCAGCGTCTTAGCCGGTGAATAGTCGGGATCGTTGATGATGTCGTCGAGCGCGCTGCCGGCGTAGTTACCGAGCAATATGGGCTGCGAGTTGGCCTTCGGCTTCATGCGGCTGAGCAGGTAGAGCAGCGGGTGGTGGCCGTAGTCCTCGAAGCATGAGGCGATGACGCTGATGTCCATGAGGCAGTCGGGCTCCACGATGATGAGGCGGGGGAGTATCTCGTCGCCCTCGGTCTGACAGTCGAGGAGGTTGAGGTGCATGCCCTCGCGCAGGATGTGGTAGAGATACCCCATGCGTGCATACTGCGTCGGAGCGGTGTAGCGCACGCGGCGTGTGGCGGTCTCGCCGTCTTCGTCGATGACGACCTCGATGACGTTCTCATTCCACGTCTTCACGATGCAGCGCTTGTCGGGTGTGTTCACGTGCAGGTGGGCGTTGCGCAGCCGCGCTTTCTCTGTCTCGAAGTCGTCGTGGGGCAGAAGCGTGGTGAGCGCCTCGGGGATGCTCGTGCGGAATACGCGACTCACGAAGAACGCCAAGGCGCGCACGTCGTAGCGCAGGGTAGCGTCGTCGGTGGGCTTGGCATGGTTGGAGTTGCGCCTGGCCTGACGTATGGCGTTGGCCTCAGCGACGGGGATTTGCAGTTGGCGTATGAGGCGTTCGGTCTGCGAGTTGAGGTCGCCGAAAGCATAGTGCGAGTCCTTCAGTCCCTCGGCGCAGGTCAGCACCAGCACCTCGTGCAGCATCTTGTTGCGCACGCCGGGCTGCAGCCGCGCATCGGTCAGTGCGGTGCGCAGGTTGGCAAAGAGTTCGTTGGCAGTATCTGTTGGCATCAGTTCGTCTGTGGAATAAGCGTTATCGGTTCGTGTGGAATAAGCGTTGTCAGTACGTGTGGAATAAGCGTTGTCAGTTTAAAGGAAGCGTCAGGCGTTGCCTTTGGCAGCTTTTGCGGCCTCCCACGCGAGCAACTTCTGTTTCAGTTCACGGCCCCAGTGGTATTCGCCGGGTGTGCCGTCGCTGTGGATGACGCGGTGGCAGGGCACCAGCATCGCCACCGGATTCTGGGCGATGGCCGTAGCCACAGCGCGCACGGCCTTAGGTTCACCGATGCGCTCCGCAATCTGCTGATAGGTGGCCGTCTGACCGAAGGGAATCTTCATCACCTCATGCCACACGCGGAGCTGGAAGTCGGTGCCGTGGAGGTCGAGCTGTATGGGGTGGTCGTAGCCCTCGAAGATGACGCGCTCCACGGTCTGCGCCATGGTGTCGCTCTGCGTCGTCGGGGTGTATTGGCCCCAGCGCGTTGCCAGTTCATGGATGGTCTCGAGGCGGTTGTGGTCGAGAAACTGCAGGTCGCATACGCCGTTCCACGTGCGCGCGACGATAATCTCGCCGAAGGGCGACTCGCTGAAGCCGAATTCAACTTTATTGCTCATAGTCGATGAATGATTTAATAAGAGGGATGTTATGTTGTCACAAAAGTACAAAATTAAAACCGCAACGGTTAGGTTTTCCCCAAAAAGTTTCTACCTTTGCAAGTCGCACCCCCTCTTAAATAACGACAGAACTATGACAAAAGAAGAATTGATGCGGCGCGCCATTGCGCTGAGTGAGCAAAGCGTGCGCAGCGGCGGTGGACCATTCGGTGCCGTCATAGCCCGCGGCGGTGTGATTGTCGCCGAGGCTTCCAACAGTGTGACACTCGACAACGACCCGACGGCGCATGCTGAGGTCAATGCCATACGCCAGGCGTGCAGCCGGTTGGCGACGTTCAACCTCAAGGGCTGCGACATCTACTGTTCGTGTGAGCCTTGCCCGATGTGCTTCGGCGCCATCTATTGGGCGCGCATCGACAACATCTATTATTCCAACAACCGCAAGGATGCCGCCCGCATTGGCTTCAGCGATGATTTCATCTATCAGGAAATCAGCGAGGCGCCCGCGCAGCGTGAGAAGCCGATGATTGAGCTGCTGCCGCAGGAAGGCAAGAAAGCCTTCGAGATGTGGGAGAACAGCAAAGATAAAGAGGAGTACTAAAAGCCCCTCCCCGACCCTCCCCGAAGGGGAGGGAGAAGGACCTATCGAAGGCTGTGTAATACTGTATCCGCTCTTTTCTCCCTCCCCGTTGGGGAGGGTCGGGGAGGGTCTATCGAAGGCTGTGTAATACTGTATCCGCTCTTTTCTCCCTCCCCTTTGGGGAGGGTCGGGGAGGGGCTATCGAAGGCTGTGTAATACTGTATCCGCTCTTTTCTCCCTCCCCTGTGGGGAGGGTCGGGGAGGGTCTTTAGAGCAGTTGCTTTACTTTATTTAATATGCTGCGGTCGGCGGGCAGCCAATCGACGCTGTCGAGCTGGTCCTTGCCGAGCCATCGGGCGGCCTCATGTTCAAGCAACGTGAGGTGGCCCGACACTACCTTACATCTATAGCAGGCCATCGACAGGTGGAAGTCGGGGTAGTCGTATTCGATGTTGCCCACCAGCTCTTCCACTTCAACCGTGGTGGCCAGTTCCTCGCGTATCTCCCGCCGCAGGGCAGCCTCGGGCGTCTCACCGGCTTCAATCTTTCCGCCGGGAAACTCCCAACCGTCCTTATATGCGCCGTAGCCACGCTGCGAGGCGAAGACCTTGCCGTCGTGGATGATGATGGCGGCGACGACGCGGGTGAGCTTATGAGGTTGTGAGTTCATGAGTTTTTGAGTTATCCCAATCTACTAAAATACGTAATCACCTCTTCCCACGTCTTGAAGTCGGGACTGCCGAGCTGGATGGCGGTGCAGAGCAGATTGTCGTCGGGCGCCATGTCGATATAGAAGTCGCCATAGAGCAGCGTCTTCTGGTTGGTGTAGATGACGTGGTCGTGAGCCGGCGTCGAGAGGTATTGCTCAATCCACTGGGCGGCCTCGGTGAGGCGGTCGTGGCTGTTGGTGGGCGCCGGCACGACGATATACACCTGATAATGCTCGATGAGGTAGGTGAAGGCCTTATGCACGCTGGCCTTCGGTTTGCCATAGTCGTCGACGAGCGCGCTCCAGTCGATGTAGACAATCTGCCGCTCGCGCCCCTCCTGCCGGTCGTCAATCCAGCGGATGACCGGCACGATGCCATTCATGAAGCTCTTGTCATCCATACGGTGACCGCCGTGGAAATGCGCCGCCTGCGTATAGTGGGCCGTGAAGTCGCACCACGTATGCACGATATCGTCGGCGTCGCCGAAGAGACCCCACACGCGCTGCTGCTCGCGAGCCTTATCTTCCGGCGTCATGGCTTCGAGCTTGGTGAAGCACAGTTCGGTCGTCTCCTTGTATTCTTTCTCCAGTGCCTTGGTCACGATGAACTCCGTCTCGCCGTCCTGCCTCGGGTTCTGCCACGTCTGTTTGCCCGTCATACCGTGCTCCTTCATCGTCTCGCCCATCTGAAAGGCGGGGTTGACGCAGATGCGGTCGTAGCCGTAAAGCAGTTCGGTATACATGCCGCCCATCGACGTGCCGATAATCAGGTCGGGTTTCACCTCGGCCACCTTCTGCTTGAGCAGCGCCAGCGCGTCGGCGGGATGCAGCGGCAGGTCGAAGGCCACGACCTTCGCATTGGGGAAGGTCTGGGCGATGAGCTTCACCGTTCCCGACGCGGCCGACGATCCGAAGCCGTGGTTATACATGATGGTCTTCCCGTTCATCAGTTCGGGATATTGCTTAATATAGTTATTCTCCATAGTGCTTGCAAAGGTAGTCAAAAATTGCCGGCTTTGATAAAAGATGATAAAAATAAAGTAGAAAGCACCGGTCATGCGTATTATTTTAGTAAATTTGCAAGGACTCATAAAAAACCTTTGAATAATGAACAAACTATTATTGCTCTCGGCTGCTACCTTCGCGGCCCTCGCCATGAATGCACAGCCAAGGACCACACGGTCTAATGTTGCTAAAAAAAGCGTGGCCGCTACCGTAGCCACTGACGTCATGCCCACTTGGACAGAGTGGCACGACCAGCAGGTGAACCAGGTTAACCGCTACGACCTGCATACCTCATTCTTTGCTTATGCCAGTGAATCGGAGGCGCTGAAAGGCGACCTCACGCAGTCGGCCAACTATCTCTCGCTGGAGGGACCGTGGAAATTCAAGTGGGTGGCCAATGCCAACGAGCGTCCCACCGACTTCTATAAGACCGACCTCGACGACGCCTCGTGGAAGACGATGAATGTGCCCGGCATCTGGGAGGTCAACGGCTACGGCGATCCGGAGTATGTCAACATCGGTCTGGCCTGGCGCTATATGTTCAAGAATAACGACGTCTACAACGGTTGGAAGCCCGAGTATGCCCCCGAGAACGCCACGTTGACGAGTGTTCCGGTGAAGGACAACCACGTAGGTTCCTACCGCCGCTACATCGACCTGCCCGCCTCATGGAATGGGCGTCAGGTCATCGCCCACTTCGGATCGGTCACGTCCAACATCTACCTCTTCGTCAACGGCCAGTATGTAGGCTATGCTGAGGATGCGAAGGTGGCTGCCGAATTCGACATCACCAAATACCTGAAGCCCGGCCGCAACCTCATCGCCTTCCAGACCTTCCGCTGGTGCGACGGTTCGATGGATGAGGACCAGGACTTCTGGCGTCTGTCGGGTGTAGCCCGCCAGTGCTATCTCTTTGCCAAGGATAATAAGTTGCATGTGAACAATCTCCGCATCACCCCCGACCTGGAGAACAACTATGAGGATGGCGAACTGCTCATCGACGTCTTTGCCAAGGGCTATCCCGTCATCGACTTCAAACTCATCAATGCCAACGGCACTACGGTAGCCAAGACGACGGCCGACTTCAACCACCGCACCGAGGGCACTGCCCGCTTCATGCTGCGCAACGTGAAGAAGTGGACGGCCGAGACACCTTATTTATATACGCTTGTTGCCACAGTCAAGGACCGCAAGGGCAACGTCGTCGAGGTCATACCGCAGAAGGTGGGCTTCCGAAAGGTGGAGATCAAAAACAAGCAGTTGCTGGTCAACGGCCGGCCGGTTTACATCAAGGGCGCCGACCGTCATGAGATGGATCCCGACGGCGGCTACGTGATGACCGAGGAACGCATGATACAGGATATCAAGATCATGAAGCGGCTCAACATCAATGCCGTACGTACCTGCCACTACCCCGATGACCCACGTTGGTACGACCTCTGCGACCAATACGGACTCTATGTCACCGCTGAGGCCAATCAGGAGAGCCACGCCTTCGGTTACAGCAATACCTCTGAGGCCAAGAAGGAGAACTTCGCCAAGCAGATATTGGAGCGCAACCAGCACAATGTCGAGATGCAGTTCAATCATCCGAGCGTCATCGTCTGGAGTTTAGGCAATGAGACCTGCGACGGTCCCAACTTCACGGCTGCAAAGGCTTGGATTGAGAGCGTCGACAAGAGCCGTCCCATCCACTGGGAGCGCGCCGGACTGGGCGACAACACCGACATCTTCTGCCCGATGTATATGAGCGTGAAGGATGTGGAGCGCTACTGCAAGAATCCTAATTCACCCAAGCCGCTCATCCAGTGCGAGTACAACCACACGATGGGCAACTCGGCCGGCAACCTCAAGGAATACTGGGAGCTCGTTCGCAAGTACCCCATCTATCAGGGTGGCTACGACTGGGACTTCGTCGACCAGGCGCTGCACCGCAAACCCAACTTCAACGCCAGCCGCACCGTGGCCGACTACGATGCCATCGCCAACCGCTATGAGCCGCTGTCGGGCAACCTGTCGCCGCTCTACACCTATGGTGGTGACTACAACAGCAAGGATGCGTCGGACAACAACTTCAACTGCAACGGCATCATCGGGCCTGACCGACAGCTCAATCCCCATGCCTACGAGGTGGCTTACGAGTATCAGAACATCTGGGCTGAGCCCGTCAACCTGCAGCAGGGCAAGATTAGCGTGCGCAATGAATATTTCTTCCGCGACCTGAGCAACTACTACATGACCTGGGCGCTCGTCAAGGACGGCGAGACGGTGAAGACCGGTCGTGTGGATGAGATCAATGCAGCGCCGCAGCAGACCCAGCAGCTCACGTTGCCTTATCAGGTGCCTGCCGATGGCGAGGTGATGCTCAACATCGAGTTTAAGTTGAAGACCGCCGAGCCGCTGATGAGCGCCGACCAGACCGTGGCTACGCGCCAGCTTGTCGTGCGCGAGGATCCGAAGGGCTTCCCTCACGACACCGACGATGCCGCAAAGGTGAAGGTGCAGGACAAGAAGAAAGATCCGCAGATTGTGCTGACCTCAGACCAGATGACGATGGCCTTTGACAAGACCACCGGCCTGCTTGCGCAATACACCGTGGGCGGTAAGCAACTGCTCGGCGAGGGCGGTACGCTCAAGCCCAATTTCTGGCGTGCCGTAACCGACAACGATATGGGTGCCGGCCTGCAGAAGAAGTTCAAGGTTTGGCGCAACCCGACGATGAACCTCACGAGCCTTACGGCCACTAAGGTGAAGGAGGCCAAGGCTGAGAAGGCGCAGATTAAGGCTACCTACGACATGCCCGACGTGAAGGCTACGCTGTCGCTTACCTATCTCGTCAGCGCCGATGGCAGCATCGACCTGACCGAACAGCTCACCACGACGCCCGGTGCCAAAGTCTCCGACATGTTCCGCTTCGGTATGGTGATGGATCTGCCCTACGACATGAGTCAGAGCCATTTCTATGGCCGCGGTCCGGTGGAGAACTACATCGACCGCGACGGCGGACAGTGGATTGGCCTTTATACGCTGAGCACTGAGCAGCAGTTCTATTCCTACATCCGTCCGCAGGAGACGGGTACGAAGTGCGACATCCGCTGGTGGCAGCAGCTCACCAATGCCGGCACCGGCCTCGCGTTCTCACCCGTTGGTACGACGATGTCGGCTTCGGCCCTGCACTACAGCATCAACGACCTCGACGAGGGCATGGAGAAGCATCAGCGCCATTCACCCGAGGTGAAGAAGAGCAAGTACACTGAGCTTTGCTTCGACCTCATCCAGTATGGTGTGGGCGGTGAGAACAGCTGGGGCGCATGGCCGCTCGAAAAGTACCGCGTGCACTACGGCGACAAGACCTTCCGGGTGCAAATCGTACCAGTGAAGTAATATCCTATAGCATTGTGGCCGCGCCTTGGGTGCGGCCACTGCTTTTATCTTTTGGTTAAATCCGTATTTGCCGTGTAAGAAAGAATTCTTTCGCGCAGTTGTTGTTACCGATTTTTTATTAACTTTGCACCGGTAAACTTGTAAATCATGATGCGGACAAACCTTCTCTATTGCTTACTGGCGCTACTCGTCCTTGCGGGCTGCGGTGGCGATGCACCGAGGTATAAGATTGCCTTATCCCAATGCGTGGGCGGTTCATGGCGTGAAAAGGTCAATCAGGAAGCCCGGTCGGCGCAACATCTATACAATAATGTGGTTGAGGTGGAGATTCTCAACGCTGAGAACGACTCCCACCGGCAGTCCCGTCAGATTGACAGCCTTGCGCAGTCTGACGTCAATCTCATCGTGGTTGCGCCCAATGAGTATACGCCGCTGTCGCCTGCCGTCTCGCGTGCGTTCAAGCGCGGCATACCGGTCGTACTCTTCGACCGCAAGATCAACTCCAACGACTATACGGCTTACATCGGTGGCGACAATGTGGAGATTGGCGCCTCAATGGCCCATTACGCCCTCTCCCTGGTGAGTGACATCAGCGATCATGCGCCCTGTGTGTTTGAGATAACGGGCGGCAAACATTCTTCGCCGGCATTGGACCGCCACAAAGGCTTTGCCTCGGTGATGAAAGCCAGCAAGGTGACCTACCGCTACGTCGATACCGACTGGTCGGATGATCAGATTTACAAGGCAATGACGGAGTACCTGAAGACCCACGGGGTGCCCGACGTCGTGTTCTGCCACAGCGACATTGCGGCTTTAACGGCGCGCCGCGCAGCCGCCGACGCCCATGTGGCCGAGCGCATTAAGTTCCTGGGTATTGACGGATTGCCGGGGTCGGGAGAGGGCATCGAAGCCGTGAGCAAGGGCTTGCTGGCCGGCACCTACATCTATCCCACCCACGGCGAGGAAATCGTAAAGCTGGCGCTCGACATTCTGCAGGGCAAGCCCTATAAGCGCGAGAATTCTATTCATGGCATCATCGTGACGCCCGATAACGCGTCGATTATGCTGCGCACCAGCCTCGAGATGCAACAGCAGAGCAACGACCTCATGACGCTGCAGGATAAGCTCGAGGCGCTGTTTGGCGTTTACCACACCCAGCACATGCTGCTCATTGCCGGCATCATCGCCATCATCCTGTTGCTCATCACCGTCGTCGCCATCTACCGCATCGTGGTCATCGTGAGGCGCGTCAACCGCAAGGAGAAGATGATCAACCGCGAGCAGACCCGTTTCTATACCAATGCGCGCCACCAGTTGCGCACGCCGCTCACGCTCATCGAGGGACCGCTGAAAGAGCTTTCCGACAGCACCCAATTGAAGGCGCGCGACCGTACGCTGGTCGACATCCTGCAGCGCAATGTCCACGAACTATCGCATATCGTCAACGATGTGCTCAACTTCGAGACCATGGCCACCGCCGACGAGAGCGGCAATGTCGCCTCGCAGACGCAGCAAGGCCGCGACCGCGTCACCGACGACAGTGCGGCGGAATGCACGCCGTCGGGCTGCGTCCATTTAGGCACGGCGCAGGTGCTGGCCAAGGATGTGGGCAGCGAGGTACAGACGGTGCTCGTCGTCGACGACAACGCCGACATGCGCTGCTTCCTGCGTACGCTGCTCGCCGACCGCTACTATGTGCTCGAGGCGGAGGACGGCGAGAACGGACTGCGGCTGGCCCGGGAGTCGGTGCCCGACCTGATTGTCAGTGATGTGATGATGCCGGTGATGGACGGTCTCACGCTGTGTCAGAAGATCAAGACCGACCCGATGACGAGCCACATCCCCGTCATCCTGCTCACTGCCCGCAGCACGACGCAGCAATTGGTGGAGGGCCTCGACCACGGCGCCGACGCCTACATGACCAAACCCTTCAGCGCTGAGGTGCTGCTCGCCCGCATCGACAACCTGCTGAAGTCGCGGCGCCAGCTCCGCCATCTGTTCGATGCCGGGCAGGTGGGGCAGAAGGAGGAGTCGCAGCTCAGTGCGCCCGACCGCAAATTCATCGACCGGCTGAAGGAGGCGTTCCAGAAGCATTTAGGCAAGAGCGACCTGAAGATGGACGACCTCGGGGCCGAACTGGGCCTCAGCCGCGTGCAACTCTACCGCAAGGTGAAGGTGTTGACCGGTCAGGCACCGGCCGAACTGCTGCGGCAGACACGGGTGAGGAAGGCTCATGCGCTTATTCTCCAGACCGACCTGTCGTTGTCGGAGATCGCCTACGATACGGGCTTCAGTTCACCGGGTTATTTCTCGAAATGTTTCCGCGATGAATACGGCATCACGCCGAGTGAACTGCGCAAGCAAAGGGAGGAGCAGGCATGATGCATGGCGGACTGGTGATTGCCGTGGCTTCGGCCATGATGAACTTCGGCACCATCTACGAGCGCGACGGCATCGTCGCTCACCGCTTCGTTCTGCACAATGAGAATGCGGTGGCGGTGAACATCTGCCAGACCTTTCCCTCATGCGGATGCACGACCATCGCCTGCGACAAGCAACTCGTTCCGCCGCATGACAGCGTGGCCGTCGACGTATCGTTCAATCCGGCCCACCGTGGCGGTGAGTTCTATGAGACGGCCTCGGTGGTGATGGCGTCGGCCAAGGATACGGCTGTCGTCACGCTGTCGGTGGAGGGCACGGTCGTCACCAGTGAGGAGACACTGATGAGGCAGTACCCCATCCGCGTAGGCCACCTGCGGCTTACCGCCGACACCCTGCGCATGGGTGAGGTGAGGCGCGGGGAATCGAAAACCATGTATGTCGGCGTGCTGCATGACCTTTCCACCGGTCGGCATACGTCGGTGCCCATTACGTTTAAGGCTGACAGTACGGTGGGGTGGGGCCTCGTCGAGCGCAAGATGGCGGTGGCGGTCGATGACAGCGCCACGCATCAGGTCAATGTCACGGTGACGGCTGTGGTGCTGCCACGTTTCAGCGATGATGCCGCATCGGGCGATGGCGCCCAGCAGCCCCGCATCGACTGTACGCGTCGCATCTCGCGCAGCGAGGGCAGTCTGGAGATTGCAAACAGCGGCAATGCCACGCTCACCGTTTATCGGGCTTATACCGACGACGGCGTCGACCTGCTGCCCGCGGGGCCCTTTGCTATTCCGCCGTCGGGCTCCCGCAGGGTTTCGTTGAAGAGGTTGAAGTCGGGTAGCCGTCGCATTACCCTCATCACCAATGACCGCCGTCGTAGCCGTTTTGTGGTTACGGTGGCGCCGTAGATTCAGAAAATACCAGACAAAATCGTGTTATGGTTTTTGCGTATTCCAGCGATGGAAAAACGCCGGAATAGTGGCGTCGTCACGCAAAAACAGCCCTGAAACCGTCGTTTTTACCTTTTCTGCTTGCGAAAAGGGCCTTTCGCCTCGCGATAGCTATGCTCTCGTGGTGCGATAGCTATGCTATGACGTTGCGATAGCTATGCTATGACGTTGCGATAGCTATGCTTTCGCAGTGCGATAGCTATGGTATCGCGATGCGATAACTATGGTATCGCGATGTCGCCAAACGGCTACCCAATGCTTAAACTATACAA
>Ga0310695_10007888_pt1 | contig 16752 bp, 13 predicted proteins | sample RumenRJG_04DNA_FD_203882 | JGI IMG/M metagenome (GOLD analysis project Ga0310695, IMG submission 203882) | Bovine rumen microbial communities from Lethbridge, Alberta, Canada - RJG_04 (v2) (version 2) | ecosystem: Host-associated > Mammals > Digestive system > Stomach > Rumen | place: Canada...
ATATCCAGGAAGGTGAGGATAAGGGTAAGTACAAAAAGATCAATCAAATGTTATAATTCAACATTTCAACAATTCAACAATTGGGTATTTTTTATGGAAAAAGTAACATTAAATAAGGACATGAAACTCTCCGAGCACTTGGCTTCGCCGAGTGAGGCTGCGCTCAGCCATTCAAGCAAGCTTGATGGCCTTCGCTTATCGCCTCACTTTACGCTCGGGGAGTTAACAAAGACGAGTTATAAGACGGAAGATGGGAATATTCCCAGTAGGGTAGCGATTGAGAATTTGAAGAATCTCTGTGAGAATTGGCTCGAGGATCTGCGGTATTCTTATAATACCCTTTATCCGAGGGACTGTCCCCAAGATACGGTTGCTGAGCCTGCCGAAGCACTGGGACCGTCGGAGGGGATAATTATAAACTCGGGATATCGGTCGCCGGAGGTGAATAAGAGGGCTGGGGGAAGTTCCACCAGCAACCACCTGACAGGATGCGCGGTGGATATCCGAGTTGCAGGATTTGAGCAGGCCGTTAGGTATGCGTCGATCCTGCTGGATATCTCGGATGGCACCAAGCAGGATTTCGATGAACTCTATATTGAGCGCAATAAGACGGGCAGCCATTGGATCCACTTCGCCGTACGTCCGAAGGAGAACCGCCGTAAAGGTGGATTTATAACTACATAATCAATATTTATTAACTAAGACCGTTAAAGCATATTTAATGGTCTTAGTCTTGATTTCATGAGTTTTTCTATAAAAAACTTTGTGGTTTAAGGAAATATGATTATCTTTGCATTATAAATAAATAATGTTTTAAATAAGGATACTAATGATGCAGAAAATAATCTATTTTAACTCGAGAGACAAACTCATTCGACTGGACGTTCAAAAGATAGTCTATTTCGAAGGCGATGGGAACTATACCTATATTGTTACTGCCAACAAGCAGAAAGTCTGTGTGACATTAAATCTAGCTCATACAGAAGAAGCTTTGGCTGCTCAGTTGGGTAGCAATGCCAAGAAGTTCATGCGTATAGGTAAAAGGTTTATAGTCAATATGAACTATATCTATCAGATAGATATTCTGAAGCAGACACTGTTGTTATCAGATTATGAACATTTCTTGTTCCAGATACCAGTGTCAAAGGAAGCACTGAAAACAGTTAAAGAACTTGTAATACGAACAAAAATCTAAAACGATATGGAGATAATAATAGGTAGAGATCAACAGACTCGTCAGCTCTGTGTTATAAAAGATGGTAAATCAAAGCTTTGCGGACAACCAGGTAGTGTACCTATGGATGTAAGCCGTCATCATATCTCGTTACAGCCAGCAGGCAGCGACAAATGGCAGATTAAAAACCTGAATGAGCGAAACGTTACATTTGTTAATGGTATAGCAGTGGAAAGTAAGACCATCACAGAGAAAGATAAAGTTGAACTTGGCAACTCGCATTATTTATTTAATTGGGATCTAATCAGTGAACCAAAGGTGGAAACTGTAGACATCCGTCCACTCCAAAAAATATGGAGCGAATATGATGAACAGCGATTAGAATTACAAATTGCAGAACGTAAGTTTAATGCGGCTCGCTCTGCAACTGGTATCATCACGATGTTAGCTATAGCATGTAGTTTAATCTTAGGACATGGACCTGTTTATCTTGTGCTATATGCATTAGCAATAGGTATCTCTGTTGTGTTTACATATCAGGCATATCAGAAATCATCAGAGGTTCCTCGTCAACAGAAGGAGATGAACAAAGATTTTCAGCATCGTTATGTATGCCCCAAGTGTGGTCATTTTATGGGTTTCCAAGATTATGAAATCTTAACCCAGAATGATGCTTGCCCATACTGCAAGACAAAATACAAAAAGTAATTTTGTACAGGAAACTATTGGTTTTGTACAAGAATAATAATAATATTTGGAACCAAACAATAATTATATTATCTTTGCAACGTAAAACTTAAAACAATAAAGATATGAGCGAAACAACTATTTTTGAGAAGCATCCGAATTCTAATGGACAGCAAGAGAGTAAGAAAGAAGGTTCTGCATGGAAGCATGTAACCTTAGGTGGAGTATCAGGTATTCTGATGGGGGCAGGTCTTTTGTATGCAGGGCAAGCTGCTGCTGAGACCCTAAATAGTGAAGAGGCACCAGATGAAAAGCCTGAAGACGTAGTGGCACCTGAGCAGGGCGAAACTAGTCATACTTTGGAGAACGGACTGCAAGTTGCAGCTGTGAATGATGATATGTCATTTGGCGAAGCTTTTGCTGCAGCCCGTGCAGAAGTAGGCCCTGGTGGTGTATTCCACTGGCATGGAGGTATCTATAATACTTATACCGCTGATGAGTGGAATTCCATGAGTGTTGATCAGAAGCATGACTTTGCTCAGCAGGTTCAGCCAGAGATTAAACCAGACGAACTGTCAACTCCTACAGATGCTAACACGCATGTAGTCGTTGAGCATCACGTTTATCATCATCATGAAGAAGCTCCTACTGCACCTGAAGTACATCAGGCAGCAGACACTTCTAATGACGTACAGGTTGCAAGAGATCAGACGGCAGATGCTTCTGATGCTGATGTTCACATCGTTGGCTATGGTGAAGTAGAGGGGCATGTAGCAGTAGGTCTTGATACAGATGGTGATGGTCAGGCAGATGTCGCCATTATCGATGTCGATGATTCAGGTGGTCTTAGCGATCCTGATGTCATTGTTGATAATCATGGAAACATGGCAACTTATGGAGAGATTAATAATGCTACTCCTGATCCAAATCTGACAGCTTCAATGGAGAATCCCGATGTGGCTCCAGATATGCCTGATTATATGAACGATGCCAATATCGATGATATGAACGTTCTTGCATGATGAGGCTGTTTAAGGTGTTGCTCTTTGGACTTTTTGTGTGTGCTGTACCGGTGCAGGCAAAGGTCTATCTGGTAGCTGTCGGTATCGCTGATTATCCTGATACGAAGAATGATCTTCGTATCAGTGATAACGATGCTAAGACCATTGCTAAGGTGTTTTATGCCACAAAGGATGCTTCTGTCAGTGTTCTCATCAATAAGGATGCTACCCAGTCCGCACTGCTCAGTGCGATGCATACAATGTTTGAAGATGCTGGGAGTGACGATGCGGTTATCCTATATTTCAGTGGTCATGGTACACCTGGTGCTATCGTCTGTTATGATGGTTTGCTAACTTACCAGCATATTTTCAAAATGTTGAAAGGCTGCAAGGCCACAAGAAAGATCATCATTGCTGATGCTTGCTATGCAGGGAAGATGAGAACAAACAATCAACAGAGTACATCCTATAACAGTCAGAATGTCATGCTGTTCCTGTCCTCGCGTACGAATGAGACATCCCAAGAAACAAGATACCAGAACAGCATGTTTACCATCTTCCTAGAACGAGGATTACGTGGAGGAGCAGATGTGAACAAAGATCGTCGCATTACGGCGCGTGAGCTCTATGACTTTGTTCATAAGGGTGTAATAGAAGCCTCAAAGAATAAACAGCACCCTGTGATGTGGGGTAAATTCGACAACAATATGACAGTCATAAAATGGTAAATAGAAATGGAGACGAAACGAATTAAATGTCCAAATTGCCAAGTCGTTCTTGATGTAACTAACTCCAAAAACGAAGATGTGAAGCAGATCACTTGTCCTAAGTGTAAAGCTGTCCTTCAAGTGAAGTTTCATAAGCAGGCACCTTTGGAAGCAGAAACTTATTATGCTCCCCCTAAGCCAAAAACTCAGGCCCCAGATTATGGCGCAACCCAATTAGCTGGTGGTAATAATGGTGCCACCATCTTAGGTGGTGCTATGGCTGGTGCAACACAACTTGGGCCATCTCCTAAGAAAGAAAGTAGTGCAAGATTAGTATACGAAGATATGCCATATTTCCTCGAAGAAGGTCAGAATATTGTTGGACGCAAGGGTAATACCTCCAAGGCTACAATCCAGATAGCCACAGAAGACCGTTATATGAGCCGTCAGCATTGCAGTATTACAGTCACTACGCTACCTGATGGCACGAAGAAAGCTGTGCTCAGCAACTATCAGAACAAAAACCTCACAACCATCGATGGTCAGGAGATTGAGACAGGTGATGCCATCCGTCTCGTTAATGGCAATCGCATTAAAATGGGTCATACCACTGTTGTATTTAAACTTTAGCAGCTTATGAAGATTTCATTATATCCGGCACTATCCATCAATGAGTTAGGTAATCGTAACAACCAGGAAGATTCTATCATTCAGTGGAATAATCGCCTCTTTGTTCTCTGCGACGGAATGGGAGGCCATGAAAAGGGTGAGGTTGCCAGCCAGACCGTATGCCAGTCATTGGTTACTTGGTTCGAGCAGAATGTAAATCCTAACGATCCTTTCACAGACGACCAACTACGTGAGGCTATTGAATATGCCTACCAACAACTCGATCAATATGCAGATGGAAATCCCAAGCAGATGGGAACTACCCTTACCTTATTATATATAGGTAATAATGGCGTGACTGCTGCCCACATGGGAGATAGCCGTATCTATCATATCCGTCCCAATATAGGTGTCCTCTATCAGTCGCGTGATCATTCGCTGGTATTCGATCTGTTTCAGTCTGGCGAAATCACCTATGAAGAGATGGGCAAGTTCGCCCAGAAAAACATCATTACGCGAGCTATGACTCCTGGCGAGGATAATCGCATGCGTCCTGATATCATTCACATTACAGATATTCAGCCAGGCGACTACTTCTATATGTGCTCTGATGGTATGTTGGAACAGATGAGTAACAACGAACTCGAAGAATTGTTGTCATCTGATGCCACTGATGATGATAAGCGCCAGCAACTCATTGATGCTACATCCAAGAATCAAGACAACCACAGTGCATGGATTATTCACGTCAAGGATGTGGTTATGGAAGAAGGAGACGAACAACTCCAGAACGAAGAACAGACCTCGCGTTGCAATGTACTAAACATCATGCCAGTTGTTGCCAATGATTCTGATGTTCAGATAGCTGATGAAAATGACGATGTGGTGATGGTATCAGCTCCAATAAAAACCAAGAAAAAGCAGATACCATTCTTGAAATGGATTATTGCTGCAATCTTGTGCCTTGTTATCTTGGTTGCAGCATGTTTCGTGTTATTGGGGGATGATGAAAAGGTAGATGACGAAAAGGACAAGATTGAACATATGCTTAGAAAAACTACCAAGCATACCCGCGCGAATAAAAAGCAGAATAGCCCATCAATAAAGGATTCTAACAACGCTAATCGCAAGGACACTGCAAGAAATGAATAATTCTTCAATGCTCAAAGTAGGTACAATTCTACATGGTACATATCGCATAGATAGCTATCTCTCTTCAGGAGGCTTCGGTAACACCTATGTTGCTACCAACATCGAGTTTGACGAGCGAGTAGCCATCAAAGAGTTCTTCATGAAGGGTGTTACCCAGCGTGATGACAACCAGACAACAGTCAGCGTCAGCAACCTGGAGAATACCAATAGTTTCTTAGAACAGAAAGAGAAATTCAAAAAAGAGGCTCGTCGTATTCGCCAACTGAAGAACGATCATATTGTTAATGTTCACGACCTGTTCGAAGAAAATGGAACAGCATACTATGTGATGGACTTTGTGGACGGGGAGAACCTTTCAGAACGTCTAAAGCGAACTGGCAGACCTATGACTGAGAATGAAGTACGCCTCATCCTACCTCAAATTCTTGATGCCTTAAAAGCTGTTCATGATGCAGGTATTTGGCACTTAGATTTGAAGCCAGCCAATATCATGCTCGACAAAGAAGGCAATGTTAAACTCATTGACTTTGGAGCCTCCAAACAGCTGAACGCTCAAAAGGGAGGTGCTACGACCAGCACTGCTATCAGTTACACCAATGGCTATGCCCCTCGTGAACAGATGGAACAGAACTATGATAAGTTTGGCCCCTGGACAGATATTTATGCTCTTGGTGCCACGCTCTACAATTTGCTTACAAACAATAAGCCCCCATTGCCAACAGACATTGATGATGATATAAGCGAAGACAAACATAATGCTCTTCCTTTCCCAGGAAGTGTTGGCGAAATGAAGTATCTTGTGCTTCAGATGATGAAAACTAATCGCCTGCAACGTCCTCAAAGCATAGATGCTATTATTAGTGCAGAAAAGACAAGAAAGGAAGAACCAAAGCAGGCCCCAAAACAACAGCTAACATCGCAAAAGGCTACTGTTTATGATGAGGCAACTATTGTAGCAGAGACACATACGACATCTCCAGTAGAAGATAATGGTGTTGAGACAACAATAGTAGCAGAGGCGCATATGGCTTCTCCAGTAGAAGATAATAGTGATGTTACTCCAGTAGAAGATAATGGTGATGTTACTATTGAATGGAAGTGGCTATTAGGAATTTTGGGTCTAGTTGTTCTTCTGTCGTGTTTATACGCACTATTGTTTCGATAACTAATTTGTGAATAAATCACCTATCTCGTAGGCGGTTTTACAATAATAGAAACAAACGTTTAAAATATGATGGCAAACGAAGAAGAATAAGGATTATGCAGCACCTACAACCAAACACCACCTTACAAGGTGGGAAATACAGAATAGAGCGAGTGCTGGGGCAGGGAGGCTTCGGCAATACATACGTTGGCGTCAATACCGTGTTTAATGAACGTGTGGCAATAAAAGAGTTCTTCATGCGAGGTGTAACACTTCGCGAGGATGACCATGTGACTGTCAGTGTTAGTGTTCCCGATAATCGCGAGAGTTTTAGGGAGCAGAAGGAAAAATTCAAGAAAGAGGCCCTTCGCATCCGTCTACTGAAGAATGAACATATCATAGGAGTACAAGATTTTTTTGAAGAAAACGGCACTGCCTACTATGTAATGGATTATGTTGATGGTGAAAACCTGGCAGAAAGACTGAAGAAAACAGGAAGGCCTATGACAGAACAAGAAGTTCGAGGTATACTTCCTCAAATTCTTGATGCATTGAAGGCTGTACACGATGCTGGTATCTGGCACTTAGATCTAAAACCTGCCAATATCATGCTGGATAAGTCTGGCAATGTGAAACTAATCGACTTTGGAGCCAGTAAGCAATTAAACGCTCAGAAGGGCGGCGCCACTACCAGCACTGCTATCAGTTACACTAATGGCTATGCCCCTCGAGAGCAGATGGAACAGAATTACGACAAGTTTGGTCCCTGGACAGACATCTATGCACTTGGTGCTACATTATATAATCTTTTGACCAACAAGCGTCCACCATTGCCATCTGATATTGATGATGATATGAGTGAAGATAAACATCTCGCTTTACCATTTCCAGAAAATGTTGGTGGTCTGAAATTTCTTGTTCTGCAGATGATGAAGACGAACCGTCTGCAGCGTCCCCAGAGCGTTGAAGCTATTATTTGTTCAGAAAAATCAAGAAAAGAAGAACCTAAGACGAAAACTCCCCCGAAAAACTCTCCCCAAAGAGCTCCTTCTTCTAACGACGAGGAAACTTTCATAGCGGAACCTCAGCCAAAACAAGTGAAAAAAGGGGCTGCTACTAATCCCAAACCCCCAAAACCTGCTGTTGAAGAAAAAAGTGAAACATTGGGAGGTGATAGTGAAAATCCGAAAAAAAGAAAGTTTGCATTAGGAGCGTATAACCCATTTAAAACTTTTGCTGTCATTGTTTGTGCTATTATAGCAGTCTTGATTTATGGTAATTATACTTCAAATGTAAATAAAAAGGAGAAGGCTTCAGAGCCACAGACATCCCAAGTTGAATCTGTTGAACCCAAATTTGTACAACGAAAACAATACTTACTGGACTCATCAGCCCAAGCAAGTGGAGGACAAATCAGACGTTCTACAGAACCCCCAAACTCAGAAAGTAAAGAGAGAGAAACTATAAAACAATCTGATGCGCGTCAAAGTATAGTCCAGCTTGATAAATATCAGCAGATGGATAATCGTGTCAGATATGGTTGCTATCGTATTGTTGGAACATCACAGGTCATCAAGGCTAAAGAAGGTGAAAATCTTAAGAAAATCGCCAATCGTTCACTTGGTCCCGATATGGAGTGCTATCTCGAAGTCTATAATGGTATTAAAGCATCTGATCCATTAACTGAGGGCCAGGAAATCAAAATTCCTAAATTAGTGTATAAAAAGAAGAAGGAAGCACCAATAGAATAATTAAATCATAATATGGAATAATCGGAATCACGCTTAATTTAGAAATAGATTATATGCAACATCTACAACCTAACACCACCTTGCAGGGTGGAAAATACAGAATAGAACGAGTGCTGGGGCAGGGAGGCTTTGGCAATACGTACGTGGGCTATAACACGGAGTTTGAAGAGACAGTAGCCATCAAGGAGTTTTTCATGAAGGGCGTGACGGAACGTGACGAAACAACTTCTGTTGTCAGTGTGAGCAATGCTGATAATGTGCAGCAGTTTGAGGAACAACGAGAGAAGTTCAAGAAAGAGGCTCGTCGCTTGCGTAAGTTAAAGAATGAGCATATCGTCAAAGTTCATGATTTGTTTGAGGAGAATGGTACTGCCTACTATGTGATGGACTACATAGATGGTGAGTCGCTGGCAGAGAAGATAAAAAAAACAGGCCAGCCATTTACTGAGGCAGAAGTCAGAAGCATCCTCTCACAGATACTCGAAGCACTGAAGGAAGTGCATCAAAACGAGATATGGCATCTTGACCTGAAGCCTGGTAACATCATGATAGACAAAAGTGGTAATGCCTATCTGATAGACTTTGGTGCCAGCAAACAGATTCGTGCCAATGGCAGTATGACTACTTCTACAGCTCTCTGCTATACGCCTGGATATGCACCCAATGAACAGATTGGCCAGATGTATGATCGCTTTGGCCCTTGGACTGATATCTATGCTCTTGGTGCAACGATCTATAATTTGTTAACCAACAAGAAACCTCCTATGGCGATAGATATAGAGGAGGATGAGGAAGATGCTTTCGATTTCCCAACGACTGTTTCCGACGAGATGCGAAAGCTGGTCATCTGGATGATGAAACCCAAAAGGAAAGCAAGGCCACAAAGTGTGGATAAGGTTATCGAACAGATTGAAAAACAGCCACAAGAAGAAGCCCCTAATCCCGTTTCAAAGGCAAGACCTGTTTTGGAGCCTAAACATGAAAACGAGGAGACTCTGTTGATTGGCCAATCTGATTCTTTCAATTCTGAAAAGACTGCAAATCAAAGTCAAAATAATGATGAGGAGCCAACAATTCTGGTGGTTTCAAAAAAGAATCAGAAGTCAGTACCCCACATTGTTTCTAAAAATTTCTTGCCGCAGAGAGCTGTAAAGGTGGGTGATTATATCTTCGATGATGGTTCCTACTCTGATAAAATGGAGGAAGGAAGAACTCCTATAGGCGTACTTTTCTCATATTATGGCGGAGCTCATGGACAAATACTATCAGCAGTTAAACCCGATGAAAACGTGTCGATTAATGGGAAAGAACTGAAATGGCATGAGGCTTCTGTAAGTGAATGGTTAGAGGTGATACAAAATCTTGGGCATTGTAAAGTCTATTGGGGGCAATCAGAATATAAATACTTTTCAGAGGAGGTCCATCAGAAGCTAATAGAATCACAAATAAAGGAAACAAAATACAAAACTAAGATGTCTGTTAGTGGTCTATTTTACGTGGTTGATTTGGAGAAGGGAGTAATGGTTCCGAAAAACGGTGCTTTTGATTTTCCATACATATATATAACCGAATTCTAAAGATATGCAACATCTACAACCAAATACTACCTTACAGGGAGGTAAATACAGAATAGAGCGAGTGCTTGGGCAGGGAGGCTTTGGCAATACGTACGTGGGCTATAACACGGAGTTTGAAGAGACAGTAGCCATTAAAGAGTTCTTCATGAAGGGCGTGACGGAACGTGACGATACGACCTCCATTGTCAGTGTAAGTAATGCTGACAATGTGCAGCAGTTCGAGGAACAACGTGAGAAGTTCAAGAAAGAGGCAACACGTATCCGCAAGTTGGATAATCCACACATAGTGAGAGTTCACGATCTGTTTGAAGAGAATGGTACAGCTTACTACGTGATGGATTTCATTGATGGTGAAACTTTGGCTGACAGGATGAAACGCACAGGCAAGCCGATGGGAGAACGGAAAGTACGCGAGATAATTCCTCAATTGTTGGATGCGTTGAAAGCTGTACACGGTGCAGGGATGTGGCATTTGGATCTGAAACCTGCCAACATCATGCTGGATAAAAATGGCAGTATAAAGCTTATAGACTTTGGGGCCTCAAAGCAGTTGAATGCCCAGAAAGGTGGAGCAACCACAAGTACAGCTATTAGCTATACCAATGGTTATGCCCCTCGTGAACAGATGGAGCAAAACTATGATAAGTTTGGTGCATGGACAGATATCTACGCTCTTGGTGCAACGCTCTATAATCTGCTAACGAATAAGCGCCCACCCATGCCATCAGACATCGATGACGATATAAGTGAAGATAAGCACAACGCTTTGCCTTTCCCAGCGACAACAAGTACAGATATGAAGCAACTTGTTGTGCAGATGATGCAAACAAATCGTTTGCAGCGCCCTCAAAGCATAGATGCGGTTATGGATATAGTAAAGCTTCCAAAAACAAAACGCAAAACTATTCCTAATTCTGGTAGCGAGGATACAATCATAGCAAAGCCTAGAGCTCCCCACAAAGAGAATAAAGACAAGCCTAAGAGTGATGCAAATATAAGTGTTCAAACAGAGTCAAAATCAGATGGAAAGACTGTCAAATTATGGGGATGGCTAACGGCAATTGTTATTATTGTATTGGGAAGTCTTGCATATTCTTCCCTGAATAAGCCCAATTTTTATGATGAGTACGCAAAGGCCTATTCTGTTTATATGACTTCTGACAGTAATAAGGTGGCGAAAGAAGATGCCATAAGTGTATTCAGAGAATTAGGGAATGAAGGATATGGACCAGCTGTATATATGCAAGGAATTACATCGTCAGATTCTTTGGAAGCCGAGAAGTTTTTTCAGCGTGCAATGGATTTCCTTCCAAAAGAAGCCGAGTCTGGTGATATGTTTGCACAATTCTGTTTGGGAGATGCTTTATATAAACAAGGAAAACGTGATGAGGCATTTCAATGGTTTAAAAAATCTGCCGAACAAGGACAGCCAGAAGCTATGCAATCATTGGCGTGGTGTTACTTGTTTGGCATAGGAGGGAATGAAAATGTTGAAGCAGGAATGAATTGGCAATATAAGGCCGCTGAATCTAATATCCCTTCAATATTGTATATGACAGGAGCGTTGTGTGAAGAATTTGCAGAAGACTCTATTAAAGCTTTTGATTATTATAAAAAAGCAGCTGATTTGGGAGATGTTGAAGCATCTCTTCGTGTTGGTGGTAAATATAGAGATGGACATAATGTAAAACAAGACTATGGAAAGGCTCTATATTATTATACCAGGGCAGCCGAAAAGGGAAGTGCAATTGGATATATAAATGTCGGCACTATCTATTTCCTGTCATATCGTGATTATGCCTACTTTAATGAAAATTCTGATGTTGAAGCAAATCTCAACAAAGCTATTAACAATCTTAAAGAATCATTGAAGATTGATGAGAATGTTGATGCACATTACTGGTTAGGATTATGCTATTGGTATGCGAAAGACGAGAACAAAGATGATACGAAAGCATTTAATCATATCAAAATAGCTGCAGAAGGAAATCATCCAGCAGCACAAATGCAATTATATTTCTTTTATTGTCATGGGATAGGGGTTGAACCTAATCAGGAATTGGCCCAGATGTGGCGAAAAAGAGCAATAGAAAACGGATACGAAGAAGAATAATATGCAACATCTACAACCTAACACCACCTTGCAGGGTGGAAAATACAGAATAGAACGAGTGCTGGGGCAAGGAGGCTTCGGCAATACATACATTGCCAAGAATACCGTATTTGACGATTATGTTGCCATAAAAGAATTCTTCATGCAAGGCATAAATGATCGAGATGGAGATACTGGCTCCGTTACTATTGGAATAAAAAGCAACCAACAACAATTTGAAGAGCAACGTGAGAAGTTTAAGAAAGAAGCTCGTCGCCTTTGGAAATTAAAGAATGAGCATATCGTGAAGGTTCATGATCTGTTTGAGGAAAATGGAACTGCCTACTATGTCATGGACTACATAGATGGCGAATCATTGGCTGAGAGGATAAAAAAGACAGACCTGCCATTTACTGAGTCAGAAGTCAGAAGCATCCTTTCACAGATACTCGAAGCATTAAAGGAAGTGCATCAGAACGAGATATGGCATCTTGATCTGAAGCCTGGTAACATCATGATAGATAAGAAGGGAAGTGCCTATCTGATCGATTTTGGGGCTAGCAAACAGATTCGTGCCAATGGCAGTATGACTACATCTACAGCTCTCTGCTATACGCCTGGATATGCACCCAATGAACAGATTGGCCAGATGTACGATCGCTTTGGCCCTTGGACAGACATTTATGCACTTGGTGCAACAGTCTATAATCTGCTGACAAACAAGAAACCTCCTATGGCGATAGATATTGAGGAGGATGAAGAAGACGCTTTCGATTTCCCTGCGACGATTTCCGACGAGATGAGAAAGTTGGTCGTTTGGATGATGCAGCCTAAAAGGAAAGCAAGGCCGCAGAATGTAGATGAGATAATCTCAAAGATGTCCACCGACAATATAGTGAAGCAAGAGCATACACAGCTTATACAGATTGATGAGGAAACTATTTTGTCTAGCTCAACTAAATATGATGACGAAGAAACAATTCTTGCAGGTCGTGAGGTTCGTCAGTATGGAAATGTAAAGGCTGTTGATTTAGGACTTAGCGTTTTGTGGGCAGATTGTAATATTGGAGGTAACTCGGAATCGCCAATAGGCGGTTTGTACGGGTGGGGAGATCCCTCTGGTGAAAAGACTTCTCAGAACGTAAAAGATTATTTAGATATTGCTGGCGGGTTATATGTCAAGACTCCTAAAAATATCTCAGGAACCCAATATGATATTGCCACAGCCAAATGGGGGGCAGACTGGAGAATGCCAAGTAAAGAAAACTGGAAGGAGCTCCTTGAAAAATGTAAATGGACACAGGAGAAAGCTTTCCATGTATACGGATATAGAGTTGAAGGACCAAATGGAAATAGTATTTTTCTTCCCAATACAGGTTTAAGATTTGGCGATGCGATCTCTAATACCGATGCAGGGTATTACTGGACAAGTGAGATGGCTCAGAACGAAAGTGATTGTGCTTGTTACTACTATTTTGATGGTGACAAATATAACGATATTGTAACCACGAGAAACTATGTTTATAGTGGCAGGGCTGTAAGACCAATATGTGATAAAGAATAATACAATGCAATACCTACAACCAAACACCACCTTACAAGGTGGAAAATACAGAATAGAGCGAGTGCTAGGGCAAGGAGGCTTTGGCATCACTTATTTGGCACGTAACACTGTGTTTGATATTGATGTGGCCATCAAAGAATTCTTCATGAAAGATGAGAATGATCGTGATGGTAGTTCTGTTACAATGCCAAACACCACGAAACAAGAATTGTTCCATGGGCAGATGGACAAGTTCAAGAAGGAGGCAAAGCGAATGTTCGCCATCAAGAACGAACACATCATTGGAGTACAAGACCTGTTTGAAGAAAACGGTACTGCCTATTATGTGATGGACTTTGTTGATGGCGAGAATCTTGCAGAGCGGCTGAAGCGTACTGGAAAACCGATGTCTGAGCAAGAAGTTCGAGATATCCTGCCCCAAATTCTTGATGCCTTAAAGGCTGTACACGATGCTGGTATTTGGCACTTGGATCTGAAACCAGCTAATATCATGGTTGATAAGTCTGGCAATGTAAAACTCATCGACTTTGGAGCCAGTAAGCAATTAAACGCTCAGAAAGGTGGAGCCACTACCAGTACTGCTATTAGTTACACCAATGGCTATGCCCCTCGAGAGCAGATGGAACAGAATTACGACAAGTTTGGTCCCTGGACAGACATCTATGCCCTTGGTGCTACACTTTACAATTTGTTGACCAACAAACGTCCGCCACTGCCATCGGATATTGATGACGACGAAACCAAGGATAAGCATGAAGCGTTGCCGTTTATAAGTGATACCAGTGACGATTTGAAGAATCTCGTCTTAAAAATGATGGAAACGAATCGGATAAAAAGGCCGAAAAGTGTTGGCAATATTGTGCCTCTAATAAATGTAAACGAAGAGATACAAGATAACCGAAGTGACGAAAATACTATTCTGAATACGGGAGATAATAATCAAAGTGAAGAGACAATCATAGTAACCTATCCAAATACTAACACAGGAATTCGTCAGGATTCGGAGAACCCAGAATCTGATACCGTTAATACAGACGATGATGAAACAATATCAGAAGACCCTGCAAATGATTTCTGGAATAATTATAAATGGCATGTCCTTGTTATATTATGTGTAGGTTTGGGGGCTATTTATTTTTTAACATGTTCTGGGAACCAAGTAGTTTATGTTGAACCGTCAGATAACAATACAGAGGCTGTTGACAGTATAGGTGAAGATGGAACCGGAAAAATATATGATGTGGTAGAAGAAATGCCTCAGTTCCCTGGCGGTCAAGATGCTTTGTTTTCTTTCTTACAAAAGAATGTTAAGTATCCAGAAAAGGCAGAATATAAAGGTATTGAAGGCAGAGTAGTGGTAACTTTTATCATAGAAACGGATGGAAGTGTTAATGATGTTGAAGTTGCATCTCCTGTTCATGAACTCTTAGATTCTGAAGCTATACGAGTTGTAAAATCTATGAAAGGATGGATTCCTGGCAAGCAAAATGGGAAGCCGGTTAGAGTGAAATACACAATACCGATAACATTTAGATTACAATAGTATTATGCAACATTTACGACCAAACACCACCTTGCAAGGTGGGAAATACAGAATAGAACGAGTGCTGGGGCAAGGAGGCTTTGGCATAACATATTTGGCAGTGCAAACATCGCTGCAAAGGAATGTGGCTATCAAGGAGTTCTTTATGAAGGACTTCTGTAGCCGTGATGAAGCGACTCGCACGATGTCAACTCCTTCAACGGGTAGCAGTAAACTCGTAGAGCAGTACAGAAAGAAGTTCATTAAGGAGGCCAGAAACTTAGCTAGACTCAATCATCCAAATATCATTAGCGTGATAGATGTGTTTGAGGAAAATGATACAGTTTATTATGTAATGCCGTATCTCAATGGTGGCTCTTTGCAGGATTACGTCAAGGCTCATGGATCGCTTTCTGAATCGATGGCAATGAAGTATGTTAAACAGATTGCTGGTGCGTTAAAATATATGCATGAGGAACAGCATATTTGCCACTACGATGTAAAACCTGCCAATATCCTACTTAACGACAAGGGGAATGCTGTGCTTATTGATTTTGGCATCTCGAAGAACTATGATGCAGCAGGACAAGAAACAACGACAACACCTGTGGGTATGAGTGAGGGCTATGCGCCTATAGAGCAATATCAGCAGAATGTAGAAGAGTTTTCTCCAGTGAGTGATGTTTATGCTCTTGGAGCGACGCTATATTTCCTTCTTCATGGAAAACGCCCGGTGTCTGCTGTTCATAGGGCTGGGGGTACTGCTCTTTTAATGAGTAAACAACTGTCGCAAGGAATTAAGGACATCATCAATTCATCGATGAAGATTTCTAAGCGAGAGAGGGCCAAGAGTGTTGATGTGTTTATGGGTAATGTCAGTACCTCAACTTATAGGAAATCTACTGTAGTCCAAGATGATGATGAAAGCACGATCTTAGATGGAAGCCAGAGGACAAAAAGGACTAATACGACCTCTACACAATCTTACACGACCTCTCCTGTAGACAATACAACAGTAACAGAGAATAATAGTAACTCATCGATTGGATGGATAATAGGAATAGCTGTAGTGGTGGTTATTGGTGTCTTATTAATGAATAAATGTGGCTTAAGTAACAATACTATTTCAGAAGCCCCTGTAATAGAATCGGACTCCTCTGCGGTAATGGAGGATTATAATAATGTAACAGAACCTATTTCTTTTAATACGACCAGAATGATCTACACGAAAAATGAGAATGATATAAATGTGGAACTAAAAGTTGACTATCCAACAGATGGTAGCGATTATCTAGTTAATAGTATTCGTTCTTATATTAATCACCAAATTGCTAATGTTTTTGACGAGAAAATATTAAGTAGTGACTTAGATGGAAAATCTCTGATTAATTCCTATGGAACAAATAAGTATAAGAATTTGCAGATAGAGAAAGGTTCAGATGATCTTTGTTTTGAAGAGACCTTAGATGTTGAAAAATGCTTTGAAAATGATAAATGCATTTCATATAGTGCCAGCTCTTCGTGGTGTCATGGCGGCGTTATAAATTATTTTTGTGTAGGTGCATCATTTAAGAAAGAAGATGGAAATATTATAAGGGTAATTAAGGATCCCAATAATTTTGAGTTAAAGAGTATAATAAAAAGAGCTTTAAAGAATAAATTGGGTTATGATTATGATGATATTCCGATGTTTGCTGAGAATTTTGAAAATTCTCCGATGCCAAGAGAATTGCCATATCTAGTTAGTGGAGGCGTTAAGTTCGATTACCAAC
>Ga0310695_10007890_pt1 | contig 16751 bp, 9 predicted proteins | sample RumenRJG_04DNA_FD_203882 | JGI IMG/M metagenome (GOLD analysis project Ga0310695, IMG submission 203882) | Bovine rumen microbial communities from Lethbridge, Alberta, Canada - RJG_04 (v2) (version 2) | ecosystem: Host-associated > Mammals > Digestive system > Stomach > Rumen | place: Canada...
CCTGTACAAGTTGTTTGCCCGCAAATGTTGAGAGTATCTATTATGGCAGAAGTTGCTGATGTTGATTTTATTGCATTACCATAAGTAAGAATACTACCATCACCTGAATATGCACCAAATGTAATATTTCCGCCAGAAATCGAATATGTATTAGTTGGCGCACCGCTATTATTTACAATTTCACCTGCTTCAAGAGTTCCTGTATTGCTAAATGAGAGAATGTTTGAGTTTGTTATTTTGTTTGCTACTGTAATGTTGCCCGTAGACGTAATAGAGCCTATGTTTTCAATATCTTTTGCTGTAATAGAACCTGTAACTTGAAGTGTTTTTTTGTTCTCTAGCGTTGTTGCAACTTCAACAGCCGCTGTAGAAGTGATAGATTTTTCGTTTGTGATAGAGTTCGCCGTAATTCCTGCTGCCGTGATAATCCCTGTTGCGCTGTTCGTGATGTCCGCCGTGCCCGTGATTGCGCCTGTAACGGAAACAGAGCCGTCGTTGTAGAACATGTGTCCAGTTCCTGCGTATGAGCTGTAGGGATTAGCGGAAGAGCCTCCTGCTGCGTTGTGAGTTGGCTCATCGGTTTGTGTGCCAAAGTCTATATTTGCGGCGTTTAATGTTCCCCCGTTGTAAACATCTGTGTATATTAGCGACAAATCTTTGCCTGTAGCATTTAGTGTTCCCCTTTCCTTTACAGCTATTCCGCAAGAATAATTGCCGTCGCCTGTTGCAGTGAATGAAGTAGGCGTGAGAGTATAGTCTTCGTCAATAATCAAAGCTGTTCCCGCGTTCATCGTAACTGAGCCAGAGTAATTCACCCCTAGCTCTAATGTACCGATTACACCGTCTGTTGAGGAGATTCTGTTTATCTCAAGTCCATTTGTTGCAGTAAGTGTTTTCCCGCCTGTAATTTTCGTTAAAAAGCTATTATCTGGTGTGTATCCAGTAGGAGAGCCTATATAAAGATATGGAACAGTTAAATCTCCTTTCGATATATCAAGCTCAACATTCCCCCCGATATACAGTTTATTAAACTCTTGAGAAGCACAAGTCGAAAACTTCGCACTGCTGTCCGAATAAGTATATACAGAACCGCCGTTTGCACCAAAGCCTGTAGACTCGTCAGTTATTGCTGAAAAATCAGCATCAGAAAAAAATATAGTATTGCCAGAAGACGCAACAAAATGAGAAGAGTCTTCACTTATATATTTTTGATTGAATGTTACAAGGCTTTTTTTGCAGTCAAAACTGGCATTGCTTTTGTTTGTAACAGTACCATTAAATATAACTTTTCCGCTTGTATCATTTGCGGCATTGAAAGTAGCTTCGCTTTTGTTCGTAAAAGCTCCGCCAAAAGTCGCCTCTCCAGTACCTAGCGTGATAGTTCCGCTATTTGTGGTAGTTCCATCTATTTCAACAGATTTGAAATTGCTTGCATTTAAATTTCCATTGTTTTCAATTTCAAGGTTGTTGGAAACATGTAGTTTTACGAGAGTTGAGCCGTATAAGACACCCGAATTTTTGATAGTAAGATTTTCAGTTTCTAACGAATAACCATTTGAGTTATTTCCTGTAATTTGTGTTGTTCCAGATTCTATTATCAAATTTTTAAATGTATAGGCATTTAATAAAAGATAGCCTTTTGTTTTTATAGTTGCGCTATTAGTTTTATTTCCTGTACCTCCGATTGTTGCTCTTGTGCTTTCTGATGTGCATATTATATTCAGAGTATAATCACTTTCTGAAAGAGTAATATTATTAGCACTTTCTCCTGCGTCAAACACCGCCGTGTCGCCGTCGGCACTTCCGGGATATGTCCCTGATTTTACAGACCAAGTGCCTTCCGCATTTGCAGCCCAGTTCGTGCTTGTTGTCCAATCTCCCCCATCTGCACCTATCCAATAGTATATGCCGTCAGTAACTTCAACTTCTGATTTCGTAACGATAGAACTTCCGTTTGCTATAACACTATCTACTGTTGGGTAGCCTGATGTTGTTGTTGCACTAGAAGTGTCAAAAACGCCTGTACCTTTTATTGTTGTTGAGCCAATTCCTGTTGTGCTTGTAGAGTCATCGCCTGTATCAAGATAGTAAACGCGTGTTACTGTTACTGTAACATTATCAAGCTCTAATGAAGTTGTGGTTTTATTTGCGACATCATATTTTTCTATTGTTACAGAACCAGTCGAGCCTGAATTTGTAATCTTAAGAGTTGCAGGAGTTCCTTCCACATCGCCACCAAGATAAAAGTCTGTTACAATAAGATTATAGCCGTTCAAATTTATTGTAACATTGTTTGCTTTAATCCAAAGAGCGCTGATTGTCGTGTTTCCTGTGAGCGTTATCGTTTCATTTGTAGCAGTTACATATAATGTTGACTGAGTTCCGCTCCAAGTTGTTTGTGCGCTCGCAAAAAAAGAAGACGCGAAAAGGAGGGCGCATAAAAAGAATATGCGGAGTACATAATAGAAGAAAAGAGAAAATATGTTAGCCCTGCTTTTCATACCTTTTACTATATCACATTTTCTCTTTTTATTCCTAGTTTATACTTTATTTGCTAATGCTTTAATCGTTACTTGTTCTGAAAAACTTTTTGCAAACACCTCTTAGGCTGCTTTGTCCGTTAATGACGGTTTTTAGTGGACAAAAAAGATTTTTTGTGATAGTATTATATTATTGTATTATAAACAGTTAAAAAATATTTTCTTGCACTCAAAAAAGCAATTTTCTACAATCTTTCCTAGATTAGCCTCTCATACCTAGTTAGATTAACAAAATAATCTAGCTAGATTATTCTTTCTCCCTAACTAGTGTGCACTCCCTTTCCTCGACGTGCGACACCCTTTCTCCTCGACGAGCGAGAGCCTTTCTCCTAGACGAGCGACACCCTTTTTCCTCGACGAGCGGGAGCCTAAAACCATTACAGGCATAGCCTGCTTTGTTAGGCACAGCCTGTTTTGTTAGGCACAGCCTGCTTTGTAAAAAATACGGTGCTGTTACAATGCTGTCATTATCTCACCTTGACATAAGGCTTTCAGAACGAGAATAGCATAAGTTTTTCAGAACAAGTCTATTGTGTTTTTTAGCTTACTAACAAGTCGCAGAAATTGGTTGACTGTATTGGATTGTGAAGTACTGTAAAGTAGATTTGATTGCGTCGCAGATTCGGTCTACAGGGAAAAAATACGGAAAGCCTGGAAACTCCATCTGTATTTCGTTGTTGACTGTTGTATTGATTTCTCTTGCGCAGTAAGGATTGTGGAATTGCTCTAACCACACTCGGTTATCATAGTTTATCGCAGGAACTTGGATTATAAAATCCTTTTTGCCAAAAGAATCTTTCATAGACAGGCTAAGCCCTGAAAAATTGCCTTCAAATGCACCTTTCCCGCTTGTATGAAGACCCAACAGCTTTGCAATTTTCTTCGTTCCCGGCAAACACACTTTTCTTTTATCTCCCTCTATCACTATACTATATCATACTTTAGAAAATATCAACTGTAAATCCACATTTTTTCTACATTTTTTTCCACATTTTCCCCAACTTATCCACACCGCCACAGGCGGTTTTGTCCGTCGCAGACGGTTTTGCTAGGCACAGACTGTTTTATTAGGCACTGCATTTCTATGTCAGTTATAGAATATAGTAAAAAAATCCCCCCTCTCCTTTTACAAAGCACCCTGTGGGTGAGGAGAGGGGGTGATGACAAAAAAGCCTGTGGCTTACAAAACAGGCTGTGCCTGTGTTAGTGATGGAATAAGCGAATTCCTGTGAATGCCATAGCGATTCCGTATTTATTGCAAGCCTCGATTACGTTGTCATCTCTCACGCTTCCGCCTGGCTGTGCAATCACCTTTACGCCAGATTTACGAGCGCGTTCGATGTTGTCGCCAAATGGGAAAAATGCGTCGCTTCCGAGTGCTACATCTGTGTTCTTTGCAATCCACGCCTTTTTCTCTTCGCGGGTAAATACTTCTGGTTTCACCTTGAAAATTGTCTGCCATTTGCCTTCGTCTAAAACGTCTTCGTATTCATCGCTTGTGTATACGTCGATTGCATTGTCGCGATCAGCTCTCTTTATGCCGTCCACAAACTGCAAACCTAAAACTTTCGGGCTTTGGCGTAACCACCATTTATCAGCCTTGTCTCCTGCCAAGCGAGTGCAGTGGATACGGCTCTGCTGTCCTGCTCCAATGCCGATAGCCTGTCCGTCTTTAACGTAGCAAACAGAGTTAGACTGTGTGTATTTCAAAACGATTTGAGAGATGATAAGGTTTCTCTTTTCGTCTTCGCTCAAAGTTTTGTTTTCTGTTACCATATTGGCAAAGATTGAATCATCAAACTTTTGGAAGTTGTGTCCCTGTTCAAACATAACTCCGAAAACTTGCTTTACTTCAGTTGCAGCAGGTGTGTAGTTTTCGTCGATTTGGATAATGCAATATGCACCCTTTTTCTTTGCCTTGAGGATTTCAAGAGCCTCATCATCGTAGCTTGGAGCAATAACGCCGTCGCTGACTTCTTTTGCAATGAGCTGAGCTGTAGCCTTGTCGCATTTGTCTGAAAGCGAAATGAAATCTCCAAAAGAAGACATTCTGTCAGCCCCTCTAGCGCGCGCATAAGCTGAAGCAAGCGGAGTTAACTCAACATCGCCTACAAAATAAATCTGCTTTAGCGTATCGCTCAAAGGCAAACCTACCGCAGCACCTGCAGGAGAAACGTGCTTGAAGCTAGTTGCTGCAGGAAGCCCTGTCGCTTCTTTTAGCTCTTTTACAAGCTGATAGCCGTTTAGAGCATCGAGCAAATTGATGTAGCCCGGCTTTCCGTTCAAAACAGTGATTGGCAAATCTCCGTTTTCCATAAAAACCCTAGCCGGCTTTTGGTTAGGGTTGCATCCGTACTTTAGTTGAAGCTCTTTCATAGCTTAACAATACAAGATATTGCATATTTATGCAATTCTCTTTTAATATTATTTTTGTGAAATTAGTACGCCGATGTTGCCTCTTGCCACTGAAAAGAGAGAAAATATAATTTCTTTTGTTTGCGCCTTTAGGTCTGAGTCCATCTCGTTTATAGCCTTTATGATAGCAGCGGAAGAGTGAAGCCAATCGCTAGAAAGGGAAGAAAGATTTTTGTATTCTATGTTTGCAAAAGGCGAAAAGAGTGCATTGACGAATTGTTCTCGCTTTTCTTTTCCTAAAGCGATAAACCATTCGTTAAATGTTTTGTGAAAATACTTGCTTCCTGTTTCAAGCTCTCCCACTTCGTCGAAGCCCCTTGCTTTTATTCCCCAAGAAAAAGGGTCGTGTTGAGCTAAAAATTGAGATGATGATTTTACTACTGTGTAGTTTTCAAAGTGCGAAAAAAGCTGCCCGATTATAGAAAGCTCTGGATAAAAAGAATGAGTGAGTTTTTCTATTGCTTTGAATTGCGGACTTAAAAGCATTTCTTTTGCAAATCCTGGCCCGTCAAAGTTGTATATCCCTGCAATCTTGTCGCGATATTTTGTTAGATGTGCCGCAGAATAAAGCGCGAGGTTGCCACCTTTAGAGTGTCCTGCAACAAACACCTTTTTTATGTATGGAAGGCTTGCTTCGTCTTCAAGATATAGCAATGCGTCTTTTTGTGCGGGGATTTCGTCTATAAAGGCAAGATTAAAATCTTCTTTCCAGCCGATTATTGTGTCGTCTGTGCCTCGAAATACAACGAGTTCATTTTCATTTTGAAAAGTAAAGGTTATGGCAGAGAATTGCTCTTCTGTTTTCTCATCGTATTTGTCTACTGCTTCGCTCATCATCACGTTGCCGAACCGCTCTGTTTTTGCAGCTCGGAAAAAGAGGTCTGCTGTCTTTGCGCTAATCATCAAGCCCGCTCTTTGAAGGCGCAATTCTTGGTGCAATCTTGCAGCGTCTTTTAGCAAAATCGCGCTGTTTTCGCACTTTGGGGTGGCAGAGGCTAAATCAAGATAGGCAATTTGACATAAAAGCAAAGCGTCTACAGCATTAAAAGGAGATGAGTCAAAAGAAATATCTCCTCTCCAGTCAAGGTAATCAAAAAAATCAGAAGAATCGTTCATATCTATTTTGCCTCAATTATACTTCATACTTCATACTTCATACTTCTCTTGTGGCTTTCATCTCTTTTTTTCTCATGTTCATCAATTTATCAGCCCTCTTAAAAACAGTGTCCACAGAGTTATCAAAAGTTCTGTCATAAACAGCTATCCCAATCGAAGCAGATATTTTTTCCCAAGGGTCTAAATCACTCGTTTCTCTAAGAGATTCAATTTTGCTGTTGAAAATAGAATAGAGCTGCTCTCTTGTATCATAATCGCTGTTTTGTAAGATAACCACAAACTCATCTTCTCCGATGCGGAAAACAGGCGAATGTTCAAAAATATGACAAACCAAGTAGCAGAGCCTTTTAATTGCAATATTGCCTTTGTCATGTCCGAAAGTGGTGTTTATCTTTTTTAAGTCATTCAAATCAATCATAGCAATGGCAAACTTTAAGTTTTCGTCAGACATCTGCCACTCTATTTTTTTCACTTCGCTGTCATAAGCGAGTTTGTTGCGAATACCTGTGAGCGCGTCTTTCATTGCAAGGTCGTTCATAGAAGAAATTTTTTCTTTTGTATCGCGAAGTTCTGCTGTTGTCTTTAAAAGGCTCTTCATATAGTTTTCTAGCTCCCAAATCATACTAGATACTTGATTTGCAAGGCTAGAAATCTCGTCGTGTCCGCAGTTTTCCCGCTCAATGTCGCTTGCAATCGCTGCGTTTTTGTCCTCTGTATAAGCCTTTACGCTCTTTTGCAAATTGATGAGCTTTGAGATATAGTTCTGATTGATGATGTGAAGCAAGGCCGCCATCACAATCATCAAGCCTATTCCTATATAAATCATTTGCCTTAAAGAGTTGTCTAAAATCTCTTTATCTACGCTTGCGATTTCTATTTCTGTTCCGATAACTCCAATCTTGCGCCCTTTGATTATAAGCGGATAGTAATAGGCATAAGTGCGCCCATAATCATTGTTGTAATAATCGTATCCATCTACGACTTTGCCACTTTCCCATGTGTCCCAAAGACAGCTGTGGCTTTCATATTCCATTTCATCTTCAAAGCACAAGTTCAAAAATCCGTCTTTTTCTCTTTTTACTCTCTCTATATCAATTAGCCAAACCATATGAAAAGGCTCATCTGTAGGGACACACACATAAGTATATATGTTGTCGAAGGCTTTTCTGGCTTTTTCAAATAAATCGAGATAGTATTCGTGTTGATAGATAGTGAACATCTCTTTTAGTTCTTTTGGCATATCGTTAAAAAAAACATCTTTGCCTAAAACTTTACTTGGGTAGAGTTCACTAAATCTTGAAGAAAAGGCATCTTTTGCTTTTTTGATGTCAGAATCTGAAAAATCAAGAGGAATTTTTATATCTTTATAGTGCTTGGTGATATAGTTTACATAAAAAATGAAATTATCACCGTCTTCCATGATAATATTGTTCAAATATGAGGCTATTTGTTGCAAATTATCTTGTTTTTGTTCCTTTGAAATCTTAGTTTGCTGAATAAAAGTAATAAGTCCGCTCATAGCAACTGCAATAACCGTAAAAAAAGCGAAGATTATAATGAAGCGGACAAGCAAGCTATCTGTTCTTTTGCTCATATTATTACCCTAAACTTACATATCTCGTAAGCACTTCATCTCCTTTTTGCGCAGATACATCGCTTTGTCTGCTCTTTTGAAAACATTATCCACGTTGCTGTCCATGAGTTTGTCGTAAACTGCAATGCCTATAGAAGCCGAAACCTTTTCCCAAGGCTCTAAATCTGTTTCTGCTGCTAAAGAGTCTAGTTTGCTGTTGAAAATAGTGTAGAGAGCATCTCTCTTTTCAAAATCTCCGTTTTGCAAGATAACTACAAACTCATCTCCTCCTATGCGGAAAACTGGCGAGTGTTCAAAAACGTGACAAACTATGTAGCATAGCTTTTTGATTGCGATATTGCCCTTGTCGTGTCCGAAAGTGTCGTTAATCTTTTTCAAGAAGTTCAAATCAATCATAGCAATGCCAAACTCAAGGTTTTCATCAGACATCTTCCATTCTAGCTTTTTCACTTCTTCGTCATAAGCTGTTTTGTTTCTGATGCCCGTCAAAGCGTCTTTTATGGCAAGTTCGCTCAAATTATCAGCCTTTTGCTGTGTGTCGCGAAGCTCTTGCGCTGTTTTCAAGAGGCTTTTCATATAGTTTTCTAGCTCCAAAATCATAGAAGAGGCTTGCAGAGCTAGTACGCTGATTTCATCTTTGCCAGCGACTTGTTTTTCAATTTCGCTTGCAATACTTGCATTCTTGCTTTCAGAGTAATCCTTCATACTCTTTTTCAAATGTTCCAGCTTTGAAATGTATCTTTTATAGATAAAAGTCAGCAAGAATATAACGCAGATGATAAGGATAACGCTAATAGCCCCTATTTCTCTAAGAGCATTGATAGCAATCGCTTTATTCACCTTTGCGATTTCCACTTCGCAGCCGATTAACCCCAGCTTTTGCCCCTTGATGATGACAGGCAGATAATAGGCGTATGTTTTTCCATATTCGTTATCAAAAGTGTCGAAGCCCTCTACTACTTTGCCAGTGTTCCAAGCCTCCCATTCTTTTTTGTGTTCATCTAGGCTGTGAGTTACGGTGATACCAAGTTCAATATATTTTTTGCCATCTACAATTCGCTCATCTCTCAATGCATCAAGTGTATAGCAAACTTCAAGCGTGTTTTCGTTCGGCACAACATATTCAATATAAATGATATTAAACTTGCTTCTAGCCTGTTCAAATTTATATAGATAATATTCGTGTTTGTATGTGGTAAAAGCTGCTTTTACATCTTCATCAAGCTCTTCAAATTTAATGTCTGTGCCTAAAACTTTTTCAGGATAGCGGGAAGCAAAGAGTTTTTCATAGTCATTGCGAGATTTTTGTATTTCTTTAAGTCCAAAATTGTGGGGAACTAAAAGAGAGTCTGTGTGAGAAAGAAAATAATCTTGATAATAAACAAAGTCCATACCGTCTGTGTTTAGAACATCGTATAGATAAGATGCGATTTGTTTTAGAGATTTTTCGCGTTCTTCTTTGTATGCTTTATTTTGGTTGTAATAGGTTAAGCCGCCACTCAAAAAGAGCATAACAAATGTGAATATTGCAAAAATTACGCCAAATTGAAATACTAAGCTCTCGGTTTTCTTTCCCATATCTTACCCCCCTGTAAAAAGTATTCTATTTTTTTATTTCTAATATTATAATTCTAGAATCTTTATAAATCCATAAAGACAAAGATTGTTTTAAAATAAAATGCCACACAAATAAAAGATTTTATTATTAACCTTAAATCTGTGTGGCATTTTTTTGTAAGTGCTTTTACAAAGGGCGATTAGAGTTCATAGAGCTTTGAATACTTTTCTTCAAGATAGTTGAGGAATGAATCTGGAGAGAAAGTCTTTCCTGTGATGTCTTTAAGCCAGTCTTTTGGGCTTAAAGTGTCAGCTTTCTTAAAGACGTTTTCTTTCATCCACTCGTTGATTTTTGCAAAATCTCCAGCTCTTACAGCTTCATCGATGTTAAAACTTTCGCTCATCTTCTTGTAGTACATTGCATTGTACATATTGCCGATGGCGTAAGTTGGGAAGTAGCCAAAACCTGATGACCAATGCACATCTTGCAAAATACCTTCGCTGTCTTTCTGTGGGGTAACACCTAAATATTCGCTGTACTTCTTATTCCACAAGTCGCGCAAGTCGTCGATTTTTGCTCCCCCATTCACGATGAGCTTTTCAAGTTCGTAGCGAATGATGATGTGGAATGTGTATGTAAACTCATCTGCTTCTGTGCGGATAAGGCTCGGTGTTACAATGTTCATAGCTTCATAAAGCTCTTTCTCTGAAACGTCGCTCATCACCTGTGGGAAAATCTCACATACTTTTGGATAGATGAGGTGAATAAATGCCTCGCTTCTGCCAATGCGGTTTTCGTAGAAACGCGATACGCTTTCATGCATACCCATTGTCTTATTCTGCGTGATGTAGTGCTCGTGGTCTGCTTCTGGCTGAAGTTGCTCAAATAAAGCGTGTCCGCCCTCGTGGATAATAGAGAACATACTTGAAGCAAACATTGTTGGGTAGTAGTGAGTTGTAACACGGGCGTCGTCTTTTGCCAATCCGTCTGTAAATGGGTGCTCTGTTGTAGTGAAAGCTCCTCGACTAAAGTCATAGCCCATCACTTCAAGAAGATACTGCGCCATTTTTTTCTGCTGTTCGTCTGTAACTTCACGGCTCAAAAAGTCTGTGCGAATCTTCTTTTTGCTATTTTGAATCTTTTTCAAAAGTGGCACAAGTCGGCTAGTACACTCACCAAAAGCCTTATCCAAATCTTCGCTCGTCATTCCTCTTTCATACATATCAAGCAGATTGTCGTAAGAGTTTTTTAATGCGCCGTCGATTAAAGAAATCCTCTTCATTTCAACATCTCTAACAGCCTTAAGAGATGGAGCAAAAAGAGCGAAGTTGTTTTCTTTCTTTGCGTTTAGCCAATCGATATAGCTTTTGTTGTAGATTTTTGCAAACTCAAGCTGCATATCGCTTGTGATGTTCTTTTCGAGTCTGTAATCTCTCGCCCACGTTTCTGCCCAAACTTTGTCGAGTGGGTCAGAAAGCTCTGCTCTATGCTCGTAAACGAACTTTGCACTTTCGATAAAAGATTCATCTTTTTGTAGTGCAAAAGCCTTGTTAGAAAGGAAAGCTGCAACTTCTCCCTGCTTTTCCATACCCTTGCTTGGACAAATTGTCTCAAGGTCAAAGTTTATAACTCTAGTGGCGTGAACATACTTTTCCGCCTCTTCGAGTGTCTTTTTTACACAGTCTAGGTTTTTCTTCAATTCTTCAGTCATTGTGTAAATCTCCTTGAAACTATATTAACAGTATTTTTCTTAAACGTCTATAAAGTTGAAATAAAAAAAACAGATAAAAAAATCAATTTTGTTGGTATAACAACATAAATGCTTTTTTCTTTTCGCTATGATTTATCTCGTAACATCTTTTATTAAATTTTTTTTAGGAGATAGGCTTTTTATGGAAACTTCTTTTGATATGTTTTGCTATCAATGTCAGGAAACAGCAGCTTGTAAGGGTTGTACTCGGCTGGGTATGTGTGGCAAGAGTTCGAAAACAGCATCTTTGCAAGATGATTTGATTTTAGAGAGCAAAAGGCTTTCTCTCGCAGTCTTTCAAGGCGGAATGAAAAGTGACGACATCGAAAAAGCAAGTCTTCTTGTCATAGATAATCTTTTCAAGACGATAACAAATGCAAACTTTGACGACAGCGTGCTTGAAACTGCTGTATTTGAAACGAAAGCTCTCACTTTGCAAATCTCAGGCGGAAAAGAGATTGCTGCAAATGCAAAAGCTGGCGTTATGGCAAGTAAAGACGAAGATATCCGCTCTATTAGAGAACTCATCACTTACGGCTTAAAGGGATTGGCGGCTTATATGAAGCATGCTGCTGTTTTGGGCTATAAGGAGAGAGAGATAAACGCCTTTCTTCTTGAAAGCCTTGCTTCTTTGCTGAACGACTCTCTTTCTCTTGAAGATTACATATCTCTCACAATGAAAACGGGGGCTTTTGGTGTAAAGGCTATGGCTTTGCTCGATAAAGCAAATACTGCTACTTACGGAAACCCTGAAATTACAGAAGTTGATATAGGTGTGAGAAATAATCCTGCTATTTTGGTTAGTGGACACGACTTAAAAGACTTAGAAATGCTCTTAGAGCAAACAAAAGGAAGCGGAGTTGATGTCTACACTCACGGCGAAATGCTCCCCGCTCACTATTATCCTGCTTTTAAGAAATACGATAACTTTGTGGGTAACTATGGAAACGCTTGGTGGAAACAAAAAGAAGAGTTTGCTTCTTTTAACGGAGCTATACTTTTGACCACAAACTGTCTTGTGCCTCCGCTTGAAAGCTACAAAAGACGTGTTTTCACAACGAATGAAGTCGGTTTTGCAGGTTGCAAGCACATAAAAGCAGACAAAGACGGCAAAAAAGATTTTTCAAAAGTCATAGAGCTTGCAAAAAAGTGTCCGCCTCCAACTCAAATAGAAAGCGGTAAAATCATCGGTGGCTTTGCTCACGAACAAGTCTTTGCTCTAGCCGATAAGATTGTGGAAGCCGTGAAGAGCGGAGCTATAAAAAAGTTCGTGGTTATGGCAGGCTGCGACGGCAGAGCAAAAAGCCGCAATTATTACACAGACTTTGCAAAATCTCTCCCTAGCGATACCGTGATTTTAACGGCAGGCTGTGCAAAGTACAAATACAACAAACTCAATCTTGGCTCTATTGGCGGGATTCCTCGTGTGCTAGACGCAGGACAGTGCAACGACAGCTATTCTCTTGCGCTCATTGCCCTAAAGCTAAAAGAAGTCTTTGGCTTAGATGATATAAACTCTCTTCCTATTATATATAACATTGCTTGGTACGAACAGAAAGCTGTCATTGTGCTTTTGGCTTTGCTTTCTCTCGGCGTGAAAAATATTCACCTAGGACCAACTCTTCCAGCCTTCCTCTCTCCTAACGTAGCCGCCTTTTTGGTCAAGTCTTTTGGCATCGGAACTATTTCTACAGTGGCAGATGATATAAAAACAATGGTGGGCTAAAATTGCAGACATTTTCAAAAAAAGTGATAAAAAAAGGCTTTAGAACTATTGATTATTTTTTGACTGTTGTATATATTATTTGTCGGTGCGTCATTTTGTCATAGGCGGCCTCCTTTTTATAGTTTTCAAGAGCGTTTCTAGCCGTGTAGGAACGCTCTTGTCTTTTTGAAAAAAGAGAAAAATAATAATGAAAAAGAAATATTCTCTATTATAATAAAGAGTATGAGTTGTTATCGAAGTTTTTTATCATTGATTTTTGTTAGTACTTATACAGGTATCTTTTTCTTGCGTATATTTCACTACGGCTTCATTTATGAACAGCCCATGGGGATTATTACTCAGTGTGTTCCGACTGTTGTCATTTCATTTTTCTTAATCCTTGCTTGTGCCATTGCTGAAAAGCCTATTTTGAATCGATTCGATAGGATTATTGCAAAGGCTCGAAAAGACCGCGATTCTATCACTTCAGAGGACATCGAATCTCTAAGGGATAGCTACAAAAAGTTTGATATTGCCATTGCAATAGGGGACGCTGTAGGCTTTTTGTTAGGAGCTGGCTCTACTGCTATTATCTCGGCTATAAAGGGAGTTTCTCCTTTTAATCCGATAGTCTTTGCTTTGATTGAAATGCAGAGCGTGAGTGTGGGCTTTTTGTGCTACACATTGAACATCTTTTTGATTAAGTATGTTCTTATGGAAAAACTGCTTAGAGAAGTGAATATCGAGGGAGTGAGTAAAAGCCTTTCAAATGCACTTTTAATTCCTTTTTGCACTTGTGTTGCTCTTTCCTTAACAAATATGATGACTGTTCCTGTCAATTTGCTTTTGTTCCCAGAAGGCGATTTGTTTGCAAAGTATATCCGCTATTGCGTAATAGGTGCAGTTTGCACGGGTTTTGCTTGCTATTTGATTTATAATCTTTTAATCAAAAAGATTCAAAAAAGCGATAAGGAAATAGGCAAAACTTTGTTTACAGAAATGCAAAATCTGTCTGTAGCGGCAAAAGAAAACGCTGCCACAAGCCAAGACCAAAGTGCCGCTGTAAAAGAAATTGTCGCTACAATGCAAGATACAAATGAGCTTGTTTCAAGCATAGGCGATAAAATCAAGCACGTTACTTCTTTGGCGGACTCTTCTCGCAATGCTGTTCTTTCTGGAAATGAAGCCTTGCAAAACAGCGTACAGGAACTTTTGAGCATTAAAAATACTAATAAACTCACGATTGAAGGCATAAAAGAGCTGAACAATCGCATAAATGGTATTTGGGACATCGTTTCTATTATCAACAATGTGGCAGACCAAACAAAGATTATCGCTTTTAACGCAGAACTTGAGGCTTCAAGTTCTGGAGAAGCGGGAAAGAACTTCCATATTGTTGCAACAGAAATCCGCCGTTTGTCAGACAACATCATCGACAGCATTAAAGAAATCCGCGAAAGAACGAACGAGATACAGCAAGCCTCAGACGCGCTTATTTTGGACAGCGAAAAGGCGACAAGGCAGATTGATTCAGGCTACAACAGCGCAAAGAGCCTTGAAAATCAGTTTGAGAGCATTATGACTTCTTCTAATAATACCGCGAATAGTTCTCGTGAAATCCTTGATTTTGTCAGTCAGATGGCAAGTTCTAGCGAGCAGATTTTCATCACCTTGAAACAAATTGCTCACGGTATAGAAAACTTTGCTCAGTCTACAGAAAATATCTCTGCTTCTTCCGAAAACGTCAAGAAAATCGCGAGCAAATTATAGCATTTTACTTATCTTCTTAGTTATTCATAAGCGTAGAGCGAATATGTTCTACGCTTTTTTTTTCTTTAGACCTTTAAACACTTAGAGGAGAGAGTTTTGATTCATTAGAGCTTTAGCATACATCAATCACTCATCGCACTATAACGTCTATAAGGACAAAAAAAGAGTTTCCGTTTTTATTGATACAATGGTATAATTATTGATAAGTATCGATAATGTAATTCTTTTGGAGGCTGTATTTATGAAGTTTTTTGCGAAAAGCTCTGCAATTATTCTTGCAAGCATATCAATAGTCTTTTCGTCTTGCTCTGAGAAAACAAGGACGACAGATGGACGCTACACCGACATAAATGGCGCACAATGGGGCTGCCACGACCCAAAGCTTTTTCAAGATGATGACGGTAGGTATTATGCTTATTCTACAGGCTGGGAAGATGGGGTTCAGATTCGCTACAGCGATGATTTAGCAAAGTGGCACAAAGTCGCAAAATCTCCTTTTCAAGCAGAAAATACGGTTTCTGATTTATACGGCTCTATGTATTGGGACGATGATTTTTTGAAGTGGGCGGGATTTGCCACAAACGATGGCAAACTTTTCAACACTGTCGCCTATAAAACAATCAAAAAGCCACAATCTTGGGCTCCAACCGTCATAAAGCAAAACGGCAAATACTATATGTTTCACGGCATTGTAACGGACTGCTTGACCTATAACAAAAAGGCTCGTCGCGCGGGCTTGATTTCTCTCTCTGTTTCTGATTCTCCTACAGGTCCTTTTGTCCCTGCCTCAAAATACGACAGCGATTTATATAAGCAGTCTACTCTTGTTCGCTGCGTTTGGAGTAACAAGAATGTAGAAAGCTCTGAAGAAATCGGCTATGAAGGCTCATATAACTCTTGTAACTCCAATTGGAACGAGGGTTTTGGTTCTATCGACCCTGAATTTGTTTTCGACATTGCAACAGGCGAGCTTTTTATAGCGAAAATCGGTGCTAGAGATTGCTATGCTATCACATACGGCTCGTGGCTTGGCGGTATTGCGCTAGTTTACGTCGATAAAGAAAGTCTAAAGCCTGTTTGCACTCAAAGCGGAAAATCAACTTTTGACGGAAAAGAATACAAAAGAGGCGATGTTTTGGATTGTCCGCTAGACAGCATAGAGAATAATCAGGGCGTAAAGGTTGCTGGCGGCTTTGGGGTGGCATACGAGGGAGCGCAGATTATCTACAACAGCGAAACAGGGTATTTTTATGTCTTTGTTTCTATGGGCAATCTTGTCTATGAATATAGAGTGGGAGTGGGCAGAAGCAAGACGATTGACGGCGAATATTTTGACGCAAGCGGAAAGAGTATGCTTTTCAAAAACGCAAGCGAGGCTAGAGAGTATCACGCGGTTGGTGCAAAAGTGCTCGGCGCGTATCAGTTCGGCGAAAAAGAGGGTGATGAGTACGGACTTCGCTGTCCTGGTGGTCAGAGCGTTTTGAGGGATAATAAAGGACGCATCTTGCTTGCAAATCACGCGAGAACAAACTTTTTCCCGACTGGTGTTTTTGCTCTTCAAGTGCATCAGATGTTCTTTAATTCTGACGGCTGGTGTGTGGTCAATATGAATGATTTTTCTATGGAAGAAAAAAGGCTTTCATCTTCAAAAAATAAAATCATAGGTGATTATCTCATAAACATAACCCGACGTTCGTCTAAAAACGCAAAGATGAAATCGACAGATAACAAGACAGTCGATTTTAACGAAGCTGACGAGATTGAATCTTTATCTAAAAAAATCACATTAGGTAAAGACGGAAAAGTTTCTGGCGCATATACAGGAAATTGGACTTTTGAGGGCGGAGAAATTTGCATTTCGCTTACAGATTCTGAGGGAAAGTACTTAGGAGAGTTCAAAGGCGTTGTGCTTTCTGCTTTTGACAACACTCGAAAAGACGGAGCAAGCGCAGACACAATCACCTTTACAGCCCTAAACAGTACTTCTGATGGAGAAGCAAAAGGCGAATATTGTTTCGCAAATAAAATCTAGGGATTTGAATATGGCAAGCAAAAAATACATAATGGCGCATTTTACAAAAGAATCGCTGACAGACGGCGAGCAAGTGTATTTTGCGTTGAGTTCTGACGGTTTGCACTGGGAAGACTTGAACGGCGGAAAGGCAGTTATAAAGTCGAATATTGGGCAAAAAGGTGTTAGAGATCCTTTTATACTTCACTCTGAGATAGACGGATTTTGGTATATCATTGCGACTGATTTACGTATTGCTTCTGGCATATCTTGGGCTGACGCAGTGAAAAAT
>Ga0310695_10007892_pt1 | contig 16744 bp, 7 predicted proteins | sample RumenRJG_04DNA_FD_203882 | JGI IMG/M metagenome (GOLD analysis project Ga0310695, IMG submission 203882) | Bovine rumen microbial communities from Lethbridge, Alberta, Canada - RJG_04 (v2) (version 2) | ecosystem: Host-associated > Mammals > Digestive system > Stomach > Rumen | place: Canada...
GAAAGCTTAAAAGAATGGGTACCCTTTATGTGTGTGACCTGGGGCTCCTCATAATCCAGTGTGACAGTGACTGTTCCGTACTTTTGCATGGAGCGGAGCACCCACACATCTCCCCGGTCCTCCAGCTTCACCATGGTATCGTCCGAAATGCGGAGATTGCTCAGATACAGAGGATACTCCATCCCTTTGCGCTCAGGAACATTCTCCACATAAAGGCTGGACTCTTTGTCGATCCATGACTCCCAGAAGGGAAGGGTGTTCCTGTCTGCGGGAAGCCCCGCCTCTATATACTGTTCTTCCGTATCCACCAGGACCTCGCCGACAGAGGCGGTAAGAAGGCTGTCCGGATCCTGAAGGGGATCCGTCTGCAGCTCTGCCTCTTCCGGGGACGGTTCCTCCGTCCGGAAGAAAGGATCGGTTTCTTCCGCGACGGCTTCGTTTTCATTGGCTTCCTCTGCGGGCAGTTCTGCGACCGGGGAGGACAGAAGGTCGTCCTCCGAGAGGAAAATCACCTCTTCCTGCATTTGATCGTACACGGCGGCATCGATTATCTGGTCAGCCGGGGCGGGAGGATCCTCCTGTGCGTATTCGCTCTCCGTAAAGATGACAGCTTCCGGCTCCTGCGCCTCGTCCTGTGTGTATATTTCCGTCTGGATGCTGCTTTCCGCAGAGAATTCATCCTGACCATCGTCTGCATATACCGGCTCTGCCGCTTCTTCAGCTTCCCCTGTCGTAAAGATCAGATCCTGCTCCGGCAGTTCCGCTGATTCCTGTACCGGTGCAGATGCAGCTGCGTATTCCTGCAGATATTCATCGGTGAATTCATCAGCGGCAGGCTCGCCCGATGAGAACTCCAGGGCCATGGCGCCGGAAGGGGCCGACAGCAGCATGACGCCCGTCAATATCAGTGACAGCAGTTTCTTTTTCATGATCGTCTCCTTTCCTGATTAAAATAAATAGAGCAAGAATCGAATGAGAGTGTTCATATCCTGTAACTGTTCAGAACCGTACCACAGACCTGCCTTACTGCGCCGGTCAGGCTCGATGTGTCAGCTTTTCCGGCTTTTGCATGGCTCTGAACAGTTACTTTATTTTCAGAAACCGGCGTTTCTTCCGGTTCCGGGATATCATATCAGTTTTCCGTGATGTTTATCTCTGTATCCGTCCCTGCAAACAGTTCTCTGACAGTCTGTGCCTGATCCTCCAGCACATATACTGCCTCCAGGTCGGGAAGCTGCTTAATGCCGGAAAGATCGTCGAACTGTCCGTGCTGCAGGGTGACAGCCTGTACCTTTGGAAGCCGCTCGGCAATATCGTCAAGATTATCCATTTTCAGCCACATCAATCCAAGGCTGCGTACATTTGGATGGTAACCGATCTGCGCCAGTGTATGAATGTCGTTCAGCCCGATGTCCAGTGTCTCCAGCCATGGGCAGTTTTCCAGGGCCGTAACATCGCTGATGCCGGTGCAGAACAGGATGGCATGTTTCAGCCGGGGGGCATCCGCCAGGGGCGCGACGCCGGACAGACGCATGTGCTTCAGCTCGACTGTCTGCAGCCAGGCCATGCCGGCAATACCGGCGGCATCCACATATCCCTGATGTACCAGGTGGAGCTCTTCCAGATTCGGGAGAAGGGCAAGATCATCCAGCGTGCGGATCGGTCCTTCGGTGCTCCGGTCAATGCTGCAGCTGAAAAAAGGTTCAGGATCGGCAAAAGCTTCCGTTCCGTATATATACAGACGCAGTACCTGAGAAAGATCCTCTTCTGTCAGCGATCCGCTTTCCCTGTCCAGCTGCAGCCGCACGGCCTGCTCGATCAGCGGCTCCTGAAAAAGTGTTTGTCCGGAAGGGTCCAGCCAGTCTGTAAAACGTCCGGCCGCAAATCCCGCACACAGGAGCAGAAGGCCTGCCAGTAGTGCCGCAGCAGCCTGCCATGGGCGGACTTTCCTTCCCGGTTTTCTGACCTTTTCCTCTGTAAGAGCCTCCCGGATTTTACGGACATCGGTATATCTGTCTTCCGGAGAGAAGGATGTGCATCGGTCTATGACGGCCTGAAGGTTTTCATCCATGGAGATGTTTCTGTTTTCCTTTACGCTCCCCGTCACCAGCCAGCGCAGAAGAACGCCGAAGGCGTAGATGTCCGCGCGGATATCTGTCTGACCAAAGCCGTATTGTTCCGGGGGCGCGTAGCCTCTGGTGCCGAATAATACCGTGTCCGTTCCGGAATCCTGTCTGACTGTACGGGCAATATCAAAATCGATCAGGACGGGGCTTCCGTCCGGCCGGATGATCACATTCTCCGGCTTGATGTCCCGATGGACAATGGCAGGGTCGTGGGTATGGAGGATATCCAGGATATCGCAGAGCTGTACGGCAATGGATACAATTTCGTCTTTTGAGAGCTGCCTGTCCTTTGCGTATGTGCTCAGAGGCTCTCCTTCGATATATTCACGCACGATACAGAGCATCTGATCATTCTGATATTCCTCATAATAATGCGGCAGCCCGGGATGATTCAGCTCTTTAAGCAGGTCAATATCCGGTCGTAAGGGGAAGACAGATCTGTCGTAGCAGGAGGCAACGGCAGCACCACCGTCAGATTTGCGCTGCACAAGGAAGGTTTCTCTTCCGCTGTGGCTGGCGAGGCATTCCATCTGGTCATAGGCGGCCATAAATGCTTCCGGATAGCTGCTGCCTTCAAATACGGACTGGATGTCCTCCACAATACGTTTCAGCTCATTCATTTCTCTTTTCCTCCCAGCGGCGGCAGGCCGAGATCCTGCAGTATGATCCCGGTATCCACCAGAGAGATATGGTTGTGAAGGCAGTAAATGATGACCGTATCCCGCCTGATCCGTGGATACAGCGGGCTGCGGCGGGCGATCTTGAGCATCTCCTGGGCCTGGGCCAGATCAGCATTCATGGCAAAGGCCAGCTGCAGCACCGTATCCCTGGAAGGGTTCCGCTTACCGGAGAAGAGCTGATGTCCGTAGGATTTTTCCAGATTGGCGCGGCGGATCACCTGTTCAGGCACTTCAAGATGCTTCCTGCACCAGGCATTCAAGTATTCATTGAAGGATGGCGTCAGATAGGCGGATTCATTCCGCTGCAGAAAGAGCTCAAGATTTCTCTCCTTGAACAGAAGTCCCAGAAGCTCATCTGTACTGATTCTGTTATTGTTTTCCGACATGACAGCCAAGCCCCCTGCAGTTACTGTTCACAGACCCCGGCCGTTTACGGCAGGGCTGTGAATGATTACATTAATGTACGCTCTCACTATTATGCCACAATTCTTCTTTCAGAAGGTGGGCACTCTGCCCACCTTCTGAAAGAAGAATTGCGGCATTTTACAATGTTTACTGATATCATAACATATCATTCATTTCATATCTACAGCTCTTTGATAAGAGGGGCAAGTCTGCGGCCTGGTTCTGAATAATTACTGTATTTGTCGGTGGCTTTTTGATATAATATTGATGATGGCATATATGATTAAACCGGAAACGGTCGGGAAAGCTGAGGAAATCGTTTATGGAGCAGTATATTGTTACCGGAATGAGCTGTGCGGCCTGCCAGGCCAGGGTGGAAAAGGCTGTGGCGAAAGTGCCGGGAGTATCCCGGGTATCGGTGAGCCTGCTGACCAATTCCATGGGTGTGGAAGGAACAGCTTCCGCTTCGGAAATAATCAAGGCGGTGGAGGATGCCGGTTATGGCGCAGGCGTGAAGGGTTCCGCTAAGGAGGAGAATGGCCGGACGGCGCTGTTTGAGGCTGAGGAGGAGGCGCTTAAAGACAGAGAGACGCCAAAGCTCAGACGGCGGCTGATCCTTTCGGCGGTTTTCCTGGCGGCGCTCATGTACATATCCATGGGGCACAAAATGTGGGGGTGGCCTCTTCCGGCTTATTTTACTCATAATCATCTGGGCCTGACGCTGACGCAGATGCTTCTTGCGCTGATTGTGATGGCGATCAACCGGGCGTTCTTTATCAGCGGGTTTAAATCGGTGCTTCACGGAGCCCCGAACATGGATACTTTAGTAGCGCTGGGTTCATCGGTTTCCTTTGGCTGGAGTCTCTTTGTGTTCTATGAGATGTGCGGTATGATCACAGCCGGGGCAGGCAGCATGGATCTGATGGAGTTGTATCACGACCAGCTCTATTTTGAATCAGCCGCCATGATCCCGGCCCTGATCACCGTCGGAAAAATGCTGGAGGCCATGTCCAAAGGCCGGACGACCAATGCCCTGAAAAGCCTGATGAAACTGGCACCAAGGACGGCGGTCCTTTTAAGGGACGGGCAGGAGGCGGAGGTCTCCATAGAGGAAGTGAGCGCCGGAGACATCTTTGTCGTGCGTCCGGGGGACAGCATTCCTGTGGACGGAATCGTTCTTTCCGGGACAAGTGCGGTCAATGAGTCCGCGCTGACAGGAGAATCTGTTCCGGTGGACAAAGCGGAAGGCGATAAGGTCAGTGCGGCGACCATCAATCAGTCCGGATATCTGCAGTGCCGGGCAACCAGGGTGGGGGAGGATACGACGCTTGCCCAGATCATTCGCATGGTCTCTGACGCGGCGGCCACCAAGGCGCCGATCGCCAGGATCGCAGACAGAGTTTCCGGGATTTTTGTACCGGCTGTCATCGGGATCGCGCTGGTCGTGATCCTGGGCTGGCTGATCGCGGGCAGGGATCTGAGCTTTGCGCTGGCCAGAGGGATCTCTGTCCTGGTTATTTCCTGTCCCTGCGCTCTGGGGCTGGCGACTCCGGTTGCCATCATGGTCGGCAACGGACTGGGCGCGAAAAACGGGATTCTTTTTAAAACCAGTGAGGCGCTGGAGACAGCGGGCAGGACGCAGATCATCGCGCTGGATAAGACGGGGACCATCACTTCTGGTGAGCCCAGGGTGATGGATATTCTCCCGGCAGAGGGGGAAACCACCGACGGGCTGCTTGAGAAGGCTTTTGCTCTGGAGCAGAAGAGCGAACATCCGCTGGCGAGGGCTGTTGTCCTTGCCGGAGAAGAGGCAGGACTTGCGGCGGTACAGGTGGAAGATTTCCGGGCGCTTCCCGGCAACGGCCTGGAAGGAAGCCTGAATGGGAAGAAGCTGCACGGAGGGAGCGGAAAGTATATCGGAGGGCTGGTAAAGCTGTCCGGTCCGATGGCGCAGGAAGCCGACCGCCTTGCAGGGGAAGGAAAAACGCCGCTGTTTTTTGAGGAAGACGGTAGACTGCTGGGCATCATCGCCGTGGCGGATACCATCAAGAACGATTCCGCCCGCGGGATACAGGAGCTGAAGAATCTGGGGCTCCGCGTTGTGATGCTTACAGGAGATAATGAAAGGACTGCTGCCGCCATCGGATCGCAGGCCGGTGTGGATGAATGGGTGGCCGGTGTCCTTCCGGAGGGGAAGGAAGAAGTGATCCGGCGTCTGCAGAAGATCGGCAGAGTGGCCATGGTGGGAGACGGCATCAATGACGCTCCTGCCCTCACAAGGGCAGATACGGGCATCGCCATCGGTGCAGGGACGGATGTCGCCATAGACAGTGCGGATATTGTGCTGATGAACAGCGCCCTGCCGGATGTTGCAGCAGCCGTCCGCCTGAGCAGACAGACACTGAAGAACATTCATGAAAATCTGTTCTGGGCATTTTTCTATAATGCCGTCTGTATTCCGCTGGCGGCCGGACTCTTTTCCTGGAAGATGAATCCTATGATCGGGGCGGCAGCCATGAGCCTTTCAAGCTTTACCGTCTGTATGAATGCGCTCAGGCTGAACCTGTTTAAGATACATGATACATCCGGGGACAAACCGGTCAGAGGAGCTCTGACAGAACCTCTGAATATTCAGAGGCAGCAGGAACAGGAAGAAGATTCAGAAAGGAGCAGCAGAATGCAGAAGACCGTTAAGATTGAAGGAATGATGTGCGCCCACTGTGAGGCATCCGTGAAGAAAGCCCTGGAGGCGCTTCCTTTTGTGCAGGAAGCACAGGCCAGCCATGAAGCCGGCACGGCACTGATCACCCTCTCCGGAGATCTGGACGAAGAGGCGGTGAAAAAGGCCATCGAAGATAAAGACTATACCTATATCGGAATCGAATGAAAAAGAGGGACAGTCCCCTTTTCCCATTTTTTGGGAAAAGGGGACTGTCCCTCTTTCCCACTTTGCGCTTGACAGTATGTTTCCGGTTGGATATTCTTTGGATGTATATGATCCGCCCCGGCATGAGCAGAGAGCGGAGTTTATAAGAAAATCGGAAAATCAAAGCCTGAATATCGGGATCCTTGTTGATAAAGGTAGGTATGATAAATATACGTACAGTGAGGAATTGAACATGAAATACGGTTATGTGAAGGTGGCGGCGGCTACTCCCTATGTGCATGTGGCGGACTGTCAGTCTAACGCAAAGGAAATTCTGAAGCTGATCCGCCGGATGGAAAAAATCAAAGTAAAAGTGATGGTATTCCCGGAGCTGTGCATCACCGGCTACACCTGTGAGGATCTGTTCTGGCAGAAACCGCTGCTGGACGGAGCGCTGGAAGCACTGAAAACCATATGCAAGGGAACGACCAAGACGGATGCCCTGATCTTTGTAGGCCTTCCGCTGGCGGCAGGGGGGAAGCTCTACAATACCGCGGCTGTGCTCTGCCATGGTGAAGTTCTGGCTTTCGTGCCAAAATGCCATCTGCCGAATCACAATGAATTCTATGAACAGCGTCATTTTACCAGCGGACTGGAGCTGGATACCCTTGTCCATTATGACATGGAAGAGATTCCTCTCACGTCCTCCGCGATCTTCCGGTGCGAAGAGATGCCGGAACTCACCGTAGGCGCGGAAATCTGTGAAGATCTCTGGGTCCCGGCACCTCCCAGTATAGGCCTGGCCACCGCAGGCGCTCATATCATCGTTAATCTTTCCGCCAGCAATGAGATGGTGGGCAAGGACTCCTACCGCCGCGCACTGGTGACCGGCCAGTCTGCCCGGCTTGTCTGCGGGTATGTATACGCATCGGCAGGGGAAGGAGAGTCCAGCCAGGATCTGGTATTTGGGGGACAGAACCTGATTGCCGAGAACGGACAGCTCCTCGCGGAGGGAAGGCGTTTCTTTAACGGAATCCTCTCCTCGGAAATAGACCTTCACAGGCTGGCAGATGAAAGAAGACGTCTTTCCACTTATCATACGGCAGATCCATGGTCCGTCCAGGAGATCGGTTTTTCTCTGAAGAAAGAGGACATGCCGCTGACAAGAAGGTACAGTCAGACGCCTTTTGTTCCGTCCGATCCTTCGGAGCGGGAATATCGCTGTGAAGAAATCCTGAACATCCAGTCCATGGGCCTGAAAAAACGCCTGGAGCATATCCATGCACAGAAGACCATGGTCGGTCTCTCCGGAGGACTGGATTCCACCCTCGCGCTTCTGGTAATGGCCAGGACTGCCGACCGTATGGGCTTTTCCAGAGACCAGATCATCTGTGTTACCATGCCCTGCTTCGGCACAACAGACCGCACATACCATAATGCCTGCGAGCTCAGCCGCTGCCTTGGCGCCGAGCTGAGGGAAATATCCATAAAAGAAGCCGTCACACAGCACTTCAAAGATATCGGCCACGATCCTGAAGTCCACGATGTGACTTACGAAAACAGCCAGGCAAGAGAGAGGACCCAGGTGCTTATGGACCTGGCAAATCAGGAGAACGCACTGCTGGTGGGAACAGGAGATCTCTCAGAGCTGGCGCTGGGCTGGGCAACATACAACGGAGACCACATGTCCATGTACGGGGTCAACGCATCGGTTCCCAAGACCCTGGTCAGACACCTTGTGTCCTATTATGCGGATACATGCGGAGATGAATCCTTAAAATCCATATTGTACGACATACTGGACACTCCTGTCAGCCCGGAGCTTCTTCCTCCGAAGGAAGGGGAGATCGCTCAGAAGACGGAGGATCTGATCGGACCCTATGAACTGCACGATTTCTTCCTCTACTATATGCTCAGAGCTGGATTTCCGCCGGAAAAACTGTTCTGGACAGCCATCCAGACATTTGAAGACAGATACGATGCCCAGACCATCCTTAAATGGATGAAGAACTTCTACAGGAGATTCTTTTCCCAGCAGTTTAAACGCTCCTGCCTCCCGGACGGCCCCAAGGTGGGAAGCGTCGCCCTTTCCCCGCGTGGCGATCTGCGCATGCCTTCTGACGCCTGCGCCGACCTCTGGCTGAAGGAGGTAGAACGCCTGGAGAAAAGGATGAGTAACTCACGGTAAGGATACATTCGGGAGGATTGTTGAATGTCCCTTCAGTTTATTATCGGGGGTTCCGGCTCTGGAAAGTCCTATAATGCGTACACAAAAATAATCAAAGAGGCTCTGGCTTGTCCAGAGCATTCTTTTTATGTGATAGTGCCGGAACAGTTTACCATGCAGACCCAGAAGACGCTTGTGGAGATGCACCCGGGGCACGGTATTCTGAATATCGACGTGCTCAGCTTTCAGCGTCTGGCGTACAGAGTGCTGGAGGAAACAGGCGCAGATATGGGAAAGATCCTGGAAGACACAGGAAAAAGCCTCCTTCTTCAGAAAACTGCCCAGGACAAAAAGGCCCTGCTGCCCTATCTGGGCGGACAGATGCAGAAACCCGGATGTATTGACGAGATGAAATCTCTGATTTCGGAATTTATGCAGTACGCCGTGCGGGATGAAGAGATGCGGCAGATCTCTTCCGCAGTTCCTGAGGGCTCCCTACTTTCAATGAAGCTCAAGGATATCCGTACCCTGTACGAGGCATTCCGGAAAAGCCTCGGAGAAAAGTATATAACCGCTGAGGAGCTGCCTGCGGCACTGGCACAGGCTGTTCCTTTCTCTGAAAAGCTGAAAGGCTGCACCATGCTGTTTGACGGCTTTACCGGCTTCACGCCGGTTCAGCTGGAGGTTATGAAAGAACTCCTCTCTGCATGCAGCAGCATCCGCGTGACTGTGACCATGGATCCGGATGAGTCTTTGAAAGCTGCCGCCAGGCCGCACCAGCTGTTTTTTATGAGCCACAGAATGATCCGGAGTCTTACAGCCCTTGCAAAAGACGTCGAGCCACCTGTCGTTCTGCACGGTGCAGGCAGATTTGAACGCTCACCGGCGCTTGCCTTTCTGGAAAAAAACCTGTTCAGATATAAGGGAAACGCCTTTGAAGGACCACAGCAGGAGATCCGTTTCTTTCCGGCGCCGGATCCCGTAAAGGAAATGGAAGAAACGGCAAGACGGATTAAGAAGCTGGTGCGGACCCGGGGCATGAAGTATGCAGATATCGCTGTCATCACCGGAAATCTGGAGGAATATGCTTCCATATCCGCACATGTTTTTTCCCGCGCCGGCATTCCCTGCTTTATCGACGAAAAGCATAATGTCTGGATGAATCCGCTGGTGGAAATGATTCGTTCTGCGCTGGAGATGATAGCGGGCAATTATTCCTACGAGGCGGTGTTCCGTTTCCTCAGGTGCGGGCTTACAGACTTTTCGGGTGAAGAGACAGACAGGATGGAGAACTATGTGCGCGCGCTTGGAATCCGGGGCAGAAATGCCTGGTTCAAAAGATGGATCCGCTCCTGCAGAGGGACAGCGCCGGGGAAGGTTCCGGAGATCAATGCCCTGCGTGCGGGATTTGAGGCACAGATCCGGCGTCTGGACGAATGCTTTTCAGCCGGAAGCGCAACCGTCCGGGAATACTGTACCGCCCTGTACGAGTTCCTTTCAGAGGAAAGAGTACAGGAGAAGCTCAAAGCCAGAGAACTGTCCTTTGCCGCGGAAGGCAACCGTGCAATGGAAAAGGAATATGCACAGATATACGGGCTGGTGATGGGACTGCTGGACAAGACCGTGGAAATCCTGGGGGATGAGACCGTCAGGCCCCGCTCTTTTATGGAGCTTTTGGAGACAGGATTCTCCGGACTCGAAATAGGAATGATTCCGCCTACGATGGATCAGGTGCTGGTAGGCGATATGGAACGGTCCCGCCTGAAAGACATCAAGGCTCTGTTCTTTGTGGGGGTCAATGAGGGAAACATTCCCAAAGCTGCCGGCAGCGGAGGCTTTCTGAGCCAGCTGGACAGGGATTTTTTTGCCGGACAGGGAATTGAGCTTGCTCCGGATCCGCGCCAGAGACTTGCGATCGGCAAATTCTACCTTTACCTGAATCTTACAAAACCATCAGAACTTCTGTGCCTCTCCTGGCCGATGGCAGGCAGTACCGGAGAGATCCTGAGGCCGGCCTATTTGATCAGTGAGCTCACCCGGATGTTCCCGGATGCACTTACATATCCCCGTGAAGGAGAGGCGGAATCTCCCCGGCTGATGCTGGAACATCTGGGCGTGCGGCTGGCGGAAGAGGAAAAGTGCCTCTCGGATCCCGCCTTCCTTGAACAGTTTGCCTGGCTGATGAAGGATGAACGGTACAGACCGGGGATGAAAGCTCTCCTGGACGCGCACTTCCTTACACATCCGGGAGACCGGATTGCGGGGTACACGGCAAGAGCGCTGTACGGAGAAATTTCACCCTACGCAGCCACAAGGCTGGAAAGGTACTGTGCCTGCGCTTATGCGCATTTTCTGATTTATGGTCTCAGACTGTGTGAACGGGCAGAGTATGAATTCCGGGCGCTGGATATGGGCAATGTGATGCATCAGGCCCTGGAGGCATATGCCCGGCGCCTGCGCCGGGAAGGTATACTGTGGAGAGAGATGGAACAGAAACAGGCTCAGGAATGGATGGAGAAATGCGTTGATGATGTGGCTGCCGATTATGGCAACACCATTCTTCACAGCAGCGCCAGAAACACCTCCATCATAGACCGGGCAAAAAGAATTCTGAACAGAACAGTCTGGTTTATGACACAGCAGCTGAAAAACGGTACCTTTGAGCCTGAACGGTTTGAAATGACATTTGAAGGGGGCAGGATCGACCGCGTGGATATTTCCCGGGAGGACAACAGAATCCTGGTGAAGGTGATCGATTATAAATCGGGAAATACCACCTTCAGCCTGTCCAGGATCTACTATGGACTGCAGCTGCAGCTTACGCTTTATCTGGACGCAGCCCTCGAGGCTGAGAAAAAAGAGAACCCGGGGGCAGAGATCATCCCGGCAGGCGTTTTCTACTGCAATCTGAAGGATCCGCTGATCGACTGGAACGAAAACAGTCCGGGAGCAGACCTGGAAGAGGAAAAGCAGAAAGCTCTGAAAATGAGCGGGCTTGTCCATAATGACCCGGAGATCGCTATAGCGCTGGACAGTACACTTTTGTCCATCCCTGTGTCCATAAAAAAGGACGGAACTCTCTCGGGAAATTCGTCGGTCGCTGCCGCCGGGCAGTTTGACCGGCTCAGAAGCTTTGTAAAAGAAAAAATAGACAGGAGCCTGGAAGAAATATACAGCGGCAGGGCACAGATGGATCCGTACAGGATGAAAAACACTTCAGCCTGCGATTACTGCCCGGTTCGGTCCGCCTGTGACTTTGACAGGAAAATCTCCGGATGTGAATTCCGGAATCTGTCTGAGATGAAACGGGACGATATATGGGACAGGATGTTTGCGGAGGAGATAGAACATGCCGATCAATTGGACACCACAGCAGCAGAAGGTCATTGATCTCAGAAACAGAAGCCTTCTGGTGAGTGCGGCCGCCGGTTCCGGGAAGACGGCTGTTCTGGTCCGGCGTATTATCCGGAAGGTGACAGATCCGGAGCATCCGCTGGATATCGACAGGCTGCTGGTGATGACTTTTACCCGGGCGGCCGCAGCGGAGATGAAGGAGAGGCTGATGCATGCGCTGGAGGAGGAGCTGATGGCAAGGCCGGACAGTGACCATCTGCAGAGACAGATGAATCTGATCCATACGGCGCAGATCAATACCATCGACGGCTTCTGCTCCTGGCTCCTCCACGAGTACTTTCACCTGATCGGGCTTGATCCGGGGTTCAGGACTGCGGACGAAGGAGAGCTGAAGCTTCACAGAGAAGCGGTCATGGATGCTCTTCTGGAGGACTGGAGCCGGGACGGCGGAGAGGAATACAGGAATTTTGCCCAGAGCTTTTCGCCCGGGAAAAGTGACGACCGGATCGGAGAACTGATTCAGCGGCTGTATGATGCCTCAATGAGTCAGCCTTATCCGGGAAAGTGGCTGGAAAAATGTGCAGAGGGCTTTGAGACCACGGAACCTGAAAGGCCTGAATTAATGAACGCTTTATGGGACAACACGGGAAAGATCCTGCAGGAGGCGGAGGAGACGATAAAAACCGCCAGAGACCTCTGCTTCTCCCCCGGCGGGCCGGTGTTCTACGCCGATGCGCTGGATGCGGACCTTCTGATCCTGCGTGACCTGAAAAGCCTGGCAGACGCCGGAAACTATGACGGACTCTCGGAAAGTCTTGAAAATCTGCAGTATACCACACTTTCAAGAAAAAAGATGCCGGATGCAGCCGAAGAGCTGAAGGAGCAGGTGAAGGACCTCCGCCAGGAGACCAAGGATCTTCTGAAACAGCTGAAGGAAGATTATTTCTTTCAGAGTACTGAACTGCATGTGAGAGACCGGGAACGGGCGCTCGGAAGTATCAGGATGCTTGTGCGCCTGACGGAGGACTTTGCACGACGGTTTGCCGCCCTGAAAAAAGAGAGAAACATTCTAGACTTCTCCGATATGGAGCATTTTGCGCTGGATATTCTCCAGAGCCGGGACGGAGTGCGCACAGAAGCGGCCAGAGAGCTCTCGTTGAAATTCGACGAGATCATGATCGATGAATACCAGGATAGCAATCTGGTGCAGGAGTACATTGCCAGGGCTGTATCCGGGTGGGCTGCAGAGAAGGAAAATCTTTTCATGGTGGGAGATGTCAAGCAGAGCATCTACCGGTTCCGGCTTGCAAGACCGGAGCTGTTTATGGAAAAGTTCAGGACCTATCCGCTGCAGGACGGACCAAGGCAGAGGATAGATCTTCATCAGAATTTCCGGAGCCGGCCCCAGGTACTGGACAGCGTAAATTATATTTTCCGTCAGATTATGGGGGAAGACCTGGGCGGCATCGCCTATGATGATGAAGCAGCCCTGCGTGAAGGAGCTTCCTACCCGGTTCTTCCTGAAGATGAAGGAGGAAAAGCCTGGCAGACGGAGGTGCTTTTGATCGATGCACCGGATCCGGATACAGAGACAGAGCAGACAATGCAGGAACTGGAGGCCGCTGCGGTCGCGCAGAGGATCGGACAGATGGTGGGTAAGGAGTATATACGGGACGCTTCCACCGGCGGGCTCCGCCCGGTGCGCCTCGGAGATATCGCCATTTTGCTGCGAACGGCCGCCGGCTGGGCTGAAATCTACATGGAAGCACTCGCTTCCAGAAATATCCCCTGTGTGACAGCCTCCCGCACCGGCTATTTTTCCGCTCTGGAGGTCGTACAGACGTTAAACTATTTGCGGATCTGTGATAATCCGATGCAGGATATTCCGCTGACCGGTGTTCTGCTCTCCCCGATGGGCGGACTGACTGCCCAGGAGCTTGCCCTGCTGCGCGTGGCAAAACCGGATGGACTGGTATATGAAAGCATTCAGGATTTTCTCGCAGACGGAGCGGACAGCGGGACTGACGCAGCGGAAAAGGCCATAGCCGGACGAAAACAGGACCCGGCAGAGGAGCGAGAGGCACATGATCAGAAGGAAGAAACTGTCATACTGAGGAAAAAGCTCATCGATTTCACCCGGCGCCTGGACAGGATGCGCGCCATGGCCGTATATACACCAATACACCGGCTGATCCAGACGGTGCTGGATGAAACAGGGTATATGGAATATGCCTCGGCCATGCCCCAGGGCGCACAGAGAAGAGCAAACCTGCAGATGCTTGTACAGAGGGCAAAGGAATATGAAAAGACCAGCTTCCGCGGGCTTTTCAGCTTTATCCGCTACATAGAACATCTTGAAAAATATGAGATCGATTATGGCGAGGTCAATCTGGCATCGGATGAGGATAATTCCGTTAAGCTGATGACGATCCATAAAAGCAAAGGGCTGGAATTTCCTGTTGTGTTCGTATGCGGCATGGGGAAAAACTTCAATTTTCAGGATCTGAATCAGTCCGTGCTCATCCACTCAGACCTTGGAATCGGCCTGGATCTGGTTGATGTAAACCGCCGTACCAGGCACGCCGGTCTTGCAAAGAAACTGATCCGTGCCAGACTGAAGGAAGAGACGCTGGGGGAGGAGCTGCGGGTTCTTTACGTGGCAATGACCAGGGCGAAGGAAAAGCTGATCCTCGCCGGCATACCGGGCGATCTTTCCGCGGCAGCCTCGGGGATGACGCTGGTAACGGGACGGAAGCAGGAACTTTTATCCTGGGGAACCAGGTACGGAGCCAGATCCTTTCTCCAGTTCCTGCTGCCCGCCCTGGCCAGGCACCGCTGTATGAAAGAACTGCTTGTAAAAGAGGGATATTTTCCCGCCCGTCAGGACGCATTGTATACGGATCCGGCTGAATTCTCGGTCCGGGTTCTCCCGCCCGAAGACCTGGTACCCGGGGAAATTCTCCGCCAGACGGACCGCTCTGCACTGCAAAGGGAATTTGAAAAGATTGAACTGAACCGCATTTATGATGAGAAGATCAACACAGAGCTTTCCGAACGGCTGGATTTTTCCTATGCATTTGACTATCTCCAGACGCTGCCGGCAAAGATCAGTGTTTCCGAGCTGAAAAAACGAAGCTGGGCGGAGCCGGGTGAGCCGGTGGAGGAACGCTATTCTGAACCGGATGTCATTCCGCTGATACCGTCTTTTATACAGGAAAACCAGAAGAAGCTGACCGGTGCCGACCGCGGCACGGCGTACCACAGACTGATGGAGCTGCTGGATTACAGAAAGCTGGACGTTCCCGACACGACGGATGACGCGGCTGATAACAGACTTCGGGACCGGCTGCGAGAGATCACAGCTGAACTGCAGGCGGAAAAGAAAATGGACGATCTGCAGATACAGTCCGTTTCCCTGCGTGATATCGCGGCCTTTCTGCATACGCCCCTCGGGCGGCGTATGCACAGGGCGGCACATGCAGGGAAACTGCTGAGAGAGCAGCCGTTTGTTTTTGCACGTCCGGCAAGAGAACTGGATACGGAATGGCCTTATGACGATCCGGTGCTGATCCAGGGAATCATAGATGCATATTTCTTTGAGGAGGATGATATCATCCTGGTGGACTACAAGACAGACAGGCTGCAGCCGGGAGAAGAGCAGATCCTGGCGGATAAGTACAGGGTGCAGCTGGAAGACTACGCCGCAGCGCTTGAACAGATGACAGGCCATCGTGTACGAGAACGCTGGCTGTACTCATTTTCCCTTGGCAGAGAGATCCTCTGCTGACAAGACAGGGACTGTCCCTCATCATTCAACATTGCGTATCTCCGAAAAAAGTGAACACGAGCACAATGGCGTTCTGAACATACAGACACGGATGCGGGTGGGTATACTGCACAAAATCGACATCGGAACAATGTGCAACCTGCCTAATTGACACAAAAGATGAAAAAGAATATAATGAGCACATAAAATGATTGAGCACGAGCACAAAGTCTTTCGCAGCAATACAAATGTGTTTTCAAAAGGAGACGGATTTTGCTTTCGGCATTGAGGGTGCGGAGATCACAAAATCGTCATCCGGAAACAATGAGTCAGTGTACAAAACTTCGTGATGTGAGGAGGAATTCATAATGAAGTACGGTATGGGACATGCCTTCTGGGGCAACACATGGGACTGCGACCTGGCCAAGTACAGAAGCGTAGGGAAAAAGCTCGCCGGCATGGGTTTTGACATGTATGAGGTGACGGCACATCATCTTTATCTGATGAATGACGATGAACTGCAGGAGATGAAAGCCATCGGCCAGGAATACGGCCTGACGCTTTCCACCAACAGCGGTCCTGCAAAAGAGTTTGATCTCAGCTCTCCGGATCCGGAAATCAGAAAGAACGGCACAGAATATTTCAAGAAGGTCCTTCGCGCCATGGATATCATCGGCTCGCCGGTACTGGCCGGTGCCATCTATTCCTTCTGGCCGAGCGATTTTGTCTATACAGACAAGGAAGCCGCATGGGAACACAGCATAGAGAAGATGAAAGAACTGGGTGCTGTGGCGGAGTCCTACGGCATCGATATTGCACTGGAAGTGCTGAACAGAAATGAGACCTATATTCTTACAGACTGTAAGGAAGCAGTGGAATACTGCAAACGTACGGAAAGTAAGGCTGTAAAGATTCTGCTGGATACCTACCATATGAATATAGAAGAGGATAATATGTTAGACGCCATCCGCTATGCGGGCGACCTTCTGGCACATTTCCATGTAGGTGAAAACAACAGAAAGCTTCCGGGCATGAATAACAGCCTTGACTGGGCAGCCATCGGTAAAGCCCTGAGGGATGTGAACTACCAGGGCGGCGCTGTAATGGAACCCTTTATTCACGACGGCGGTGCGGTAGGCCACGACATCCGTGTCTGGAGAGACCTGAGCGAAGGCGCAGGCATGGATATCGAAAAACAGGATGCAATGCTGCAGAAATCTCTGAATTTCCTTAAGGAGAAATTTGAAGGCTGATTCTGAAAGGTCCGTAGAGAAGCAGCATATGGACGGCGGGTTCTGCCCGGCCTTTCATATGAAAAGATATGCCGGACTGCAGTGACAGGGTCACGGTGGTCCGGCGGAGGATGAAGGCAGAATGAGC
>Ga0310695_10007894_pt1 | contig 16739 bp, 15 predicted proteins | sample RumenRJG_04DNA_FD_203882 | JGI IMG/M metagenome (GOLD analysis project Ga0310695, IMG submission 203882) | Bovine rumen microbial communities from Lethbridge, Alberta, Canada - RJG_04 (v2) (version 2) | ecosystem: Host-associated > Mammals > Digestive system > Stomach > Rumen | place: Canada...
CAGCGCGGTAGATATAGCCGTCGGGCGTGTTGGGGAATCGGGCGATGAAGTCGTTGATGAGTCCGACGTAGGCCGCAGAGTCGAGCGAGGCCTGCGCCATATAGAGCGTCAGCATCGCCTGGTCGAGGTCTTGGGGCAAGTCCTTCTTGATATGCGTGCTGCGCAGTGTCGGGTCGTTGATGCTCAGGCCGCTGATGATGAGCGAGTCAGCAAAGCGTGCGCTGACGGCATAGCTCAGCGTGTCGTCCTGACGGTAGGGCTGCTGCATCAGTCCGATGACCTCGCCGGCCTCGTTCAGTAGCGGACAGCTCGTCGTGCCCTCGGGCATGTTGAGGGCTACGGTGTAGTAGGCATATCGGTCACGGAAGGTTTCTGCCTTGCGGACGGTACCTGTAGGCACCTGCTTCGTCTCGCGGTAGGGCAGCAGCCACACCATAGCGTCGGACGGCGCATCGGTGGCGGCAACGGTCAGGGGAACGGTCTTCTTGGCGGTGACGCGGAAGCGGGCCACGTCGTAGGTGTCGTTGGCACCAAGCATACAGGCTACGGGCAACTCCTGTCCGTTAGCGTCGATGACGATGGCGCTCGATGCACCCTTGAACGGCGTGAAGCTACTGACGGCCTCGCCGCGTTCGCCGGTGAAGAATCCGCAGGAACTGCCTAAGAGCGTGCCCTTGTCGTCGAACGTCTTGAGCATGAATACTGACTTCGTGGCCTTCTTCACCCACGAAGGTTGCGCCGTCACAGCAACAACTACGGACAGCGCCAATATTAAAGTATAGAATCTTTTCATAATTTAAGCAGTTCTTTTGCATTCTGAATAGCGGCTGCCGTCACGTCGCTACCACTCAACATCTGTGCTATCTCGCTGACGCGTTCGTCGGCTGTCAGCTCGGTCATCGTGCTCGTCGTGCCGCTCTTGGTCTCGGCTTTGGCCACTTTGTAGTGACTGGTGCCGAGGGCTGCAATCTGCGGCAGATGGGTGATGCTAATGACCTGTCGCTCGTGGCTGCCCATCTCCTGCATCAGCTGGGCCATCTGCTCAGCCACACGTCCACTGACGCCTGTGTCTATCTCGTCGAAGATGATGGTCGGCAGCTTCACGGCCCCGCTGATCATCACTTTCAGCGACAGCATGACACGGGCAATCTCACCGCCCGACGCCACTTGGGCTACAGGCTGGAGTGGGGTAGAGGTGTTGGCCGAGAAGAGGAACGACACCTTGTCCTGTCCGCTGCGCGACAACTCCGACTGTCCGATGTTGATGGCGAAACGCACGTTGGGCATTCCTAAAGGCACGAGCCGCTGCTGCATCTCCTTCTCTATCTGTCGGGCGGCCTTCGTGCGCTGTCGGCTCAGGGCGTTGGCTAGCTCTTGACATTTCTCTTTCAGCTGTTGGCACTTGGCTTGCTGCTCCTGCAGGGCGTCGTCGCTGTTCCCGATGGCCGACAACTTCTGTTTGAGGTCATCGCGCATTGTGATGAGTTCGGCAATACTGTCGGCGTGGTATTTCTTCTCGAGGTCGTAGATACGGTCGAGACGGTTATTGACAGCGTCCAGTTCGGCGGGGTCGAAGTCGACATCCTCCAGACTGCTGCTCACCTCCTGCGCCACATCTTTCAGTTCGATATAGGCAGAGTCCATACGCTCGGCCAGCTCTTTGGCAGCAGGCAGTACACGCTCGATGCCTTTCAGCGCAGCGGCGGCGGTGCGTAGTGATGCAACGATGCCCGTCTCGTCGGCCGACAGCGCGTTGTCGGCTTCGTAGAGGGCACTCTTGATGTCCTCGGCGTGGGTCATCGTCTCGCTCCGTTGCTCCAGTTCCTCCTGCTCGCCGTCAACTAAACGGGCGTCGTTGAGCTCGTTGAACTGGAACTGCAGGAAGTCGGCGTTCTGGCGGTTCTGCTCGATGGCGTCCTTCAGCTCCTGCAACTGCCGTTCGGCTTGCGTGTAGTCAGCAAATGCCTGACCGTAGGCCAGCAGCTCCTTCGAGTCGCCAGCAATGATGTCGACCACCGACAGCTGGAAGTCCTGTTTCTGGAGCAGCAGATTCTGGTGCTGTGAGTGTACGTCTACCAGTTGCTCGCCTAGTTCCTTGAGTGTGGTCAGCGCCACCGGGGTATCGTTGACGAAGGCGCGGCTCTTGCCGGCTGCCGTCAGTTCGCGTCGGATGATGGTGTCGTTGGCGTCATACTCGATGTCGTTGTCGGTGAAGAACGGTTCCATCTGGTAGCGCGACAGGTCGAAGTGTGCTTCGATGACGCATTTGTCGGCTCCCTGCTTGATGGTCTTCGAGTCGGCACGCTGGCCTAAGAGCAGGCCAATGGCGCCGAGGATGATACTCTTGCCGGCACCCGTCTCGCCGGTAATGACCGAGAAACCCGGGTGCAGTTGGATGTCGAGTGTGTCAATGAGTGTAAAGTTCTTGATATATAGCTGTTTAAGCATCTCAAAATCATTGTTTGATTTTCTCCCAAGTGTTGTTCTGGGAGGCGTTGATACCGAAAAGGATGTCGTAGACGGCTTCCTTCTCCTTCTGTGTGCCCTTACCTTTATATATATTAGCCAGTTCGTCTTTCTTGTAGTCCGTCCATATCTGCGGCAGTAGCGACAGTGGTTTGTCTTCGTGGGCTTTCTTCAGTCCGGTCTCTAAGGCCGTCGATACTTCGGTGCGTCCGCGCTCTACATTGGTGGCCATCTCGTCGAGCCCCTTGCGGTAGTAGTCGTACTGCAACTGGCGGAAAGGCTTGAGGGCCTCGTCTAAGTAGTCGTTGATGATGGCAAAGCGGTTGCGTGAGTCTTCAAACGACTTCCATCCCGGGTAGCCTAAGTCTTGGGCGTTGTTCACCAGATACATGCAGCGCTGTAGCACGTCGGTGCCTCCGAAGGGCGAGAAGGTGTCGAGGTCGAGACCGATGATGAGATAGGCGTAATAAGCAAAGAGGGCCGTCAGCTGGTTGTCGATGTTCTCGTCGTTGAAGTTCAGCTGGTCGAACTGTGCAAACTGAAACTGGAACTGCTTGTCGGTGTTGTTATAGATGGTTGTCGTGTAGGCAGAGTTCCATACCGGGCGGTTGGCCTGTATGATGGCCGTACACTCGAAGCGGTTCTCGGCTTGAACGTATTTGTCGACGGTGATGTTGAAGTTGCATTGTATGCGCTCGTTCTGCTGGAACTGCAGTTCCGTCCACTGGCGCTCGTTGACAAATTGCTCGAGCGTCTGCTTCAGGTTCTCAAAGACGGAGGCGTCGGTGCCCTGAATCTTCGAGTGGTTGATGTTAATCTTGGCTTCCAGTTCCTGCGCCCCTGCGGGGCTAAAGAAGAAATAACAAAGAACAAAGAATAAAGTTCTTAGCACTTTCCGGGCAGATGAAGGAGTTAGAAGTCTGTTCATAGAGTTTCCCACTTTATCCTTTTTATTTATTCTTTGTTATTTGTTCTTTTTTCTTTATTCTTTAGCGCAGCGCCTGAATCTTTATTCTTTAGCGCAGCGCCTTCTTTAGCGCAGCGCTTGCGCTTCGCGCAGTCTGATGCGTGTCAGCACCTGCTTGGTGTTGTAGGTGAACTCTCCGCCCAGTATCCAGCTGTAGTAGCCGGGGTCGAAGCGCAACACGTCGGCCACAGGCTTGCCCTTGTGCTTGCCGAAGTTGAACACCTCGGTGCGCACGCCGTTGACCTCCTGCCAGACGATGCGTCCAGCGAAGTCGACATTGTCATTCTGCTTCGAAAACTCAGCTAATTTGTCCATATCGTTCTCGAGCACCTTCTCCGGGTCTTCGTTAGCGCCCGGAGCATACTTGTCGAGCTCGCCCATCAGCACGCGGTAGGTGGCCTCGGTGTCCTGGTCGGCGCGGTGAGCCTCGAAGTCTTCCTCCATCTTGCGGCCGCAGTAGAACTTATAGGCGGCAGCCAGGTTGCGGCGCTCCATCTTGTGGAAGATGGTCTGTGCGTCAATCAGTCGGCATTTCGCAAAGTCGAAGTCGATGCCGGCGCGCAGAAACTCTTCGGCCAGCAGAGGCACGTCGAAGTGGTTGGAGTTGAACCCGGCAATATCGCTGCCTGAGAACACCTCGTTCAGCTTGGCGCTGAGCTGCTTGAAGGTCGGCTTGTCCTTGACGTCGTCGTCGCCGATGCCTGTCAGCTGGGTGATGAACGGGTCGATAGGACGCTCGGGGTTGATAATCTCGTTACCGCGCTCCTCGCGTCCGTCGGGGTACACCTTAATATATGATAGCTGGATGACGCGGTCTTTCACCATATCCAGTCCCGTGGTCTCTAAGTCGAAGATGACCAGCGGCTTCTTCAGGTTCAGTTTCATCTGTCTATGAACTATAAATTATCAACTAATCGTTGAGCAGCATGGGCATCATCAGCATCAGCACATCCTGGTTCTCGGGCTGCTCAGAGGGCAGCACCAGTCCGGCGCGGCTGGGGTCGGCCAGCTGGATGACAATCTCGGGGCAGTCGAAATTGCTGAGCACTTCGATGAACGAGGAACCCTTGAAGCCGATGCTCATGGGCTGGCCGTTGTAGTCGCAGCTCATGCGCTCGGTTGCCGTCTTCGAGAAGTCGTAGTCCTCGGCGTCCAACTGCAGCGTCGAACCTTCCACGTGGAAGCGGATAAGGTTGCTGGAGTCGTTGGCGAAGGGTTGTACGCGGCGCAGGGCTGCCAACAGTCCGCTGCGGTCAACGCGCAGCTCGTTGGGGTTGTTCTGCGGAATCACCGAGTTGTAGTTGGGGTAGCGGCCTTCGATGAGTCGGCAGAGGATGATGCCGTCGCCATAGTTGATTTCGGCGTTGCGCTCGTCGAAACGGATGGTGATGTCGCCACCGTCCTTGCCTAAGAGGTTCTTCAGCAGCGAGGCTGGCTTCTTCGGCAGGATGAAGGATGCCGGCTGGTCGCTCTTGATGCTATAGATCTTGTTACGCACCAGTTTGTGTCCGTCAGAGGCTACGACAGCCAGACAGTCGGGCGTCAGGTCGAAGTAGATGCCGTTCATCACCGGGCGCAACTCGTCCTGAGCCGTAGCGAAGATGCTGCGGTTGATGTTCTCGGCCAGCATCTGGTTGCTGATGACGATGGTCGTAGCGGCGTCGCCGACGGTCTGTGCCGTAGGATATTCGTCGGCATTCTCCGTAGGCAGGCTGAACAGACCGTTCTGATAGGTAATCTTGGCTATGCTCGACTGCAGGTCAACGTCGAACGTGATGGGCTGCTCAGAGAAACCCTTGACAGCCTCCAATAGGTCGTGATTGCCGATGGCAAAGCGTCCGTCGCTGTCGCTCTCGGTCAGCTCCACCGTTGTCTGCATCGTGTTCTCGCTGTCAGATGCCGTCAGCCGCAGGGTCTGTCCGCTGATGTCGAAAACGAAGTCACCCAAGATGGGAAGGGCGTTCTTACTGTTGATAACTCTGGAGAGTGCGACGAGCTTTGAGCTCAGTGCCGTGCTTGATACTGTGAATCTCATATTGTTTCTTTGTTTTTAGTTGCTTCGTATTTGGACTACAAAATTACAAAAAAAAGTGTTATTAGAAAAATTTATGCTTAAAAATTCTCGTTTTCAAACTATTTTTAGTACTTTCGCGGTCGCAAATCGCTTAAATCAACAATTTAATACATTAAATAATATGGATTTAACAGGAAGAATTATTGCTGTATTGCCAGCACAAAGTGGTGTCTCGCAGCGCACCGGAAACTCGTGGATGTCTCAAGATTATGTCATTGAGGTTCCCGGACAGTATCCTCGTCGTTGTGTTTTCCGCATCTTCGGTGAAGACCGCATCAAGCAGTTTAACATTCAGTTGAACGAGGACGTGACCGTTCAGTTCGATATTGACGCTCACGAGTATCAGGGACGTTGGTTCAACGATGTCCGTGCCTTCAACATCATCCGCGGTCAGGTCGCTCCCGTCGCAGCAGCACCCGTTCCCGGTGCCGCTCCCTTCCCCCCTGCACAGCCCGCAGCTCCTGCTGCTGATGCCGCTCCGTTCCCGCCGGCTCAGGAGGCTCCGGCCGAAGGTTCTGCCGACGACCTGCCGTTCTAAGGCTTATAATAGTATTGTCCGCGTCGTCGCGTAATGCGACCGTAGTTGATAGCGTGGACAGGACAATGATGATAGCAGCTGAGACAACACGTACAGCTGCTATCATTTTTCCATACCGGTGTGTCGTCAAATGTGATGTCGCCGACGGGACACACCTCAGCACACTTGCCGCAGTGGATGCAGACGTCGGCATCGACGGTGAACTTCTTGTCGGTTATCATAAAGCGGTTGAAGTAGGCACCGATCACGTGGGTGAACGTCCAGGGCGTCAGTCCGAGCGTCAGCTGTGAGTAGCCCGTCTGCCGTTCGGTGACGATGCGCTCGAAGTCGGTCAACCGGCGGCTGGCCTCATCCTTCTTCTCACGCTCGCGTTCGGGTGTGTCGGTATACATAAACGGCAGACAAACGTAGCTCTCGGGCATCGTCAGCGACTGACAGCTGTCGAGCACGATGTCCTTTGTGCTCAGCTCGTCGGCCAGCATCTTCATCGCCAGTCCCGTACTGTCGCCACACGTACACAGGGCGTACGCGTAGTGCCCCCCAGCGTTGTCGATGCGTAGCCTGTCCACAAACTCGCGGACGATATGTGGCGGTTGCCAGCCGTGAATGGGAAAGCAGAAGCCTATCCTCTCCCCATCCTCTAAGGTGTATTCACACGTCCCCTTCAGTTCCTGGGGTATGAAGAGCAGTCGCTCATTGGTAGCAGCCGCTAACCGCTCTGCCGCCCATCTCGTATTGCCTGTACCTGAAAAATAAAATATCATGGTGCAAAATTACAAAAAAAAATCGTAACTTTGCACCCGCAATGAGATATTTTGTAACTTTTAGCTATGATGGCAGCCGTTATCACGGATGGCAGATACAGCCTAACGGTGACTCGGTACAGGCACAGCTGCAGCGGGCACTTTCGCTGCTGCTGCGTCGTGAAATTATCGTGACAGGAGCGGGACGGACGGATGCTGGCGTACATGCCCGCATGATGGTGGCGCACTTCGATATTGACGACGAGACGGACGGGCGACAGCTGGCCTACAAGCTGAACAAACTGCTGCCGCGCGACATTGCCGTCGCGAAGGTGGAGCGCGTGGCTGACGACCTGCATGCACGCTTCTCGGCCACCAGCCGGATGTATCGCTACTATCTGCATACGGCGAAGAATCCGTTTTTAAGTAATACTTCATGTGAAATTCATTATCCGCTGGATTTCAACAAGATGAACGAAGCTGCAAAAGTGTTGATGGAGTATGAGGACTTCGGTGCCTTCTGCAAAGCTCATGCCGACGTGAAGACCACGCTGTGCCACGTGACGGTGGCCGAGTGGCACCAGATGAGCCCGACAACCTGGTACTTCGAGATACGTGCCAACCGCTTCCTGCGTAATATGGTTCGCGCCGTTGTGGGCACGCTCGTCGATGTGGGTCGCGGACGTGTCTCGATAGAAGATTTTTGCAAGATTATTGAAGGAAAAAAGCGGACAGAGGCAGGTGAGTCGATGCCTGCTCACGCCCTGTTTTTAGAGGATATAACTTATTAGAAAATGTGGCTTGTATTAGCATTTATGTCGGCAGCTCTGTTAGGCTGTTACGACTCGTTTAAGAAAGAGGCTTTGAAGGATAACGCGGTCATTCCCGTGCTTTTTCTCAACACGCTGTTCTCGTCGTTGGTGTTCCTGCCGTTCATCGTCTTGAGCGGTACGACAACCGTGCTCGACGGCAGCATCTTCCATGTGGCATCAGGCGGATGGGAGGTTCATAAGTATGTCGTGCTGAAGGCTGTCATCGTGCTGTCGTCGTGGGTGTTAGGCTATTTCGGCATGAAGCACTTGCCCCTGACCATCGTCGGTCCGATCAACGCCACGCGCCCCGTGATGGTGCTCGTCGGCGCCCTATTGGTGTTCGGCGAACGGCTGAACGGGTGGCAGTGGATAGGTGTGCTGCTGGCTGTGGCCTCGTTCTTCCTGTTGAGCCGTTCGGGCAAGAAGGAGGGCATCGACTTCAAACACGACCACTGGATCTACATGATAGTAGGTGCGGCCGTCTTAGGGGCTGTCAGCGGTCTGTACGACAAGTACCTGATGGCACCCGTCAGCGAGGGCGGGGTAGGGCTCGACCGCATGCTGGTGCAGTCGTGGTACAATATCTATCAGTGTGGCATGATGTTAGCGATGCTGTGGCTGCTGTGGTGGCCCAAGCACAAGGAGACGACGCCGTTCCACTGGGCGTGGTCTATTGTGGGCGTCAGTCTGTTCCTCTCGGCAGCCGACTTCATGTATTTCTACTCACTGTCGTTGCCGACGGCTATGATCAGCATCGTATCGATGATACGTCGCGGCTCCGTCGTCGTCAGCTTTCTCTTCGGCGCCCTGATTTTCCGCGAGAAGAACCTGAAAGCCAAAGCCTTCGACCTGGCACTCGTCCTGTTGGGTATGGTCTTCCTCTATATTGGCTCGAAGTAAAATAGACCGTTTATAAATAAAAATGTTGTTAAATGCTCGTCGGTTTCCGTTTTTCTTTGTAATTTTGCAGCTGGTTTATGAAGCTTACATCAGATGAAAGATAATGTGAAGGCCGCCGTAGAGCGTATTCTCGACGGCTACCTTGAAATGAACAATCATCGTAAGACGCCTGAGCGTTATGCGATTTTGCGTGCCATTTACGACACCAACGGACATTTCACGCTGGACGAGTTGGGTGAAAAGATGATCAAGGTGTACAAGTTTCCCGTGAGCCGGGCAACGCTGTACAACACGCTGAATCTCTTTATGGAGCTGCGGTTGGTCATACGTCACCGTTTCCAGGGTACGACGAAGTATGAGGCCTGTTACGACAACAACTCGCACTGCCACCAGATGTGTACCGTCTGCGGCAAGGTGACGGAGGTCAGATCGCCCGAGATAGCCGATGCCATCAACGAGCTGCACCTGAAGCGTTTCCGTAAGGACGGTTTTACGCTTTACATCTACGGCATCTGCTCGACCTGTCAGGCCAAGATTACAAGGCGGAAGAATTTAAGAAAGACAACAAAAACAGATATTAACGACAATGAACCAAGGTAAAGTTGACGTCCTGCTGGGACTGCAGTGGGGCGACGAAGGTAAAGGTAAGGTGGTCGACGTGCTGACCCCCAAGTATGATGTTGTAGCCCGTTTCCAGGGAGGTCCCAATGCGGGTCATACGCTGGAGTTCGAGGGACAGAAATACGTGTTGCGCTCCATTCCCTCGGGTATCTTCCAGGGTGGAAAGGTGAACATCATCGGCAACGGCGTGGTGCTGGCTCCCGACCTCTTCATGGACGAGGCAAAGGCGTTAGAGGCGAGCGGCCATGAGTTGAAGTCGCGCTTGCACATCTCGAAGAAGGCTCACCTCATCATGCCGACGCACCGTGTGCTCGACGCAGCATACGAGGCCCAGAAGGGCAAGAACAAGGTAGGAACCACCGGTAAGGGCATCGGTCCGACCTATACCGACAAGGTGAGTCGCAACGGTCTGCGCGTGGGCGACATCCTCGAGAACTTCCCTGAAAAATATGCTGCCGCCAAAGCCCGCCACGAGGCTATCTTGAAATCGCTCAACTTCGACTACGACATCGCAGAGGTCGAGAAGAAGTGGCTCGAGGGTATAGAGTATCTGCGCCAGTTCCCCATCGTCGACTCTGAGCACGAGATCAACGGTATCCTCAAGAGTGGCAAGTCGGTGCTCTGCGAGGGTGCTCAGGGTACGATGCTCGACGTCGACTTCGGCAGCTATCCCTTCGTGACCTCTTCAAACACTATCTGTGCCGGCGCCTGCACGGGTCTGGGTATCGGTCCCAACAAGATTGGCGACGTCTTCGGCATCATGAAGGCCTACTGCACGCGTGTCGGTGCCGGTCCGTTCCCCACAGAGCTCTTCGACGAGACGGGCAAGCTCATCCGCGACCTCGGCCATGAGTACGGTGCCGTTACGGGTCGTGAGCGCCGCTGCGGCTGGATTGACCTCGTAGCCCTGAAGTACTCAATCATGGTGAACGGCGTGACGAAGCTCATCATGATGAAGAGCGACGTGCTCGACGGCTTCGACACCATCAAGGCTTGCGTGGCTTACAAGCAAAATGGCCAGGAGATTGACTACTTCCCCTACAACATCGAGGACGGCATTGAGCCCGTCTACCGCGAACTGCCCGGCTGGAAGACCGATATGACGAAGTTCACCAGCGAAGACCAGTTCCCGCAGCAGTTCAAGGACTACATCCAGTTCCTTGAGGAGCAGCTCGAGACGCCCATCTGTATCATCAGCATTGGTCCTGACCGTGAGCAGACCATTGTGAGACATTAAACATTAAAGATTAAAAATTAAATTTCAGAAATTAAAGATTAAAGATTAAATTTCAGATATTTGTAGATTAAATTTCAGATATTATAAATTTCAGAAAATATAAAAATAAATTTAGGACGTTAGGCATAAACATTAAACATTATGAAGGCTGACAACCAAATAGTGTTGGATTCTAAAGCATTTGCAATTCGGATCATAAAACTGTATAAATATCTTTCTGAAGAAAAAAAAGAGTTTGTGATGTCGAAGCAGATTCTGAGATGCGGCACAAGTGTTGGAGCAAATATTAGCGAAAGCATATTTGCACAAAGCCGAATGGATTTTGTCAGCAAGATGAGCATAGCATTAAAGGAAGCCAGCGAAACTAAATATTGGTTGGAGCTTTTGATGGAAACAGACTACATCACAAAAATGCAATATGAATCCATAGCCGATGACATTAGTAAGATAATAGGTACGCTGGTTAATATTGTTAAATCGACGAAGAATAATGTTTAATGTCTAATGTTTAATGTCTAATGTCTAATGTTTCATGTTTAATGTTTAATGTTTAATGTTTAATGTTTAATGTCTAATGTCTAATGTCTAATGTTTAATGTTTAATGTTTAATGTTTAATGTAACTATGAAACCTTCGATTCCCAAAGGAACACGCGACTTCGGACCACAGGAGATGGCCCGTCGCAACTATATCTTCAATACCATCCGCAGCGTGTACGAACTCTACGGCTTCCAGCAGATAGAGACGCCCGCGATGGAGACCCTGCAGACGCTGATGGGCAAATATGGCGAGGAAGGCGACAAACTGCTGTTCAAAGTGCTGAACAGCGGCGACTGCCTGGCTAAGGTGACTGACGAGGAGCTACAGGAGCGCAACGCCCTGCATCTCGCTGCCAAGATGTGCGAGAAGGGTCTGCGCTACGACCTCACCGTGCCCTTTGCCCGCTATGTGGTGATGCACCGCGAGGAACTGCAGATGCCCTTCAAGCGCTATCAGGTGCAGCCCGTGTGGCGTGCCGACCGTCCGCAGAAAGGCCGCTACCGCGAGTTCTACCAGTTCGACGGCGACGTCGTCGGCAGCGACTCCCTGTTGAACGAGGTCGAGCTGATGCAGATTGTCGACACCGTCTTCAGCCGCTTCGGCGTGCGCGTACAGATAAAGATTAACAACCGCAAGATACTCAGCGGCATTGCAGAGGTCATCGGTGCTGCCGACAAGATTGTCGACATCACCGTCGCCATCGACAAGCTCGACAAGATAGGCATCGACAACGTCAACGCCGAACTGCGCGAGGACGGTCTCACCGAAGAGCAGATCCAGAAGCTGCAGCCCATCATCCTGCTCGAAGGCACTAACGACGAGAAGCTCAACACCATCGCCGACGTGCTGAAGGACAGCGAGACGGGCCTGAAAGGCGTCGAGGAGCTCCGCTACATCCTCAATATGCTCAGCGGCAATGGTCAATCTTCAATGTTCAATGGTCAATGTTCAATGGTCAATGAGCTTCAGCTCGACCTCACGCTGGCACGCGGCCTGAACTACTACACCGGCGCTATCTTCGAGGTGAAAGCCCTCGACGTGCAGATCGGCTCTATCACCGGCGGTGGCCGCTACGACAACCTCACCGGCATCTTCGGTATGCCTGGCCTGTCGGGTGTGGGCATCAGCTTCGGCGTCGACCGCATCTACGACGTTCTCAACCAGCTCGACGCCTATCCGAAGAACGCTGTCACCAGCACCCAGCTGCTGTTCATCAACTTCGGCGAGCAGGAGACGGCCTATTGTCTGCCCATTGCCGCGAAGGCCCGTCAGGCAGGCATCCGTACCGAGGTATTCCCCGATTCGTCGAAGATGAAGAAGCAGATGGCCTATGCCAACGCCAAGCATATCCCCTTCGTCGCATTGGCTGGCGACAACGAGATAGCGGCTGGCAAGGTGACGCTGAAGAACATGGATACGGGCGAGCAACAACTGTTGACACCAGACGAGCTCGTAGCGGCCCTCAACGCCTGACAACACGCAAAATAAACAACGGATTTCACAGATTCTTGGACGAGCCAAGCGGCAAAGCCGAGCGAAACGGATTCTTTAAGTCTCTGATTGTCAGTATGGCTAAAATCCGTATAATTCGTGAAATCCGTTGTTTTTATAACACAGCCTCCGTGTTTAGCGAGTACTTGCAGGTGGCGTCTTTTTAAAACTGTCAACTGTCAACTGTAAGACATACTTACGGCTTATCCATTGGTAAATCATGTTCCGACACCGGTTGCCGCTGTTGTCGAGACCCTGTTGCAGTCTCACCCGCTTCGCATCCTCTGTGGTGAACTACCTTCTTTACATCTAATTCATATCAAAATATCGTCAAATTCGTAGGTAAATTACAAAATTTATGAAAATTTACTTGTTTGCATAGAAAATAATATGTAATTTTGTAGCGCAATTACAATAGTAACACAAATATTGCTTCTATGATAAGAGATTTTTGGGTAAAGAATTACCTTTCCATTCGAGACAAGCAAGAATTGAATTTCTTAGCTAAGGGACCATCGTCGGAACTTGTTACAGAAGTTACCGATGGCGTATTCTTGTATAAATTAGGCATCCTGTATGGTTCGAATGCTTCTGGCAAGTCTAATATGCTAATTGCCTTAAATGAAGTATTTCGCATACTGGTGTTGCCTAAATCAGATGCAACCAAAAGAATCAACGGCAGCATACCATTCATTCTTACAAAGAACGAACCCATTGAGATGCATGTGTCATTCTATGCTAATGGCATCAGATATGATTATGATGTGTCATTTAATGAGAAATACATTTTGAATGAAGTCTTGTACTATTATCCCAATAAGTCAAAGTCATTGTTCTATGAGCGTTCATTTTTTGGTGAAAACATACAGGCCGATGTCAAGTTTGGTACAAGCCTGAAACTACAGGTCAAGACCCAAGAAAGTATTCGCGAGAATACATTGAATAATCATAGTGTCTTGTCTGTATGCAGCAAGGCAGCATTGAAAGAGGATATTGCACCATTCAATATGCTCTACAACTGGATTATGGACAACTATCATGATGTGGATGGTGATGGAGAGAAAGGTATTGTTGAAATCCTAAAGAATGCTTACAACACTCCTCCAAAGCGTAAATTCTATAACACAATGCTACAAAAGGCCGATTTGAACATCTTGGAATATCGACCGATTGTAGAAGATCGTTTCATTCCATCGGAGTATCGAGAACGCATTCAAAAGGAAAACATTCCCGAAGAAATGAAGGAGGCCTTGATAAAACCGACGGCAGATTCTGTGGCGTTTGTTAATCATTCTAATGATGGAGATTTTGACATTCCACTCAAATGGCAGTCAAAAGGAACTTTGAAATACATACGCATTTTGGATGCATTATATGATATGATAACAAGTTCTCACGTGTATTATCTTGATGAATTAGGAGAGGATTTGCATAATGATTTGCTGTACTACTATCTTAATGTTTTCTTATTCAACTCAGACAAATCACAGCTTATTATCACAAGCCAGGAGACAACGCTCCTTTCCCAAGACTTGATCAATGAGAACAGAGGCGTCGTATGGTTTGTGGAGAAGAACAAAGAGACGGCATCATCCGAGTATTCCCGCGGTGATTCATTTGGATTGCACAAGAACCTCTCTCTGTATAACTCTTATCGCATAGGCCGATTAGGGGCAAAGCCAGAACTGGGTAGTATCTTTATAAATCTGGAGGATTGATATGGGAAAGCAACGTCAAACAGCACTTATCTTGGGTGAAGGACCAACTGAGTTCTTTTACTTCAAATCCTTGTGCGATGTGTTCAAGCGCTTGACCATCAAGCCAGATTATCCCAAGCACACAAACCTCAAGGAACTTGAAGCGAAGATAGAAGAAGGCGTCGCCATGGGCTACAGCCACATCTTCTGCATCATCGACATGGATACGAAGGACAAAGAGCCTGAACACTCACAATACATACGGTTGAAAGCGAAGTATGCCGAACCAATCAACAAACCAAAGAAAGGTATATACTGCAAGGTCGAGTTCTTCGAGACCCACCGCTGCACAGAACTTTTCTTCCTCTATTACTTCCGCTACACCTCACGTCCATACGAGGATCAAGAATCACTGCTAAAAGATCTGAACCAGTGTGTGGAATATCGGAAAACGATAGAATTTTTCATTAAGAGCAAAGGACTGCACTCATATTTTGAACGAAATGGAGGTTCTTTGGCATCTGCAACAGCCAATGCCAATCACTCTATGGAAGAAAAGCAAACGAGTGGCAGAGACTACACTTACTCTGAACTTGGAAAAATGATGAAAACATTAGAGAACTTATGACACCAAACAAGCAATTCAATTCCTACAAGGAGGGGCTGGACCTGGAGTTCCTGCGGGAGTACTGCATGGAGCACGGGGAGCGGCGCGTGATGGAGCGGGGTGAGACGCTGTCCTCAGGTGGTACAGATGCTCTCGCTCAAGGACATCGCCTCGTTCCTCAATGTTACACCTGTTTATCTAAGCAAGATCCGCAAGGAAATCACGTTTAGCAAAGAAAAATAGCCCGAATTTATAAAACTAGTTTTAGAGGAGCACCCTCGGCACCTAATTTCTGGAGCGTGTCGAGGGCTTTTTCGTGCCTTTTTGTGTAACTTCGCAGCAAAAAACAAGCAAATGCAAACTAAATGCAAACAAGATGCAAACAACATTTGCCTCTATTTTGTGTTGGTTTTATTAGTTTTGCACGCAAAAATAAAGAAAGATGAAACAAATATTGATTCTATTGGCTGCTTGTCTGCTGATTGGGTGCTATTCTAATAACAGTAGTGACAAATCGAATGTCCTTCAGGGAGCATGGACGCTGCGGCAGGTGGAATATCCCTACGACCGCCCTGATACGTATTACAAACCAGAGAACACCCTGCTTCGGCTATATGACGGCGACAGCGTGGTGTATCAGTGTTGGCTGAACAAGACAGAGCCGGGGTTCATCATAAGGCCCGAGCTGAAGTGCCCTGTGACGCTGTTTGACAAGGGGCATGGCGAATATGTCTATATAGAGGAGGACAGCCCACGCCCATTGACAATAGCGAATGATTCAACGATAGTCATTCAGCAGCAGGGAATACTGTACACTTACCTTCGCGCCGATGACATTGGGGAGGAATGGGGTGCAGACATCATTAATATCATTGCCGAAGGCACAAAAAACGGCCCTTCAGAGGAAGCACAGAGCTATGTGCTGTCTGCCAAGGAACGACATCAGTCCAATGTTATTAACAGTTTTATTCTCTTCACCACTCTCGTCGTTATTCTTATGCTTCTCATCGTGCGTATTACCATTCAGTACCGCAGGGACAGGCAAAGACTCCAACTGCAATTTCAGCAGATTCAGGAGGTGCAACAGGAACGTCCGCAAACAGTCAGAAAAGCTATTGAATCAGTGGAAGAAGCCTATTTTGCGTCTGGTGATTACGAGGTGCTGCAGCGTCGCATCGCTACCGGACAGCGACTGAGGAACGAAGACTGGCAAGAGATAGAAAGCCATACCAGGAAAGTATATCCAGGATTCTGCAGTCAGTTGAAGGGTCTGTATGCCATGTCTGAACTTGAATATCAGGTATGCCTGCTCATCAAACTCCGTATGGCTCCGAAGGACATCGCCGCCGTGTTGGCTCGCGACATGAGCACCATCAGCACCGTGCGTAGCCGACTCTATGGCAAAGTGTTCGGTCGTAAGGGAGGAGCAAAGGAATGGGATGATTTTATCCGTTCCATCGGCGTATAAACTGTATGCCAACAAAATGCAAAGTGAATGCAAAGTAGATGCAAACTCAGAAACTTGGTCAGGTTGTAGAAAGACCGTACTTTTGCAGCGAGTTAGTTCACTCGAAGTCAAACCAAATTAAAAAGTAAAGCTTATGAAACGAGTAATGTTAGTGATGGCAGTGGCACTCATGAGTGCGCTGCAGGTGAGTGCCCAGAACGTGAAGATTGACGACAAGGAACTTGTCGGCGTGTGGCTTATGGAGTCGATGCAATGGGAGGGCGAGAAGAAAACCGTGTGTGGAAAGCAGACAGGCTACACGCAGTTCAAGTACTACGGGGCAGACGGCGAGTATGCCTGTGCTGAGATTGCCATGACCAAGGACGGCAAGTGTGTGGTGATGCCTCACGAGTATGGCACTTATACGTTCAAGGATGGCTGGTACTCAGAAATGGGACGTGAGGCCATCAAGGATGCCATCGTATGGGTGGACAAGACCACGACAAAGGGCACATGGCAGAAGCGCCACGACATTTGGAAGAAACAATTGAACATGCCTGAGAAGCTGCGCAAGTACATCGTGGATTGCTGCAAGATGA
>Ga0310695_10007896_pt1 | contig 16735 bp, 19 predicted proteins | sample RumenRJG_04DNA_FD_203882 | JGI IMG/M metagenome (GOLD analysis project Ga0310695, IMG submission 203882) | Bovine rumen microbial communities from Lethbridge, Alberta, Canada - RJG_04 (v2) (version 2) | ecosystem: Host-associated > Mammals > Digestive system > Stomach > Rumen | place: Canada...
CTTCAAGGCTTACATCATTGACATGAACGGGCCGTCTTACAGAATCAAGGCTACGGAAAAATGGATGAATGAACGAAAAATGAAGCAAAAACCAGAAAAATGAATACCTTTGCAGACGATCTCTAACTGTTCAACTTTCGTTGGCAAAACTGTTCACTTTTCGGTGGCAATTTACACATAATAAAAAAGGACGGCCTTGAATTGGCCGTCCTAGGGTGCGGGAGATCAGAGTCGAACTGACACGTCTTCACCAGACACTAGCTCCTGAAACTAGCGCGTCTACCATTTCGCCACTCCCGCGCTTAGGGAATGCAAAGATAGTAATTTTTTCTAAAGTTCTACCACGCGTTAAAGAGAAACAGATAGAAAATCTCTCGCTATTTGGTGTAGTCCCTCCTGAATCTTATGGGCTTGCTTGGCTGAAATATAAGTATCACCTACTTTATAATGCCGCATGAGGCCTGGAGAGATGCCGACACGCTTTGCAAACTTGGAAATGTTAAGGAAGTCGAATGCATTGAACATTGCGGATATGTCATACTTGTACTCAAATTCCAGATTTTTCAAATCCTCCGGGACTGGTTTGTTATCTTCGGCATACATATCGAGCAGTTCCTGATAACAAAGCAACATATTCGCCTTTGCTTCCTCCACAGTCTTTCCATCACCATGCAAAATGGTGCTCGTATTGTCGGTATACGCCCCGAATCCATTTTTGTCGCGTTCAATTATTACCAGTGCTTTCATCCAGTATTTGTTTTAAAAGTCTCTTTTGTAAACCCGGTTTGATCTCCTTGTTCCAATGCCTTTCAATATATATTTGTCCCTTCATACCACTCTTAACATAAACATCGTGACTTGCACCATGCCGGAACAATTGCCATCCATTTTTTACTGCGACTCTTTTCAATTCATTCCAGGTCATAATGGAATCGCGGTTCAAATATAGCGCAAAAATGCGTCTTATACAAGTTTTCATCAAAAAATATAACTTAACGCAATCATCAGGTCGTTGGGAAGGACGAAGAGTTTGTCGTCCGAGCCGATGATGCGTCCGCAGGTGGGGCAGGCATAGGTAACGTAACGAGTGTAGCCAGTCCACAGACCGATGCCGATATCGAGGTTCAGATGGCGCCCCAGCATCTTCGAGTATCCTCCGGCAATGCCGGCGCCGTATCTGTCACCTTCGGACGTTTCGAGGCTGACGGGCTCGGCTTCATTGAATTCCTGATATTGCATCTTGCCACTCAGCCACCATCCGGAATAGATATGCCAGGGCCAGTAACGCCCGCCCAAAGAATAGAGTTGCTGGCGCATCTCTCCCCCGCTGTCGTACTTCACGCCGGCGTTGACGCTCCAATGCCTCGCGAGGGCGTAGGAAGCCTCCAGATTTGCAGTGCCCGTGCGTGCGTAATCGATGAAGTTTGTCGAAAAGGACAGTTCCTGGGCGGAAAGGGAGGTGAAGCAGCCCGCAAGGGCGAGCTGCATCACCAAACACAAAAAAGTAAAGAAAAAGCGTTTCATAACTATAAATAACGATTGAATGCCAGATTGATATTGTTCCTGAATTCAGGATACAGGGACAAAAGTTTGTCCTGCAACTTGTCTCTGTCGGTAACGGCCGGTATAAGAGCCTTGTATATCCTGTAGAAATCCAGGCCGCGCTCGTCCAGGTAATAAAAGACCTGAGGATAGAACCAGTAAGAAGTGCCGAACATCGCCGCCTGCCCGGGATATCTTTCCCGGAAAAGTCTGGAACTGAGGTAGTAGGCCCACATCTCGGCGACCTCGCAATAACCTGCATACTGTTCGCCCCCGGTGCCATAGGTCATCAGACCCGAAGTTATAAAGGAACTGAGCACATATTCCACGAGCTTGTCCCACCATTCCACGCCGACTTGCTGGAAATGACTGGCATGAGCAAGTTCATGAACAGTCGTCGAGTATATCCCGGCATAGTCCGTATCGTCGCGCAATCCCAGAGTCACATCCGGAAGGAACCATTTCACCAGCTTCGCCCAATCTCCAAGATACTTCTTCACAAGATCCACATTGTCCACTGCGGAGCCGTGCTGCATCATAACGGTGCTGCTGGCCGACAGCTTCTGGAAAATCCACAGCCGGAGATTGGACGGAGGTTCCTTGATCGTGCCTTCCGCCGTCTTGCACTTTTCAAAATAATCGCATACGGTATTGTTGACCACGCACCTTGAAAAGAGACTGCGGTCGCTTTCCCTGCTCACTTCCATGCTGCAGCCTTCCTGGGAATGCCGGCCCATGGTGGAACTGGAGCCGCCTACCAGAATGAGATTCAGCCCTATGCCAAAGCCCTTCTTGTTCTTGAATACCAGCCAATAGCGCGGTTTTGTCGAAAAAGACTTGTCAATCACGTAGTATCCGTTTTCGTCGGTATACGCCTGGCCGATCTTTACGAACACATTGCAGGCGACTCTCACCCCCTTTACGCCTTCCGGGGAATCCGGTTTCCTGTCGTCAACGAGCGTGATGCGTCCCGAAGGCTTCGCAGCTCCACCCTTGGTGAGAGGGTCGGTTTCGAGCATCGAGGCATTGCCCGTCAGGCGAAAAGACTCCCTTTCCACTGCTCCCCAGTCAATCCACTCTTCGCCTGAACGGGTGTATACCTCGTGTTCGGTGATATGGCACTTGTCAAGTATTTCAAAAGGTACCGAGGACGGGAACTTGAAATCCGGAGACACCACTGCATATTGCCAGGTAATATCTCCTTCCGGGATATCCGGATCGTGGTAATAGTCCCCTTCGCGCACAATCTCGTAATCAAGAGGATGATCCAGCATCTCCACTCCCATCTCCACCAGCTGGTCATATTCTTCCTGGTCCCCGGGCAGGAAACGCACATAAAGGTCGGTTGCGCTGACATTGATCTCCCCTGCCTTTGTAGGATAGAGCGACTGCAGGGCTTTGGTAATGTTCTTCACAGAATAAGGGTCTTCCAGCCGGCGGCCGAGCACCATCATTCCATGTTCCAGTTCCGGCTCCTGCCCGTAGCTGTCATCCGTATCTATGGACGAAGCGTCGCAGGCACTCATCGCGGAGACGAGCCCCGCGGCAATCAAAGATTTCACCAAGTGTTTCATACCTCATCGTTTTTCTCGACGGCAAATGTAAGCGGTAAAAAGCGTTTTAAAAGTTTGCAATCGTTTATTTGGCTTGATGGGCAATGTATTGCATTACAGAAGGGTTTTGCTATCTTTGCATTCAGGTTTTACGACAACAAAATGAATATCCTTTATACTTTATTATTTCTGTTTGCCGCAGTCTTACCGAATGATACAGAGTTGTTTAGGGCCATCAAGGAAGACCCTTACGCCGCCGCGGGCAATTTAAGGCCTTATCTGGCCCCTTCAGAAAAAAATCCCGACACCAAGGCGCCGAGAGGCTACAAGCCCTTCTACTTTTCTTATTACGGGAGACACGGCAGCAGGCATCTTACCGGAGACATATCTTTCATAAGCGATTATGTCAAGATGCTTGGCGGTCTCGAAGCGGAATCAGCCCTTACGGAAGACGGCATGGAACTTCTCCGGCAATTGCGCTGGATGGAAGCGGAACACGAAGGGAACATGGGGATACTGACCGATACGGGATACAAAGAGGAAGAAGGCATCAGCGAACGTCTGCATAAAAGATTCCGAAGGATTTTCCATCAATGCCGGAGAAGAAAGGTCATGGTAAGGACCTCGCCATCCCTGCGAAGCGCAATGACCGGCACCAGTTTCATCATGGAACTGAGCAGGCACGGCCGGAAACTCGAATTCGACGTCAAGGGCGGGCAAAGGTACTATTTCACGAAATGGGACCCGAATCCGGACTTGGACGCCACGGAACTGAGGGTACTGGATTCCATGATACGCGTGAAGCTGGACACGGCCGCATTTGCACGCAGGTTTTTCCGCGACGAATCGCTCCTCAGGGAAGCACTGGCAGGGAGGAGTCTCGGAAAGGCGCAATATGAAATCATGCATATTCTGAGCATAGGCAGATGCATCAGTCCCGATGCCGCCACTTTAGCGCTTTTCAACGCAGAAGAGTTGTTCGATTATGCCGTAGTGCAGAACGCACGCACGGCTTCCTGGTTCCTGCACAGCAAGGAAACCGGGTTTTACAGGGACACCAATGCCGGCGCACCGCTTATCAACGAAATCGTATGCCGGGCGGAAGAAGCGATACAAGGCAACGGCATCTGTGCCGACCTGAGGTTCGGGCACGACTCGGGAGTAGCACCGACATTCAGTTTCCTGGGCATTGAAGGATATGACAATCCTTCCGCCCCGCTGGCCGATACCTGGCGCACATGGCCTGCATACAAGCATGTTCCAATGGCTTGCAGCCTGTCTCTCATCCTATACAGAAACCGCAAGGGAGATATTCTGGTAAAGATTCTTGAAAATGAAAGAGAGACCACGATTCCCGCAGTCTCTCCTTTCAAAGGCCCATATTACAAATGGGAAGATTTCAAGCGTTGGAGCACTAGAAAAATTTGACCTCCCTGCCCTCGATGGCGCTCATCAGAGAATTGCCTACGCGGCTGACGCCGAAGCGGAAGTAATCCTTGTTGAGCCATTCTTCTCCGAGAACATCGAGTCCGATGTTGTAGTAAACCAGCGCATCTTCTGCGGTAGCGATGCCTCCGGCAGCCTTGAAACCGACTTTGCGGCCGGTCGCTTTGTAGAAGTCGCGTATCGCCTCGCACATTACGCGGGCAGCTTCAGGAGTAGCGTTGACGGAGACCTTGCCTGTAGAAGTCTTGATAAAATCCGCCCCTGCCTCCATCGCAAGCATAGACGCCTTACGGATAAGTTCGGGAGTCTTGAGAAGGCCGGTTTCGAGGATAACCTTGAAAACCACCTTGCGGCCAAGACGTTCGCCTACAGCGTCGATCGCCTTCTTCATCGCGACGATCTCTTCTTTGGCACCAGCCTCATCACCTGCAAGGAACTTGTTGAGAGCAAGCACGATATCGATTTCATCGGCGCCATTTTCGACTGCCAGTTCGCATTCCCTGATCTTGACCTCGAGAAAACTCTGGGCCGTAGGGAAGCAGCTGGAAACCGCCGTCACGTGAAGCTCCTCGCAGGGCCTGTTTTCACGGACGATATTGGCGAGATTGGGGTATACGCAAACCGATGCCGGCAGCGGATATGAAGGGTATTCCTTTGTAAGGACAGTCACTTTGTCCACGAGTTTCCTGACGGACTCAGGGGTGTCTTCCGTATGAAGAGTCGTGAGATCCATGAAAGAAAAGCATTTCTTAAGAATTTCTGTCTGATTCATATTTATCCTTTGATTTGAATATTAAATCCTTCGTTTATAAGATCCTGTACCAGAGAGCGCATCTCCGCCTCCGAGTATTTCGCGAGCCCTTTGGCAGGGGTGGGACGGTCTATGGTGTAGACCATTATCTCCCGTGGATGCACCCTGCGGACTATATCCATCCAGGGCAGCAGGACTTCGGGACTGGCAGTGTCGAAACCAGGACTGCGCAGGAACATCGTCTGCATCACGAAATCGCCCTTGAACTTCTCCATCCCGCAGATGACATCCTCGACATTGTACTCCCCTGCCGGCTGGTTGATGCGGGACGCCAAGTCGGAGGTAGGGGCGTCGAGTTTCAGGATGGGATTGTCGACCTTGCGAAGGGCGTTGAACACGGAGTCCCTTGACAGCCTGGTGGCGTTTGTCAGCACCGACACCTTGGCTTCCGGATAGAACGCATCGCGCAAAGCAAGAGTATCGTCGATAATCTGCGGGAAGTCCGGGTTCAGCGTCGGTTCCCCGTCTCCGGAGAAGGTAATCGAGTCGATGGGAGTCCCGGTCTGACGGCACTCGCGAAGCTTGCTTTCCAGGGCAGTGCGCACGTCTGCAGCCGTCGGAATCACACGGTCTCCGGTGCCGTCCTTGTTCCATCCGCATTCGCAGTAGATGCAGTCGAAATTACAAAGCTTTCCGTTCCTCGGCAGAAGATTTATGCCAAGGGAACTCCCCAGCCTGCGGCTGGAAATAGGTCCGAAAACCGTCTCTTCCCGCATCATAACTGCATCCTCCTCAATCTGCGAGACCTGGGAGATTCCAGGCGGGTAGATTCGAGACGGAGAGAATCCCGCCGGAGGGAGTCCCTGTGAAGGGAGTCTCTCTGAAGGGAATCCTGTCGCGCCCGCTCGGCCAGGACACTGTCCCTGAATGCCAGGGTATCCCGCCATGGAGCCCAGGCCATGATGGTGTCGACCTTGACTGAATCGACCGAAAACACTGGCAGATGCAAAGCTCCGAGCCCGGCCAGAATCTGATTCTGCCTCTCGAGCGCTTTTTCGAAAGACTCCAGGCTCTTCTGCGTCTTGCGCAACTTGTCCTGAGTGCGTTCGATGATCTTTTTATACTTTTCCGGATGGTTCAGATAGTAGTTTACGCTGGCATCGTAGTCCTCGAAACCGTATCCGAATTTGCGGAATATCGTCTCATAGAACCGGGTGGTATCGGCAGTCTTCCTCAAGCCGGGATTGTCGTTCAGCCACTGGTCGGCAAGGAACATCTCGGCATAGATATCGGACATATCCCTCTCGCTCATGATTTTCACGTGCCTGCACGATGGCAGAAGACAGGCGCAAACCAGGAGAGCAAGCAAGATATATTCCGTTATCCTACGCATGGCATGCTAACGCAGAGTGCCTCCGAATTCCTTGGTAAAGACTTCCAACAGGCGTGCCATCACGCGCTCCACGTCCTGGTCGGTAAGAGTCTTCTCCACATCCTGCAGGGTGAAGCTGAGGGCGTACTGCTTCTTGCCGGCAGGAATCTTGTCGCCCCTGTACACATCGAAAAGGCTCACCTGCTTGAGGAGTTTTCTGGCATTCTTGAATGCCGCGGCGCGGAGGTCGGCATAGTTCACGCCTTCGTCAAGAAGGAGGGCAAGGTCGCGACGCACCTCCGGGAACCTTGGCAGTTCCTTGAAGGCCACCTTGTCGCGCTTGACTATGGAGAACAGGGCGTCCCAGTTGATTTCGGCCGCCACCACCTGCTGCTTGATGCCGAACTTGCGGGCAAGGGCCGGATTGATGACACCGATAACGGCCAGCTGCTGTTTCCCGCCGGGCAGACTGTAAACAGTGCCCTCGGAGAAAATATCGGAAGGAGCAGCTTCAGCCCACATCTGATAGAGGTCTGCACCATAGCGGCGGAGCAGGAGCTCGAGATAGCCCTTAAGTTGATAGAAATCTCCCTTGGCGGCAGCGTTCTTCCAGTTCTTCTCGGGAGCTCCGCTGATGAACATGGCATAGCAGGGGTGCTCCTCATATCCCTCGAGAGTCTCCCCACCCTTTTCGGGCAGGCGCTGATAAACGGAGCCGTATTCGAAGGTCTTGATTCTGGATATCTGACGGTTGACGTTGTAGGCGATGACCTCGAGTCCGTTGAGCAGAAGGGTCTGGCGCATCACGTTCAGGTCCGAACTCAAAGGGTTCACTATATGCACCAGCCTCTCCGAAGGGAAGGTCTTGAGGTCCTTGTAGTAATCCGCCTTTGTCAGGGAGTTGTTCATGGTCTCGGCGAATCCGTTAGCCGCCAGGAAATTGGAAATCTGATTGCGGATCGCCTCCGGCTGAGGAGTCGGGGAGGCCGAAACGCTCATCTTCATGTGATGAGGGAGGTCGATGTTGTTGTATCCGTGGATACGGAGTATTTCTTCCACCACGTCGCACTCACGGTAAACATCTATCATGTAACTCGGGGCGAGCACCACGGCCTTGTTGCCATCGTTGCTTATGAACTTGTACTGAAGGGCCTCGAGCACCTTTGTCATATTCTCGTGACCGATCTTCTGCCCGATGAACGCCTCGATGCGGTCGTAATCCAGTTCGATGCGCTTGCGCTCGACCGGATTGGGGTACGACTCGAAAATGTCGCCCTCGATATGGCCTCCGGTGAGTTCGCAGATCAGCAGGGCAGCCCTCTTGAGGGCGTATATGGTAATCTCGGGATCCGCCCCCCTCTCATAACGGAAAGAGGCGTCTGTCTGCAAGCCCTGAGTCTTGGAAGTCTTGCGGATGGAACCCGGATCGAAGTATGCACTTTCAAGGAAGACCTCGGTGGTGGATTCGGTCACGCCGCTGTCTTCACCGCCGAACACGCCGGCGATGCACATGGGACGGGTGCTGTCTGCGATGACCATGTCCCTGGAGCAGAGCTTATGATCCACGCCGTCCAGAGTGCGTATCATCTCCCCTTCGGCGGCGCGGCGTACCACGACCTTGCGTCCGCCGATCTTGCCGGCATCGAAGGTGTGCAGAGGCTGGCCGAGTTCAAAGAGGATGAAGTTGCTGATGTCGACCACGTTGTTGATGGGACGGAGCCCGATGCTGAGGAGCTTCTTCTGGAGCCACTCGGGCGAAGGGCCAACCTTCACGTCCTTGATGGTCAGACCGGTATAACGCGGTGCGCCCTCGCTGTCCTGCACTTCGACATTGATGCTGTCACCGTTTCCGGCGGCCTTGAATGCCGATACGTCCGGACAAGAGAAGCTGGCGGGAAGATTATGGTAGCGGAGATATGCATACAGGTCGCGGGCGACACCGATATGCGAAGCGGCATCCACTCGGTTGGCGGTAATCTCATACTCGATCACGGCTTCGGTCTTGAGATGCAGATACTCCTTCGCGGGAGTTCCTACGACGGCGTCATCCGGCAGGACCATGATTCCCTCGTGGCTGCTGCCGATGCCGAGCTCGTCCTCAGCGCAAATCATGCCGAGGGACTCGACTCCGCGGATCTTGGACTTCTTGATCTTGAAATCTCCTGGAAGAACGGTGCCGATCTGCGCAAAGAGGACTTTCTGCCCAGCAGCCACATTGGGTGCGCCGCAGACAACCTGCAGCAGCTCTCCGGTGCCGGCATCCACCTTGGTGATATGCAGATGGTCGGAGTCGGGATGCGCTTCGCATTCCACGACCTTGGCGACAACCACGCCGGCGAGGCCGCCGGGAATCTCCTCCTGCTCTTCGAGGCTGTCCACCTCAATTCCTATAGAAGTCATAGCCTCGGCAACCTGCGCCGGGGTAAGATCCATTTCAAGATAATCCTTGAGCCAATTATAAGAAACTTTCATATCTATTTCAAATCTTCCGGATTGAACAGCGACGCCACGAAAGCATCCCTGTCAAAATATTTCAAATCTTCCATACCTTCGCCCGTACCTATGAAGCGGACTGGCACTTCGAACTGGTCGGTCAGGCCGACGACCACCCCGCCCTTCGCGGTTCCGTCCAGCTTGGTGACCGTGATGGACGTGATGTCGGTTGCGCGGGAGAACTCCTTTGCCTGCTGGAAGGCATTCTGCCCGGTGGAGGCATCCAGGATAAGCATCACATCGTGAGGGGCGTCGGGAATGACCTTGCGGCAGACATTGCGTATCTTGCCGAGCTCATTCATGAGGTCGATGCGGTTGTGCAGCCGGCCCGCAGTATCGATTATGGCGACATCGGCGCCCCGTGCTACGGCGGCCTTCACCGTATCGTAGGCCACGGATGCCGGATCCGAGCCCATGGCCTGACGGACGATGTCCACCCCTGCCCTCTGCGCCCAGATCTCCAGCTGATCCACGGCTGCGGCCCGGAAAGTGTCCGCGGCTCCGAGGATCACCTTTTTGCCACGGCTCTTGTAGAGGTGCGCCAGTTTCCCGATGGTGGTGGTTTTGCCCACACCGTTCACACCTACCACAAGGATCACATAAGGCTTGTGGGCCTCCAGTGATTCTACAGAATTTCCGCCCTTTTGCAGAAGGGCGGAAATCTCGTCTCGCAGATAAGACACCAACTCGTCGAAGGAGGTGTACTTGTCTCTGCTTACTCTGTCTTCAAGGGCGTCCACCACTTTGAGAGTGGTATCGACGCCCATGTCAGATTCAATCAGGGCCTCTTCGATAGCGTCGAGGGTGTCATCATCCACCCTCGACTTACCGGTGATGGCCCGGGATATCTTCTGGAAAAAACTGAGTGCCAAGGCTTACTTCTTTGCGAAGAAGTCCTTTGCTTTCTCAGCCTCGACAAGCTGCTCAGTGAAAACGTAAGCGCCGGTCTTGGGAGATTTCTCCATACGGATGCACTTGACCATGCTCTTAGCACCGGCCTTTGCTGCGAATGTTGCGACGGCTTTCTTTGCCATATCTTATCTCCTTTAACAATTATTTGATTTCACGATGAACAGTGACTTTCTTGAGGAAAGGATTGTACTTCCTGCGCTCAAGACGGTCGGGAGTGTTCTTCTTGTTCTTGGTTGTGATGTAGCGGCTCATTCCGGGAACACCGCTCTCTTTCTGCTCCGTGCATTCGAGGATGACCTGCACCCTGTTACCTTTAGCTTTCTTTGCCATGATTCAATTATTTAAACAAGGTTAACAAGTCCTGCGTTCTTTGCTTTCTTGAGAGTAGCCTCGAGGCCGTTCTTCTCAATCTCGCGAATGCCCTTGCAGGACACTTTAAGGGTAATATACCTCTGCTCCTCTTCGCTCCAGAACTTCTTGTTCTTGAGGTTCAGGGAGAAGTCGCGCTTGGTGCGCAGTTTGGAATGGGCAACGTTGTTGCCTTTCATCCTCTTTCTTCCGGTTACTTGACAAACCTTTGACATAGTTTTATACTTTTAAAATTTTACTTTTCCAAATCTGTTCCACCTTATGTTCGACGGGAACTTCCGTCCCGCATCGGTCGAGAGCCATATTACGGCCGGAGTCCCTACCACATGGTCTTCGGGGACAAATCCCCAGTACCTGGAGTCGAGGGAGTTGTGCCGATTGTCTCCCATCATAAAGTAGTAATCCTGTTCGAAAGTGTATGTGCCTTCTTCTATTGCTTTGCGCAGATCCGACTTCTCGTAATCCCTTATGATGCGTTCGTAGAGCGGCAGTGTTTCCGCCGTAATCTCCACGCTTGCACCCTTGGAGGGGATGCAGAGAGGGCCGTACTGATCACGCGTCCATCCGAAACCTCCACCGTACGGGAAGACGAAGGTGTCTTCGCTGTCGATGTTCGGAACGATGTCCACCACCGTCGGAAGCGCCCGGACCTCTTCCAGCATCGCTGCCGTAAGGGGCATTGCCGGATAGCCGGGCAGGTTGCTGTCGTAGAACAGTTCCTTCACGTTGAGCCCGAGCTTGTCGATGGTCTTGGGATTGAGGGCTCCGCCCTTGGTTGTCACCTTGTAGCTGAGCTGAATCCCGGGCCAGACCGTCTGCTTCTCCCCGTTGACCCATACGAGACCGTCACGGACCTCGAGGGTATCTCCGGGAAGCGCGACGCAGCGCTTCACATAGTGGTCTGTCTTGTCCGCAGGACGGACGGTTACAGGACCTAGTCTTTCAATGATCTGTTCTCTTCCGTATATGCGCGAGAGCATGTAGTAATCAGCTGCAGGGTCCCTGCGCAGAACGGTGTCGCCGTTCGGGAAGTTGAAAACCACGATGTCGCCTCTTTTCACATTCCTGAACCCTTTGAGCCTCCTGTAATCGTTCTGGATCAGTTTCGAATAAGATTCCTTTCCGAAGATAGAGTTGTGCGTAAAAGGGATGGTCAGCGGGGTCTGAGGCACACGCGGCCCATATGTCAATTTGCTCACGAAGAGATGGTCTCCAGTGTAGAGGCTGCTCTCCATTGAGGAAGAAGGAATTTTGAAGGCCTGAAAGAAGAAAATATTGATGAACGTGACAACTACCACTGCGAAGATTATCGCGTCGAGCCATCCGTCTTTTTTCCAGAAACGCCACTTGACTTTCTTGCTCACGCAGAGGTCGAAGATGACGGCGAGACCGAAAAGCCACCAATAGTTCCCCAGCCAGATTACCCACAGCACATAGAGCAAAGCCCAAAACGAGAACTTCACCCACTTGTTACGGGTAATTTCCTTCAAGTTCACTTCACTTTACTTTACGGAGTTGATTATTGCTTCGAACGCCTTGGGGTTGTTCATTGCAAGGTCGGCAAGCACCTTACGGTTAAGACCGATGTTCTGCTTTGCAAGCTTACCCATGAACTGAGAGTAGCTGAGGCCGTACTGGCGGGCAGCGGCGTTGATACGCTGGATCCACAGAGCACGGAAAGCACCCTTCTTGCGACGACGGTCGCGGTATGCATAGGTGAGACCTTTCTCGTAAGTGTTTTTTGCTACGGTCCAGACATTCTTTCTGGAGAGGAAGTTACCGCGGGTTCTCTTGAGAATCTTCTTGCGGCGCGCCCTGGAGGCGACTGAGTTGACTGATCTAGGCATAATTTAACTTTTTTAGAGAACCAACAATTCTTTTACTCGCTTCTCATCGACTTTGTCGAGGATGGCGAAATGATCAAGATTCCTTTTCTGTTTCTTGGTCTTCTTGGTGAGGATGTGGCTGTGGTAAGCGTGTTTCCTCTTGATTTTTCCCGACCCGGTAAGCGTGAAACGCTTTTTGGCACCGGAATTGGTTTTAAGCTTTGCCATTGTTCTTTTGTTTTTATTAATAATTATATACTACCGCAAACACTGCGGACTATTTCTTCTTGACCGGAGCGATGATGATGTGCATCCTCTTACCCTCCAGCGTAGGCATGTTTTCGGCCCTGCCGAATTCTTCAAGTTCCACGGCGAAACGCAGGAGCTGCTTCTCTCCCTGGTCCTTGAACATGATGGAGCGGCCGCGGAAGAAGATGGTGGCCTTCACCTTGGAGCCCTCCTGGAGGAACTCCTGAGCATGTTTCAGCTTGAACTGGAAATCGTGCTCATCGGTATTGGGACCGAACCTTATCTCCTTCAGCACCACCTTTGCGGAATTGGATTTCATCTCCTTGGCTTTCTTCCGCTGCTGGTAGAGATACTTCTGGTAGTCGAGTATCTTGCACACGGGCGGATCCGCCTTGTCGCTGATCAGGACGAGATCGAGTTCCATCTCGTCCGCCATGGCCAGAGCCTTTGCAAGAGGGTAGACACCCTGCTCGGGGATATTATCTCCGACAAGGCGCACCTGAGGAGCGGTAATCTGCTCGTTTATCGGTGACTCGTTCTCGTCGCGCTTCTGCTGGAAACGCGGATCGGGCTTGCGGGTCTTCTTGAAACCTGAAGGTTTCGGTCTGTAAGGTCCTGGCATCTAGGATAACTCTTCAGCAACAGCTGACTTAACATATTTAACAAAATCTTCCGCACTCATACTGCCCACGTTCACCCCTTCCCTGCGAACAGAGACGGTGCCGTCGGCTTCTTCCTTTTCACCGACAACCACAAGCAAAGGCACTCTGAACTGGGCTATGTCCCTGATCCTCTTGCCGAGTGTCTCGTTGCGGGAGTCTATTGAAGCGCGAATTTCGGAATTATTTAGCAATTCGCAAACTTTTTTTGCATAATTTTCAAATTTCTCACTGATTGGCAGTACTTTAACCTGCTCGGGAGCGAGCCAGACGGGCAGATGCCCGGCTGTATGTTCAAGCAGAACGGCGGTGAAACGCTCGATGCTTCCGAAAGGAGCACGGTGAATCATGATGGGGCGCTTCTTGGTGCCGTCCGCATCGATATACTCGAGTTCAAAGCGCTCGGGCAGGTTATAATCCACCTGGATAGTTCCCAGCTGCCATTCACGGCCGAGGGCGTCCTTCACCATGAAATCGAGTTTGGGCCCGTAGAACGCGGCTTCGCCGTATTCAACCTTTGCAGGAAGACCCTTTTCTTCGCAGGATTCGATGATAGCCCTCTCGGCCCTCTCCCAATTCTCTTCGCTGCCGATATATTTTTCGCGGTTGACCTTGTCGCGCAGCGAGATCTGAGCCTTGAACTTGTCGAACTTGAACACCTTGAACACATACTGGATCAAGTCGATCACCTTCTTGAACTCGTCCTTGAGCTGGTCGGGACGCACGTACATGTGAGCGTCGTCCTGGGTGAAGCTGCGCACGCGGGTGAGGCCGTGCAGCTCGCCGCTCTGCTCATATCTGTAAACCGTGCCGAATTCCGCGAGGCGGATGGGGAGTTCCTTGTATGAGTGAGGAGACGATGCATATATCTCGCAGTGGTGAGGGCAGTTCATGGGCTTGAGCATGTATTCCTCACCTTCCTGGGGAGTCTTGATGGGCTGGAAGGAATCCTTTCCGTATTTGGCCCAGTGGCCGGAGGTCACATAGAGCTGCTTGCTTCCGATGTGGGGAGTAACTACCTGCAGATAGCCGTATTCCTGGAGTTTTGCCCGGAGGAAAGTCTCGAGCTGATAACGCAGCACGGCACCTTTGGGGAGCCAGAGAGGCAGTCCCATACCGACGCGGCTGGAGAAAGTGAAAAGCCCCATCTCCTTGCCGAGTTTGCGGTGGTCGCGCTTCTTCGCCTCTTCGAGAAGGACGAGGTACTCGTCGAGCATGCTCTTCTTGGGGAAAGTTATACCGTAGATGCGGGTCAGCTGCTGGCGATGTTCGTCGCCGCGCCAATAGGCACCTGCGATGGCGGTGAGTTTGACAGCCTTGATAACTTCGGTATTGCGAAGGTGAGGTCCGCGGCAGAGATCGGTGAACGAGCCGTTGGTATAGTAGGTGATGGTCCCGTCTTCGAGCTCGCTGATCAGTTCGCACTTGTACTGGTCGCCTTTCTCCTCGAAATGCTTCATTGCATCGGCCTTGCTGACCTCGATGCGCTTGAAGTCTTCCTTTCCTTGAGCGAGCTCCAGCATCTTCTTTTCGATCTTGGGGAGATCCGCTTCGGTAAGGGTGGCCCCGGCGAGGTCCACATCATAGTAGAAACCGTTCTCGATGGCGGGACCGATTCCGAATTTCACTCCGGGATAGAGGCTTTCGAGGGCCTCTGCCATAAGGTGGGACGAAGAATGCCAGAAAACGTGCTTGGCTTCTTCGTCTTCCCATTTATGCAGCTTTATCTCGGCGTCCGTGGTTATGGGACGCGTCAGATCGTAGATTTCACCATTCACGCTTGCGGCAAGAACCTCTGCTGCAAGACGGGGAGAGATGCTCTGAGCAATTTCGTAGGCAGTGATGCCATTTTCAAAAGGCTTGACGCTGCCGTCAGGGAAAGTAATGTTAATCATTCGGCCATTTATATTTAGCCTACAAAGATAAGAAAAATATTTACTACCTTTGTGCATTATGTCTGAAGACAAGAACAAATTCATCAATGATGCCGGGAAAAACGGACTGATTCTGGCCGCTGTAGCGGCAATTTATTTTCTGGTCACAACATTCATGGGGAAAATAGAGCATGGCGGATTCATCCTGACCCTGCTCAGTTTCGTGCTCTGGGCAGCAAAATTCTCCCTGTGTATCTGGTTGATGGTGGGTTTCCTGCGTGCATTTGCCGCCGAAAATGAATACAACCGTTCAAAGACGTTCCGGTATGGTGCCAATATTGCCCTTTGTTCTTCCCTCGTATATTCAGGCTTTTATCTGTTGTATGTAACCGTCATCGATACGGGCTTTTTCTCCGGTGTCTTCGACTCGGTTGCACAAGTTTACTCCAGTTTTCTGACCTCGGAAGAAATGGAAAGGATGATGAATATGGAATCATCCATGCCTACGGTCAGTTTCTTTGTCAACTTTTTCTGGTGCTCCCTTCTTGGCATAATCATCTCCGCCATTGCGGCCGGCAAGATTTGCGGGAGCGACGATCCTTTTGCAAACGATAATAGGTAATGGACATTTCTGTAATAATACCCCTTTTCAACGAAGCGGAATCGCTTCCGGAGCTCTCCTCCTGGATTGCAAGAGTCATGGCGGAGAACGGATATTCCTACGAAGTGCTGATGGTAGACGACGGCAGCAACGACGGCTCCTGGGATGTCGTGAAGAGCCTGTCTGCAGAAGATTCACACATACACGGAATCAGTTTCCGGAGGAACTACGGCAAATCCGCCGCCCTTTACTGCGGTTTCGCAAGTGCGGCAGGAGATGTCGTGATAACCATGGATGCAGATCTTCAGGACAGTCCGAACGAGATCCCGGCTCTCTACAGGAAGATAAAAGAAGAAGGTTACGATGTGATCTCGGGATGGAAACAGCACCGCAAGGACAATGTCCTGACGAAGAACCTCCCCAGCAAGTTGTACAATGCGACAGCCCGTCGCATAACCGGCATCAAGCTGCATGACATGAATTGCGGGCTGAAGGCTTACCGCAGCGAGGTCGTGAAGAGTATAGAGGTCTACGGGGAGATGCACAGATACATCCCGTATCTTGCAAAGAATGCCGGATTCGGCAAAATCGGAGAGATTCCGGTCCATCACCAGAAGAGGAAATTCGGAAAGAGCAAGTTCGGGATGGACCGCTTCGTAAACGGATTCCTCGACCTTCTGAGTCTGTGGTTCCTCTCCACTTTCGGGAAAAAGCCCATGCACTTCTTCGGCTATTCAGGCATCTTCATGTTCCTGATCGGATTCGTGATGACAGTCTGGATCATCATAGCGAAACTGATGCACCAGGCACAGGGAATACGTTACCGTGCCGTCACCGACCAGCCGTTGTTCTATCTGTCGCTGGTAGCGGTGATTTTGGGTGTGATACTGTTCCTCGCCGGATTTATCGGAGAGATGATAGCTCGTTCCGGCTCCGAGCGCAACAGCTACAACATCAAAGACAGATTCTAGTCTGGTATAGGTGCAAAAAGTAGTTGGTGATATATCGTCAAACTTTTTGATATATAGTCATTTATAGGTAGTTTGATGAAACGCGTTTCATCAAACTATCTTTTTTATGGCAAAAAC
>Ga0310695_10007897_pt1 | contig 16734 bp, 5 predicted proteins | sample RumenRJG_04DNA_FD_203882 | JGI IMG/M metagenome (GOLD analysis project Ga0310695, IMG submission 203882) | Bovine rumen microbial communities from Lethbridge, Alberta, Canada - RJG_04 (v2) (version 2) | ecosystem: Host-associated > Mammals > Digestive system > Stomach > Rumen | place: Canada...
CCGCTGTATACGTTCTGTGTTGTAGTAGTGGATATAAGACTCTATTGCGTTATTTAAATCTGTTTTTGAGGTAAAGCGTTTTCCGTAGTACATCTCACGCTTTAGAATGCCCCAGAAGCCTTCCATCGGACCATTGTCAATGCAGTGAGCCACTCGGGACATGCTCTGCTTCATATGGTGTTTCTTAAGCCTTTCAGAGAACTGCTTGCTAGTGTACTGAAATCCTCTGTCACTATGAAACAATGGATGAGCGTCCCGCTCAAGGGCTACAGCCTCATCAAAAGTGTTCATGACAAGAGGATTATCGTTGTGATCACCGATTTTAAAAGCAACGATCCTCCGGTCATAAAGATCCAGGATGGCGCTTAAGTATACCTTGTGAACTTCAATGCCGATGTAATACTTGAACTCTGTTACATCTGTCAGCCACTTCTCGTTCGGAGCATCCGCGTGGAAATCCCGGTTCATGTAGTTTTTGGCGATGTGTGCCGGATCATTACTGCTCCTGGTACAGCTCTTCGGCCTCCACTTGATCGTAGACTGGATGCGTTCTTTCCGGCAGATCCTTAAGACCCGTTTGTCATTAACAGCGATGCCATACTTCTTGTCCAGTTCATCCCGGATCCTTCGATATCCCATATCTGGATGAGCCTCATGGATATCTTTGATCTTCTCTGAAATCTCTTTGTTGTACTTCTCGCTATAACTGACAGGGTTCTTCAGCCAACGGTAATAAGCTCCGCGTGAGAGATGCAGGTATTCACAAAGCCTTTGTACAGGATAGTTCTTTTCCTCAGACAGCTCCTTGATCGCCTGATATCTATAAAGGTTCCGAGTCAGAGATAGCGATCTTTCATCTCTAACTCTCTGACTTTTTTTAACAAGTCATTCTCCATCTGAAGGACACGGTTCCTTTGCTCCAGTTCCGCGATCTTATCCCGGAGTTCTTCCTCTGGAGTCCTGGCCGGCTGCGTACCGGCACGCCGACCACGCCGATCTTCCAGTCCGGCTGAGCCCATCTTCTCATAGCGTAATACCCAGTTGCGGACCTGCTGATAGGAACAGTTGTATTTCAGCGCCATTGCTCCATAATTCTTATCATTTGCAAGGCAATCCTGTACGATCTCAAGACGTTCTTCCGGTGTTGTTTGTCTGGCTTTCCTCATGTAGCTGCCTCCTCCGCTTCCGCGAGATTTGATCTCTCCATGAGTATTATATACCTTTATCCAATTGTGTAACTGTCTGGAACTACGTAAATGATATTTTTTGACAATGTCTGCCTGACTTGACTTTCCATCAAGATATTCATGAACGGCTTGAAGCTTCAGCTCCTGAGAATAAACTTTGTTGTTTCGCTGAGCCATAAGAGCAGTGGGCCCATCTGCAAGATAAAGGTTACGCCAACGCCGAATGCTGGCTTTGTCCACGCCTGTTAGCCGGGCAGCCTCCGAAACACTGGTCTCATCTGCCAGTAATCGTTCAACTATCTTTACTTTTTCTGCTGAGTCAATCTTGCTTTTTCTGGACATAAAAATACCCCCAAGTAGGTTTTATATTTCAGTGTCCTACTTGGGGGTAGCATATCAAAACTTGGGGCTGTTTTTATTTGAGCGATAAGGCCGGGAAGTGGCCGCCAAGCTTACCCCGGCGGACATTTGACGGCCAACGTTCATCGAGCGGCTGTGCCGTGAGATAAACGGACCGGTCTGATCATTCTGCCGACTCTGGAATTCGGATGCTTATTCACTGCCTTCATAGGAGAGGGCAGTTCTTTTTATATGCGCTAAAGAGGGTTTGTAATGTGACATTACAGTCAGCAATGTGGAGATAATGTTTTGTAATGTAGCGAAATGTTGTTGTAATGTTGTGTAATGTTTGGTATAGTTGTGGCACGGAGGGGTGAGAAAATGAAAATTTCAGACTTATACTCAGATGTCGTTTCTGAAGATTTAAAATATGAATATAAGGCCGAATTGAATCCTGATAATCCAGTAAAATGGGCCAAAACCATAGTAGGATACGCAAATGGGGATGGGGGAGTTCTTTTTGTTGGCGTTTCAAATGATGGGGAGGCCTTTGGCCTGACACTTGATGAAATAGATAAAGCCAAGAACCTGATTGCCAGAATAAACGACAGAAATATTTTTCCTCATGCAAGAATTCGCTATATGCTGAGAAGTGCTGACGATCAGGCGGAAAAATTTGTGTTAGCTGTAAGAGTTATCCCTGCAGATTCTGTTGTGAGATATCGGGAGGGGGACTTTCATGAAACTGTGTATATAAAGGGTGATGGCAATACTGTGCCGGCAACACCTGAAGAGATTATATCGTTATCGAAACGAAAATTCGGAGTAGATAATGAAACAACGGATATACAATACAATGAGAAAGACTGGGCAGATTATCTCAGTTTATGTAAAGAGTATAGAGAGGATTCATCTGTTCCGACAGTTAAAGAATTGCAAAATGAGGAAATAATTACTGCAGATGGTTTTGTAAAGTCTGGTTTTATCATGTTCCGCGATGGATATGATGGAGATGATACACTGGTTTGCTGTCGCCTTTGGAGAGGCGAAAAAAAAGCTGGGACTGTACTCGACAGCGAAAGATATAAAGGATCTTTAGTAGAGGTGTTCAGAAATTCTCTTAACTTCATTGAAAGAAACACGAAATCTGGTTGGAGAAAGACAGAAAAAGGAGGGCGGGAGGAAGTTCGCTCATATCCCAAAGAGGCAGTTAGAGAGGCACTTGTAAATGCCTTGGCTCACAGAGATTATTCGATCGCGGGGACGCAAATAGATATTGATATATATATCAACAGACTCGATATTGTCTCTCCAGGTTCATGGCTGTTGCCAAAGAAATATGAGGAATATCCCATCGGCGTAATTCCATCCGTTCGAAGAAATACAATTATAGCTGCAAGCTTGGATGTCGCAAATCTTATGGAACGTGGCGGAACAGGATTTCAGGCTATGATTGACAGTTATGAGGGATGTTCCGACGATAGACAGCCAGTGGTTATGATATACCCTGGTTTTCTGGATCTTCGGCTGTTTGATAGGTTATATGAAGATGTACAGATAGAGACAGAAGAACTGTCTGATTCAGATAAAATAGTAGAATTACTAAGGAAAGAAGGCCCTAAATCGGTGAAAGAATTGCAGGCTGCTGCGGGATATAAGAGCCGGAGCGGTTTCCTGAAGAAAGTAATCAATCCGCTTCTGGATAAGAATGTTATTTATAGAGATGGAAGCACAAAGTCGCCAACGGCCTTGATGAAGTTGAGATAACATGAGAGATACGATTGAAAACATAAGCCTCCTGCAAAAGCAGTTGAATGATCTGCAATTGGAAAATCAAGTGCTGAAGAACCTTTTGGATCAGTCTGGGATCTCTTATATGCAGGCACTAAAACGTCTTAGGACACCAGAGACAGTTACAGCTTATGATCCAGATCAGGGGGCCAGAATTATCCACCCGGAAGTCATTACTCCGAAAATGGCAAACGAGTTTTACTCATGGTTTTGGGGCAGGCAGGATGTATATGCCAAAAGGTCAGTGAAGAAAGCGACGGGCGAAGTCGGGTACTATCCGCAATGTCACAATTTCTGGACAAATGTATGTCCAAGGAAGCGTGGACAAAAAATCAATTGTAAAGATTGTTCCTATCAATCTCACAAAATTCTAACCAAGGAAGATATTCTGCGGCATCTGCAGGGAAGGGCATCCGATGCATCGGATGTGATCGGGATATATCCTCTGCTTCCAAATGGTACATGCCGATTTCTTGTGTTTGATTTTGACAATCATGAAAAGGCTGCGGCGAAGAGGGACTACGCCAATACAGATGACATTTGGGTTGAGGAAGTGGAGGCTGTGCGTACGATCTGTACGCTTAATGGAATTGATCCTCTGGTCGAGCGCTCCCGTTCCGGGAGAGGTGCGCATATCTGGCTGTTCTTTGATAAGCCGCTTCCAGCATCCTTGATCAGGAAGTTTGGATTTGCTCTCCTTGCCAAAGGTGCGGAGCAAATAAATCTCAAATCATTCAAATATTATGACCGTATGCTGCCTGCACAGGATATGCTGCCGGAAGGCGGTATCGGTAATCTTATCGCGCTTCCGCTGCAGGGAAGGGCGTTGCGTGACGGAAACAGCGCATTTATTGACAGGAACTGGAATGCTTATCCGGAACAGTGGGCAGTTTTTCAGAGTAAGCCGAAACTGTCGAAGGAATTTCTGGAGATCAAGCTTTCGGAATGGACCTCAGCTGTGGATTTCTTGGAAGACCCAGAAATGGAAGGAGAAGAGAGAGAAAAACCGTGGAAAGGTAATTCGGGCTTATCCGTAGCAGATGTAGAGGGAAATGTTTCACTAACGCTGTCAAATGGAATCTATGTGGACAGCCTGAATCTGAAGCCGCGCATACAGAACAAGATCCGCAGGTTGGCGGCTTTTGGGAATCCAGTCTATTACAGAAACAACGCCATCGGTACATCCAATTTTGATACACCCCGGTGGATCTATCTGGGGAAGGATCATCTCAACGGATATATTCAGATCCCAAGAGGACTGTATGATATTTTGACTAAAAACCTGTCTGCCGCAGGAATCCACTATGAAGTTGCTGATGAGCGTCAGCCAGGAAATACAATCAGGGTTTCGTTTCAGGGGGAACTCCGGGAAGAACAGAAACCTGCACTGCAAGAGATGATGAAGCATGATAATGGTATCCTCCACGCGGCTACAGCCTTTGGGAAAACCGTTGTCTGCAGCGCTATGATTGCGGAGAGAAAAGTGAATACGCTGATAATATTGGAATCCTCCGCATTGATCGATCAGTGGAAAGAGGCATTGGAAAAGTTTCTGCTCATTGATGAAAAGTTGCCTGAATATCAAACAAAGACCGGAAGGGTGAAGACCAGAAAAAGCCTGATTGGCGTCCTGCAGGCACAGCACGATTCGACGACCGGCATCATTGATATCGCCATGGCGGGCTCACTATGTAAGAAAGGAGAGCCCCATCAGAAACTGAACCAGTACGGAATGGTCATAGTTGACGAATGCCACCATGCTGCCTCCGGCACCATTTCCAATGTTCTGCAGGAAGTAAAAGCCAGATATGTCTATGGAGTGACTGCCACACCAATCAGAGGTGACGGTCTGGAGCGCATCAATTATATGCTTCTTGGCCCTGTCCGTTATAGGTATACGTCAAAGGAAAGAGCAGAAAAACAAGGGATCGATCACCTGGTATATCCCAGGTTTACCAGAACTGTCATGCCTCGCGGATTAATAAATGAGAAAATGCATCCGAACGAAGCATATGAACTGATTCGTAATAATGAAGTCCGAGATGAGCTGATTCTGAAAGATGTCAGGGAATGTGTGCAGTCAGGCCGGACACCGGTTGTTCTTTCCAGATACAAGGATCATTCTGAACGACTGTACGAGCGGGTGAAAGTATATGCTGATCATGTATTTCTGCTGACAGGCAATAACTCGAAACGGGAACACAGACAAATCCTCTCAGAAATGCAAAAAGTTGCTGCAGAAGAAAGTATGATCCTGGTGGCAACCGGTTCCCTGATTGGAGAAGGATTTGACTATCCAAGACTAGATACCCTGATCATGGCGACTCCTGTTTCTTTCAAGGGTGTTGTGGAGCAGTATGCCGGTCGTCTGAACAGGGATTATGCCGGGAAGAAAAATGTGATCGTATATGATTATGTGGACAGCCATATCCCGATGTTTGACAACATGTATGCTAAACGACTTAAGGCATATAAACAGATTGGATATGATGTCTGCGGAGGAATCAACGGTAAAAAGCAGGCAGCGGATGCGATCTACGACAGCGAGTCTTTCCAGCCTGTTTTTCAGAAAGATCTGCTGGAGGCCCGGGAGACGATCGTGATTTCAAGCCCGGCCATTAGCGGTCCGAAAGTACATGCGCTGATTTCATTGCTAAAGGATCAGATGACCAGCGGAGTTTCAGTTACGCTTGTGACATGGGAACCGGACCTTTATGGTTTTGGTGATCCCGCATATTGGATGCAGCTGCACGAAGAAATTCGTCAGGCCGGGTTTTATATCAAACAGCAGGATGAATCCTGCGAGCGCTTTGCTGTAATCGATCAGGAAATAGTGTGGTATGGCGGAGTGAATCTGCTTGCCAGGTCGGATGCGGAGCAGAGTATTATGCGTGTTCCGAGTAAGAAGATTGCAGCGGAACTGATGGAACTGGCGTTTGGAGCGAAAGATTCCTGAAGCTTACACCATTTTTTACACCATTTGAAACAGCCTCGGTAATAACTGAAGTTCACCCTGGACGACGGCACCGGCGAAGACCGCACCATCCTGTCCGGCATCCATGCGTTCTATGAGCCGGAGGACCTGGTGGGCAAGACCTGCATTGCCATCACCAATCTTCCGCCGAGAGCCATGATGGGCATGGAGTCCAACGGCATGCTTATCTCCGCCATTCACCAGGAAGAGGGCGAGGAGAAACTTCACCTTCTGATGGTAGACCCGCATATTCCGGCAGGTGCGAAGCTGAACTAAAAAACAAAGCAGAATAATGATACATGACAACAGCCCTGAGGAAAAATGGTGTGCTACCCGTCAAGAGGACAGTGAATAATTAAAAAGTTTTGTGCCGCCAGTCGAGCCATCGGCTGGCGGTATTCTTATGCTGCCAAATGATAGTTCTCATGGTATTCGACAGGAGTCATCAAATGAAGATTCCGCTGTATACGTTCTGTGTTGTAGTAGTGGATATAAGACTCTATTGCGTTAATTAAATCTGTTTTTGAGGTAAAGCGCTTTCCGTAGTACATCTCACGCTTTAGAATGCCCCAGAAGCCTTCCATCGGACCATTATCAATGCAGTGAGCCACTCGGGACATGCTCTGCTTCATATGGTGTTTCTTAAGCCTTTCAGAGAACTGCTTGCTAGTGTACTGAAATCCTCTGTCACTATGGAACAATGGATGGGCGTCCGGCTCAAGGGCTACAGCCTCATCAAAAGTGTTCATGACAAGAGGATTATCGTTGTGATCACCGATTTTAAAAGCAACGATCCTCCGGTCATAAAGATCCAGGATGGCGCTTAAGTATACCTTGTGAACTTCAATGCCGATGTAATACTTGAACTCTGTTACATCTGTCAGCCACTTCTCGTTCGGAGCATCCGCGTGGAAATCCCGGTTCATGTAGTTTTTGGCGATGTGTGCCGGATCATTACTGCTCCTGGTACAGCTCTTCGGCCTCCACTTGATCGTAGACTGGATGCGTTCTTTCCGGCAGATCCTTAAGACCCGTTTGTCATTAACAGCGATGCCATACTTCTTGTCCAGTTCATCCCGGATCCTTCGATATCCCATATCTGGATGAGCCTCATGGATATCTTTGATCTTCTCTGAAATCTCTTTGTTGTACTTCTCGCTATAACTGACAGGGTTCTTCAGCCAACGGTAATAAGCTCCGCGTGAGAGATGCAGGTATTCACAAAGCCTTTGTACAGGATAGTTCTTTTCCTCAGACAGCTCCTTGATCGCCTGATATCTATAAAGGTTCCGAGTCAGAGATAGCGATCTTTCATCTCTAACTCTCTGACTTTTTTTAACAAGTCATTCTCCATCTGAAGGACACGGTTCCTTTGCTCCAGTTCCGCGATCTTATCCCGGAGTTCTTCCTCTGGAGTCCTGGCCGGCTGCGTACCGGCACGCCGACCACGCCGATCTTCCAGTCCGGCTGAGCCCATCTTCTCATAGCGTAATACCCAGTTGCGGACCTGCTGATAGGAACAGTTGTATTTCAGCGCCATTGCTCCATAATTCTTATCATTTGCAAGGCAATCCTGTACGATCTCAAGACGTTCTTCCGGTGTTGTTTGTCTGGCTTTCCTCATGTAGCTGCCTCCTCCGCTTCCGCGAGATTTGATCTCTCCATGAGTATTATATACCTTTATCCAATTGTGTAACTGTCTGGAACTACGTAAATGATATTTTTTGACAATGTCTGCCTGACTTGACTTTCCATCAAGATATTCATGAACGGCTTGAAGCTTCAGCTCCTGAGAATAAACTTTGTTGTTTCGCTGAGCCATAAGAGCAGTGGGCCCATCTGCAAGATAAAGGTTACGCCAACGCCGAATGCTGGCTTTGTCCACGCCTGTTAGCCGGGCAGCCTCCGAAACACTGGTCTCATCTGCCAGTAATCGTTCAACTATCTTTACTTTTTCTGCTGAGTCAATCTTGCTTTTTCTGGACATAAAAATACCCCCAAGTAGGTTTTATATTTCAGTGTCCTACTTGGGGGTAGCATATCAAAACTTGGGGCTGTTTTTATTTGAGCGATAAGGCCGGGAAGTGGCCGCCAAGCTTACCCCGGCGGACATTTGACGGCCAACGTTCATCGAGCGGCTGTGCCGTGAGATAAACGGACCGGTCTGATCATTCTGCCGACTCTGGAATTCGGATGCTTATTCACTGCCTTCATAGGAGAGGGCAGTTCTTTTTATATGCGCTAAAGAGGGTTTGTAATGTGACATTACAGTCAGCAATGTGGAGATAATGTTTTGTAATGTAGCGAAATGTTGTTGTAATGTTGTGTAATGTTTGGTATAGTTGTGGCACGGAGGGGTGAGAAAATGAAAATTTCAGACTTATACTCAGATGTCGTTTCTGAAGATTTAAAATATGAATATAAGGCCGAATTGAATCCTGATAATCCAGTAAAATGGGCCAAAACCATAGTAGGATACGCAAATGGGGATGGGGGAGTTCTTTTTGTTGGCGTTTCAAATGATGGGGAGGCCTTTGGCCTGACACTTGATGAAATAGATAAAGCCAAGAACCTGATTGCCAGAATAAACGACAGAAATATTTTTCCTCATGCAAGAATTCGCTATATGCTGAGAAGTGCTGACGATCAGGCGGAAAAATTTGTGTTAGCTGTAAGAGTTATCCCTGCAGATTCTGTTGTGAGATATCGGGAGGGGGACTTTCATGAAACTGTGTATATAAAGGGTGATGGCAATACTGTGCCGGCAACACCTGAAGAGATTATATCGTTATCGAAACGAAAATTCGGAGTAGATAATGAAACAACGGATATACAATACAATGAGAAAGACTGGGCAGATTATCTCAGTTTATGTAAAGAGTATAGAGAGGATTCATCTGTTCCGACAGTTAAAGAATTGCAAAATGAGGAAATAATTACTGCAGATGGTTTTGTAAAGTCTGGTTTTATCATGTTCCGCGATGGATATGATGGAGATGATACACTGGTTTGCTGTCGCCTTTGGAGAGGCGAAAAAAAAGCTGGGACTGTACTCGACAGCGAAAGATATAAAGGATCTTTAGTAGAGGTGTTCAGAAATTCTCTTAACTTCATTGAAAGAAACACGAAATCTGGTTGGAGAAAGACAGAAAAAGGAGGGCGGGAGGAAGTTCGCTCATATCCCAAAGAGGCAGTTAGAGAGGCACTTGTAAATGCCTTGGCTCACAGAGATTATTCGATCGCGGGGACGCAAATAGATATTGATATATATATCAACAGACTCGATATTGTCTCTCCAGGTTCATGGCTGTTGCCAAAGAAATATGAGGAATATCCCATCGGCGTAATTCCATCCGTTCGAAGAAATACAATTATAGCTGCAAGCTTGGATGTCGCAAATCTTATGGAACGTGGCGGAACAGGATTTCAGGCTATGATTGACAGTTATGAGGGATGTTCCGACGATAGACAGCCAGTGGTTATGATATACCCTGGTTTTCTGGATCTTCGGCTGTTTGATAGGTTATATGAAGATGTACAGATAGAGACAGAAGAACTGTCTGATTCAGATAAAATAGTAGAATTACTAAGGAAAGAAGGCCCTAAATCGGTGAAAGAATTGCAGGCTGCTGCGGGATATAAGAGCCGGAGCGGTTTCCTGAAGAAAGTAATCAATCCGCTTCTGGATAAGAATGTTATTTATAGAGATGGAAGCACAAAGTCGCCAACGGCCTTGATGAAGTTGAGATAACATGAGAGATACGATTGAAAACATAAGCCTCCTGCAAAAGCAGTTGAATGATCTGCAATTGGAAAATCAAGTGCTGAAGAACCTTTTGGATCAGTCTGGGATCTCTTATATGCAGGCACTAAAACGTCTTAGGACACCAGAGACAGTTACAGCTTATGATCCAGATCAGGGGGCCAGAATTATCCACCCGGAAGTCATTACTCCGAAAATGGCAAACGAGTTTTACTCATGGTTTTGGGGCAGGCAGGATGTATATGCCAAAAGGTCAGTGAAGAAAGCGACGGGCGAAGTCGGGTACTATCCGCAATGTCACAATTTCTGGACAAATGTATGTCCAAGGAAGCGTGGACAAAAAATCAATTGTAAAGATTGTTCCTATCAATCTCACAAAATTCTAACCAAGGAAGATATTCTGCGGCATCTGCAGGGAAGGGCATCCGATGCATCGGATGTGATCGGGATATATCCTCTGCTTCCAAATGGTACATGCCGATTTCTTGTGTTTGATTTTGACAATCATGAAAAGGCTGCGGCGAAGAGGGACTACGCCAATACAGATGACATTTGGGTTGAGGAAGTGGAGGCTGTGCGTACGATCTGTACGCTTAATGGAATTGATCCTCTGGTCGAGCGCTCCCGTTCCGGGAGAGGTGCGCATATCTGGCTGTTCTTTGATAAGCCGCTTCCAGCATCCTTGATCAGGAAGTTTGGATTTGCTCTCCTTGCCAAAGGTGCGGAGCAAATAAATCTCAAATCATTCAAATATTATGACCGTATGCTGCCTGCACAGGATATGCTGCCGGAAGGCGGTATCGGTAATCTTATCGCGCTTCCGCTGCAGGGAAGGGCGTTGCGTGACGGAAACAGCGCATTTATTGACAGGAACTGGAATGCTTATCCGGAACAGTGGGCAGTTTTTCAGAGTAAGCCGAAACTGTCGAAGGAATTTCTGGAGATCAAGCTTTCGGAATGGACCTCAGCTGTGGATTTCTTGGAAGACCCAGAAATGGAAGGAGAAGAGAGAGAAAAACCGTGGAAAGGTAATTCGGGCTTATCCGTAGCAGATGTAGAGGGAAATGTTTCACTAACGCTGTCAAATGGAATCTATGTGGACAGCCTGAATCTGAAGCCGCGCATACAGAACAAGATCCGCAGGTTGGCGGCTTTTGGGAATCCAGTCTATTACAGAAACAACGCCATCGGTACATCCAATTTTGATACACCCCGGTGGATCTATCTGGGGAAGGATCATCTCAACGGATATATTCAGATCCCAAGAGGACTGTATGATATTTTGACTAAAAACCTGTCTGCCGCAGGAATCCACTATGAAGTTGCTGATGAGCGTCAGCCAGGAAATACAATCAGGGTTTCGTTTCAGGGGGAACTCCGGGAAGAACAGAAACCTGCACTGCAAGAGATGATGAAGCATGATAATGGTATCCTCCACGCGGCTACAGCCTTTGGGAAAACCGTTGTCTGCAGCGCTATGATTGCGGAGAGAAAAGTGAATACGCTGATAATATTGGAATCCTCCGCATTGATCGATCAGTGGAAAGAGGCATTGGAAAAGTTTCTGCTCATTGATGAAAAGTTGCCTGAATATCAAACAAAGACCGGAAGGGTGAAGACCAGAAAAAGCCTGATTGGCGTCCTGCAGGCACAGCACGATTCGACGACCGGCATCATTGATATCGCCATGGCGGGCTCACTATGTAAGAAAGGAGAGCCCCATCAGAAACTGAACCAGTACGGAATGGTCATAGTTGACGAATGCCACCATGCTGCCTCCGGCACCATTTCCAATGTTCTGCAGGAAGTAAAAGCCAGATATGTCTATGGAGTGACTGCCACACCAATCAGAGGTGACGGTCTGGAGCGCATCAATTATATGCTTCTTGGCCCTGTCCGTTATAGGTATACGTCAAAGGAAAGAGCAGAAAAACAAGGGATCGATCACCTGGTATATCCCAGGTTTACCAGAACTGTCATGCCTCGCGGATTAATAAATGAGAAAATGCATCCGAACGAAGCATATGAACTGATTCGTAATAATGAAGTCCGAGATGAGCTGATTCTGAAAGATGTCAGGGAATGTGTGCAGTCAGGCCGGACACCGGTTGTTCTTTCCAGATACAAGGATCATTCTGAACGACTGTACGAGCGGGTGAAAGTATATGCTGATCATGTATTTCTGCTGACAGGCAATAACTCGAAACGGGAACACAGACAAATCCTCTCAGAAATGCAAAAAGTTGCTGCAGAAGAAAGTATGATCCTGGTGGCAACCGGTTCCCTGATTGGAGAAGGATTTGACTATCCAAGACTAGATACCCTGATCATGGCGACTCCTGTTTCTTTCAAGGGTGTTGTGGAGCAGTATGCCGGTCGTCTGAACAGGGATTATGCCGGGAAGAAAAATGTGATCGTATATGATTATGTGGACAGCCATATCCCGATGTTTGACAACATGTATGCTAAACGACTTAAGGCATATAAACAGATTGGATATGATGTCTGCGGAGGAATCAACGGTAAAAAGCAGGCAGCGGATGCGATCTACGACAGCGAGTCTTTCCAGCCTGTTTTTCAGAAAGATCTGCTGGAGGCCCGGGAGACGATCGTGATTTCAAGCCCGGCCATTAGCGGTCCGAAAGTACATGCGCTGATTTCATTGCTAAAGGATCAGATGACCAGCGGAGTTTCAGTTACGCTTGTGACATGGGAACCGGACCTTTATGGTTTTGGTGATCCCGCATATTGGATGCAGCTGCACGAAGAAATTCGTCAGGCCGGGTTTTATATCAAACAGCAGGATGAATCCTGCGAGCGCTTTGCTGTAATCGATCAGGAAATAGTGTGGTATGGCGGAGTGAATCTGCTTGCCAGGTCGGATGCGGAGCAGAGTATTATGCGTGTTCCGAGTAAGAAGATTGCAGCGGAACTGATGGAACTGGCGTTTGGAGCGAAAGATTCCTGAAGCTTACACCATTTTTTACACCATTTGAAACAGCCTCGGTAATAACTGAAGTTCACCCTGGACGACGGCACCGGCGAAGACCGCACCATCCTGTCCGGCATCCATGCGTTCTATGAGCCGGAGGACCTGGTGGGCAAGACCTGCATTGCCATCACCAATCTTCCGCCGAGAGCCATGATGGGCATGGAGTCCAACGGCATGCTTATCTCCGCCATTCACCAGGAAGAGGGCGAGGAGAAACTTCACCTTCTGATGGTAGACCCGCATATTCCGGCAGGTGCGAAGTTGAACTAAAAAACAAAGCAGAATAATGATACATGACAACAGCCCTGAGGCAGAAAAACCTCAGGGCTGTTTTTGTCTGATCGGTACAGGCAAAGAGAATACTTGGGAATTGTGCAAAAAGCGAGCTTAATGTAGAATAGTAGACGAACTGTAAAATAATCAAAGCATGGATTATTCTTTGAAGAACTAATAAAGGATGGAATCTTGATGAAACAAAAGGAAACTACAATCCGTTTTATGCGTTTTATGGCACGCCTGCTCATTGCCGTCTGTCTGTTTGTTTTCGCGGCCGGGCCTGTCCCTGTTCATGCGGAGGGCACGAAGACGGTCCGGGTCGGATATTATGAGAATGAGAACTTTCAGGAAGGCGGCCGGGAAGGTGCCGTAAAGACAGGATATGCATATGAGTATTATCGCAAGCTGGCGGAGTATACCGGCTGGAAATATGACTATGTATACGGCTCCTTTTCGGATCTGTACCAGATGCTGCTGGACGGCGAGATCGACCTTCTGGCAGGTCTAGCCTTAAAGGAAGAAAGGGTCGGCCGGATCGGTTACCCGGATGCCGCCATGGGCCACGAATCCTACAACCTGGTAAAGCATGAGAATGACACGGAAATCAGCGTGGATCCGATAACGCTGGATGGAAAAAGGATCGGCGTCATGGAAAGCGCCCTTGTGGATGCGCTGCATCAGTTTTTAGATTCCCATGGCGTAAAAGCGGAGGTTGTGACATTCCCGGATTATGACAGTCTGTTTGCTTCTTTTACTGCGGGAGACGTGGATGTTTTTGCAGGAGAGGGCGACAGCGGATTCAGTGTGGAGAATGCCGTGAACCTGTACTCATTCGGGGCATCCGACTATTATCTTACGGTCAATATCAAAAGGCCGGATCTCCTCAAACAGCTGAATACTGCACAGACGCTTCTGACGGTGGAGGAGCCGAATTATCTTAATTCCCTCAGTGTGAAATACTATTCCGGAAGTCTTGCCAGCCGTGCGCATTCCGCCGCAGAGACGGAATGGCTCGAGTCTCATAACGAACTCAGGGTAGGATATCTGGAGACATACCTGCCTTACAGCGACACAGATGAGAATGGACAGGCAACCGGCATTGTGACGGATGTCACAGAGCAGCTGTTAAAAAGTCTGCACATTGACACACTTTCCGTAAGCTATCATGGCTATCGGAATTATGATGATATGATTGCGGATCTGGTTTCCGGCGCGATCGATACCGGTTTCCCGGTGGGCGGCGGCCTGTATTATTCGGAGGAGAGCGGGATCTATCAGAGCAATCCGGTCGTTTCCGCCGCGACGGAGATCGTTTTCAAAGGGGAATTCAGAAGGGATAGTATCTCACGTTTTGCCGTCAACGAGAACAACCGGATGCAGTATTACTATGTCCGTACACACTTCCCTGACGCGCAGATCACCTTCTATCCTTCTGCGAATGACTGCCTTGACGCAGTCGCTGCGGGAAAAGAAGACGCGACTACGTTAAACGGTCTCAGGGCCAACGACATGCTGAAAAACACCCGTTACGAGAGCCTCTCCCTTCTGCAGTTAAGCCAGAGCGATGACCGGTGCTACGGCGTGGCAATGGGCAGTGAAGGACTGCTGAAGCTCCTTAACCGGGGAATCAACGTGCTTGGTATCGATTATGGTCAGAACCAGGCTTACCGCTATGCAAACGGTCTGTATTCCTACAGCTTTTTCGATCTGGTACGGCAGCATCTCGGAATATTTATTCTGGGGACCCTTATGATCGCCGCTGTCATTATTTCTCTGCTTATCCGCGACAACCGGCGCTCCCGTGCGCAGATCAAAGAAAAAGAAACCACCCGCATTGAGCTGGAGGAAAACAACAGACAGCTGGAAGAGAGCCGGGAGGCTCTTCTGGAGAACAATGAGATCATTGCTTCTGCCGGATTTGGCGTCTGGCATATCATCCTGGAGGACGGCAAGGCTCCGCGAATGAGGGGAAACGTCAAGATGACCGAGCTTCTGGGGATCACCGGACAGGATCTCACAGAGGAAGAAACATACGATTTCTGGTATTCCCGTATTGATGAAGACGCCATCCCATCCGTGCAGAAGAGTGTTTCGGAAATGTTGGAGGGAAAACTGTCCGAAAATACTTATCTGTGGAATCATCCGGAGAAGGGCGCGATCTATGTGCGCTGCGGCGGGACATCAAAGGCCATGGATGAACATACGCACCATCTAAGCGGCTATCACAGTGATGTAACCGAGATTGTAAGGGCGGAGCAGGAAAAGCAGAAGGCTCTCTCTGATGCGCTGATCGCTGCAGAGCACGCGAACCGGGCCAAGACCGCTTTCCTGAACAACATGTCCCATGACATCCGGACGCCGATGAACGCCATTGTGGGCTTCACGGCACTGGCGGCTTCCCACATGGATGATCCGGAGCAGGTGAAGGATTACCTGCAGAAGATCACCGTATCCAGCCACCATCTGCTGTCCCTGATCAATGACGTTCTGGATATGAGCCGGATCGAAAGCGGGAAGGTGACGATCGAGGAGACGGAGGTTCATCTGCCGGATGTTATCCAGGACCTCAGAACGATTATCCAGGCAAATGTCACCGCAAAGCAGCAGAAACTCCTAATCGATACACAGGATGTGAAGCACGAGGATATCATTACGGATAAGCTTCGCCTGAATCAGGTGCTGCTCAACATCCTTTCCAATGCCATCAAGTTTACGCCTGCCGGAGGAACCATCAGCTTCCGGCTGACCGAGGAGCCTTCTCCCCGCGAGGACATGGCTCATTTTGTGTTCCGCATCAAGGATAACGGTATTGGGATGAGCAAAGAATTCCAGAAGACGATCTTTGAGGCATTTACCAGAGAAAGAACCAGTACGGTCAGCGGCACGCAGGGCACCGGGCTTGGTATGGCGATCACCAAAAATATCGTGGATATGATGGGCGGCACGATTACTGTACAGAGCGAAGAAGGAAAGGGGACGGAATTTGTTGTGCGAATCCCGTGCCGGATCGTGCACAGCAAAGAAATATCCGAAAGGATCCCGGAGAAGCAAAGCGTACCGGCAAAACCATTCCCTGTTGAAAAAATGGCTGCCGATGAAAAGCCTGCGGCTGTTGATTTCACAGGAAAACGGATCCTTCTTGCGGAAGACAATGAGATGAACCAGATGATTGCGGTGGCAATCCTGGAAAATGCCGGCTTTACGATCGACATTGCATCAAACGGAGCGGAAGCCGTTGAAAAAATGGAGGAGGCTCCGGCGGGAACATATGATGTGATCCTGATGGATATTCAGATGCCGATCATGGACGGATATGAGGCGGCAAAGAGAATCCGCGCGATGGAGGATCAGAAGAAAGCAGAAATCCCGATTGTTGCCGTCACTGCCAATGCCTTTGAAGAGGACAGGAAAA
>Ga0310695_10007900_pt1 | contig 16730 bp, 15 predicted proteins | sample RumenRJG_04DNA_FD_203882 | JGI IMG/M metagenome (GOLD analysis project Ga0310695, IMG submission 203882) | Bovine rumen microbial communities from Lethbridge, Alberta, Canada - RJG_04 (v2) (version 2) | ecosystem: Host-associated > Mammals > Digestive system > Stomach > Rumen | place: Canada...
CGAACTGCTTTCTGCTGTTATTGACGGGAATCCAAAGTTCCATAAGCTATATCAAATGTATAAATTAGTCGCATGATGAATGAATATTCACTTGCGAAACTTTAGATTGACCATTTAATTGTTCATATAATAATTCATGACAAATTCGTGACCAATTCATGGCAATTCGCGTAAAAAAAGACGTTCTTACTTGTAGCTTACTCCAAATAAATCCTATATATCTTCTCCGTTTCCTCATCGAAACCGACAAGGTATTTGCGGCCTTTCTTGTTAGTGCGGATGGATTTGGCAATGTAGGAGAGCCATCGTTTGGAGAGCAGTTTCCCCTCGCCGTTCCTCACGTTGCATTTTCCTTCCTCGTTTTGCACCAAGTAGTTGCGCCCAAAGCAAATCCATCCCTCGCCGGGCAGCAGCACCTTGTAGAGTTTTCTGTCGGCATAACCCATTACATAGCCGCAGCCATCCTCTGAGAAGATGTTGTTGTCGATGTAGTCGAACCACACGCTGGAGAGCAATGCACCCGTCGAGGCGTGAGTGATGTTCAACTTTTTGCCATCACGGGTGGAGATGATTTCATACGACCCTCGCAGTATGTACTCCATTCTTGATTGTAAAGGTTGCGGACTGATACGAAATGCCATACGCTGCGACTTCCTACACAAATCCCAAGCATCCATCTTGTCATTCGCAACCATTTTCAGTTCGATTTCGAATTTGCGTATCCAGTCCATCACCAACGCCAGGTCTTCAGGATAGATGTTCACTTTGTTTTTCGACATCACCCTGGGCTGTTTCTCCACCGTAACGGCGATATAGTCGTTGACGAAATGGTCGTAGGAGTTACGGACATAGGTAATGACCTTGTGCTTCTTCCAGATATACCCCATGCTCTCGTCAACCAGTACATCCACGGGCAGACCGGTGCTTGAGGGAGTGACAGTGGTATAATACCAGTATTCTCCCGGGAGATAGAGTTCGTCGTCATAGAGTGGATTCTTCCGTTCATCTTCAACCAGTCTTAACAAAGCATCGAAAGTGATTTCCCCATCGGCCAGTTGTCGGAGATGTTTATCGTGCTTCATAATCCAAAGGCAGCACATGATGTGGTCATCGATATCTACTTTTGTCTCTATCTCCGCATTCACAATTTGCGGTCGCTCACTGATGGTGGTGATGAAAAATTCCTCGCTCTCATGGTCATGGGCATTACGGACGAATGCCACCAACGGATGACCGAACTTCTGGTAGGCTCTGTCCACGTCAAGCAGCATGTCGAGTTTCAGTCCGCTCTGTTCGGTGGTGAGACAGCGGAAATGCGCCTTCTCCGCCCCATATTCGATTTTCTTGTCTGTAATGATGTCCATATCTTCCTAATTATTCTTTCTTGGGCTTGAAATGCTTGAGTGGGAACACATACCTTGACGGCACGCGTACAGCGCAGTCGTACCAGGCGGCAACACTGATGTCGGTACTGGTCTCGTTGTCGAGGATGACATAACAGTCCGCGTCATCGGTCGGTGTCTTATCCACAACCCCTTTGCTCAATAAAGTGATGTTCTCGTCATGGAGGATATACTCCACCAAGTCCCCTTTCTGAAAGCATGGTTTCTTCTCAAAACCACCTGGGGTATAGACATGCTCCTCCACCCCACCTGTCTCCTGCCATGGTTTGTCAAAGTCTCGGTCATAAAAACATAAATCATCATAATAGGCCTTTCCCAAAGGCAGTTTCCTGATGATGAAACAGAGCAGTTCATCCGGCTGGTGAGTTGTCCAACGCATCATTTCTTCCTCGGCCTCTTTCCTGCTGTAGAAAAACGCCTTCTCGGAGATGTCAAACAAAGTGCTGAATGTCCGCAGAACTTTGGTCAGTTGCCAGAAACAAGGTCTTTCTTCCCTCGCCATTTCGGTGTTGATGGCCCAGCAAAGAGCAACGGCTGTCTCCTCGTCCACAAACTCGGTCATCTCCGCTGCATAAATTATCTTGTCTTCAGGGCGGAAGGAAGCAATGTCGTATTTCCCGTATTCCTCCTCGGTAAAGTCCTCACAGATGAGAGCCATCACTTCCATAAACGGCGTGTCGGCATTCCACCGCTTCTCCTCTGGGTGGTTCTTGAGATATTCCTCAAACCAAATCCACCCTGCGTCGTATGCCAATGTACGCTCAGTGAGGCTGATGCCACAACTGTCCATATACAAGCGGGTCATCAGTTGCATAGCACGCATAGGGTCCAATTTATAACCTTTGCGTACCTTCCGATAGAAGCACCTTTCTTTCAATACAATGTCAACCATCTCTGGGAGCCGTTGTTTCATCAACCTTTCAAACTCCGATGCATCCATCACTTCATGCTGGTAGATGTAATCCCTCAGAATGCTATCGAAAGCATCGTGGTATTTGGACGCCAACAGATAGGGGACTTCTCCCTTTATGGATTTTTGAACGGCCTTGACGAAGAGAGGACGGTATTGACAACGGAGATGAAGCATTGCCCTTCTCCCATTCTTTCCACCTTTGATGGCTGTTTCGAGCAGCGTTTGTGTCTTATTCATGTTTTGTTGTTCTTTATTTTCCATTATTCGACGATTTCATTTTTTACTATTTGAATGGTCTACAAAAATACTGTACGGGGTAAACATTAGACCATTTACTATACATATAATTTTTTACCCGTGAGAACGGATACCGGTTTGACAAGCCAACAGAGGAGCAATCCGATGGTTGTCACCAACACGTGCCCCCAAGGGGTGAGGTCGGCCGTGATGCCATACCACACCACCAGCAGCGGACTGCCAATGAGAGCGATGACGAACATCAGCATGATGAATGCCAAGAATGTCTTCATGCGCTTGCCTCCTTTTCATCTATTTCCTCCAGAAGTCTTTGGGCATTCAAAAGTCCCTTATTCGCAGCCTCGTGCAACCACCATATGGCCTGCTCCTTGTCATCCGCCACTTTCAGGCAATAGCGTCCCATCTTATACTGTGCCACCATATGGCCATGTTCCGCTGCTTTCCTCATCCAGCACATCGCTCTTTTCAGTTTTTCTGGTTTCGTGCTTCCCGAACCGGATTGCTCTTGGGTCATGGTATTTCCCCCGCAATAATAAGCCATTCGGTATTCAGCGGGAGGGTATCCTGCCTCAGCAGCCTTCCTGCACAGTCGGGAAGCCTCATCATTATTCCGGGGAATTCCCCATGCGAAGAGATAACATTCCGACAGTTGGTAGATGGCGGGAATGTAACCCTGATTGGCAGCCTGTTGAAAAAACTTCACCGCCTTCGCGTCATCCATGCACAACCTTCGTCCCAAGTGGTGCTCCTTGCCCATCCAATAAAGTGCACGAGGAAATCCTTTCTCTGCCGACTTACTAATGTAAGCAATGGCCTTCTTCTCGTCACGCCAGATTACCCGGAAATGGCGTTTGGATTCCAAGGGGTCGTTGGGCACCCTCATCGTATGCAGGCACCTGATGCCCAACCAGTACAACGCAATAGGGTCTCCTTTCTCGGCAAGTGATTCGAGAATGCCGACCGTATCAGCATATTTGTGGTTTTTCATGTTTTCAACCGCTGCTTTCAATTGTTTTTTCTCTTTCTCTTCCATATTGTTCATCGTCAAGGTTTGTTGTTTTTTCCATTCCACATAAGAGAATACATCAAGTGATAATTCTTTCATTCCAGCATTCGCGACAAAAGGAATAATCTCTCTAATTCGTGACAAGTTTAAGTTCTCTCGTCATCCTGCACCACTTGGCGGTGACGTAGTATCGTTCCTTTCCTTCGGTTGCTTCCAGCGTTTCCGATTTGATATTGACTATCTTCCCATATTCCGTATCCTCCCCAGTGGTGATGAGTTGCTCGTTGTACTCCGTGCATTTCAGTATACCAGGCAATCCCGTCTGGGCATTCACATAATGCGAGTATGCCTCGTTGAGGAAACTGTTGTCGTCCACCGCCTTGAGGATGTCGTCCTTCCGTCCTTGTTCCGACCATTCCTTCAGCATGTCGAGTATGCCGTGGCTATGATACGCCAAAAAGACCTGCTGTTTCCGCCGGTAACATTGTTGGCAGTCGGCCACCCATACTTGAGCCCGTTCCTGCCATGCCAGGAAGAGTTTGGCGGCAACGTCGAAGTAATGCAATTTGTGGGAGTACAGACTCTCGTCCACGAGGTCATTGATTACGGGAACCATCAGCACGACGTGCTTTCCGCTGGCTTTAGCCAGTTTCTCCGCATAGAGTGTCACCTCATCGTAACCATTACAAATGGGAAATGTACGCAATTCAAACACTTTTTGCGGCAGATTGCTCAATATGTCGATACGATGGAAGATTTCCTCGGAAACCCCATGGTCCAAGACAATGGTTTTCATCTTACCGGCTCCAAAGACAGAGTCGGTGACACGGTCCAATGTTTCCTGATAGTAGGAGTCGAAAAACCGCTTGTAAAACATCACCAGCGGCTGACTTTGTGGGTTGGAGAAGAACGCCTCCAGTTTGGAGACGAACTGTTCCTCTGTTACCACATTCATTCTTTTGTTGTTTTCCATATTCTTTGCTTTTTTCATCTTTAATCTTCATCTTTAATCTTCATCTTTAATCTTTAATCTTTATCACCCTGTCGCCCACCGATTGGTCGATTTTGTCGGCATACTGATGGATGAATTCCTCACGCTCCTGTTCGGTTCTGAACTCATCATATACATACGCTTCGCCGTATGTGTTATCCCAATAGCCAGAGTCGGCTATAAACGTGTCCCACACCTTCCTGGTGTCGGCGAAGATGATGGCTACACGATAAGGCTTATGCTTCACTGGCCCCAAGAGACAAAGACCGGCATTCTGGCTGTCAGCAGGGTCGTCCAGGCGAACCGCCTTCTTGATGCTTTTCACATATAACACAGTGGTATCAGCGTTCTCCAGACCATGGAGCAGCACCTCATAGCCGTCGTATGCCTCTGGCAGGGAGAGGATGCGGGCCTTCGTCTCTGAAGCCCCGAAAACGGGAAGGCTATTGTTAAAGAACTCGGTGTTCACAATCTGCACCTCCTGATGCTGCTCATCTACCTTGATTTGCAACTCATCATGGAGTTTGCTGTATTCGTCACAGAACCCGCCCACGCGTATGTTGGTGGCGTTGATGTTTGCTACAATCGTTTTCAATTCTTTTAGTATCATAATCGTAAATCTTTATTTTTTTCTAAGTACAAAATTACATCAGTATTCATCGCATTCCTAATTATTTTGTATCATCGGATAGGACTGCAGTGTCAGTGATTTTGACAGGCTAATCTATTGAGCAAATATGCTGGAATTTTGCGAAGGCCTTACTGTTCCTATATGCATCTTCACACCCTTCGGGCACAAAGACGATAGCGGTCTTGAATACACGCTTGTCGAACGCATTATTTTCAATGCTGATATTTGCAGGATTACGGCTGTTGAAATGCAAGTCCTCCAACAGCGGGCAGGAACGGAAAGCTTCACTGCCTATGATGTTGAGCGAAGCAGGGAAATTGACAGTCTGCAACCTATAGCAATTGGCGAACGCCTTTTCCTCAATGCTCATGAGGTTTGTGGGAAAGTCCACCTGCTGAAGATGATGGCAGTCACTGAAAGTTTCCGACCTGAGGACCGGCAAAAGGTCAGGCAGGTGGATAGATCTCAGTTGTTGGCAGTTCTTGAAAGCACTGGCCCCGATATAGCACACGCTTTGTGGAATCGTGATGTCGGTGAGGTTGGTCAGGCCACAGAAAGCCTCATCGTTGATGAATGTTGCCGTGTCAGGGATGGTGAGTTTCTTAATGTATTTGTAGTTCGTTCCCATGATGATCTTGTTTGTCTGTGGCAACACAACGTCATAAGAATATTCCTTCGTGTCCAGATTCTTGAATTGCCTGTACCATGTGCAGGCTTTCTTCAGGTAATCTATCATACTCTTGTTGAATCCCACGGCCTGTCGCAAATAGCCGACGAATGCTTTGGTGCAGAGTCCTCTGAATGGGATGGTGAGATGAGGAAAGTCGGAGAAGAATTGGAGTATACAACTACTGCCATTCCAACTCCAATGCTCCACAAGAGAATAGGTGTTGCCTTGAATGTCAATCACGAGATTATGTCCTTCAGTCATAAACACCAGGCAGTCTTTGTCTATCTCTTTGAGGGCAGGTCTGATGAAGTCGCAAAAATTCCTATTGAAATCGGGCCAGATGTCATTGCGGTTGGCTTCCGTCACCAGGGTGATGTATCTCTTTGTCGCTATCAGCCACGGCCGTGCCACCTCTCTGAGCATACGTTCCTCGTCATATTTTTTCTCTATACAACTTCTCACTTTCTCTTTCAGCGCCTCGTCATCCAACAGCTTGAAGGTGATGTCCTCAGCGACAGTCCCGCTCATGTTGTCGATACGCTGCTTTTTGAGGTAATATAGCAATTCCTCCTTACGCAGGTTGTTGTCGGCCTCCAACTCCATGAGCAGCGTGGCGGTGTCAAGAATCCTGAATTGCTCTTTTCCCAATTCTATGCTATCACGGATGCCCATCCCAATATAAGGATAGACATAATAGTTGGGGAATTGGTTATCCCGATAACAATATTTGATGCGCACGGCAATCTCCCCGAAATGGATGTCAACAACCTCCTTCACATAATTGCATGTTCTGCCAACAACATGCGCTTGCTTGTTTGGGTTCTTTGCACTCGCATTGATGGTCATGGAGAAAGTCTTCATGTCTGCTCCGAGACTCTCAAGTCGTTTTCTCAGCCTTTCCTCCGAGAATTGCTGGTTGTCGACAGTACTGATGATAGGGTTGCAGGCACAGATATGTCTTTTAGGGAATGCGCTCGGTTTCTCGCAAAGGTCGATGACCCGATCTTTGATTTCCTCTGGTGAGAGATGCGCTTTAAGAATGGTCTTGTATCTGACGGGCCACAGTTTCCTACGTCTCGCCCTTTCTGTAGTCCAGAATTCGTTGAAATTATCCATTTTTCTCTATTTGATTCATCGCGTGTTTTATACAATTATCAATTTTGCAGCAGACATACCCGGCCTGTTTTCCGCAGGTCGTCACAATGTCTGTATTTTCCTTCATTGTCAATCACCCAAAGCACTTTGGTGCGAAAATGCAGCGGCAGTTCAGGTGTGGGTGCACATCCATCGGTGATGATGATGAGTCCGTCATACTCCTGGTGTTGGCTCACATAGTCGATAGGGGCCTGAAAGCAGGTGCCACCACGGCCTTTCACCTTCAACTCATGCTTGTTCTTGTCCTTCGACTTGAGGACAATAGGCTCTCCTTGCACAACATAGTCGAACATCAGTAAACTGATTTCCTGAATGCCATACTTGAAGAACGACGTGATGACACGCAGGTAGCGACCAAGTTCCTCGCTGCCCACCGAACCACTTGTGTCGATGGCGATAAGTAGTTTTGTGGTGAACTCATATCTACTGCCCATCTGCTCGAAGCCGAAGCGACGACTGGGGCGCATGCGGGTGAGGTGGCGTTGCTGGGATAGGATGCTGCTGCGGAACATGCGCAGCACATTGCGGTAGTCGATTTTTCCCTCGGCAGCCTTCTTGATGATTTCTATCAGTCCGCCAGGCACACTCCCCCATTGGGTAGTCGATTGGATGAGTTCCTTAATCTGCTGCCCTACGAATTGGTCCTCCTCCCATAGAGCGGTGTAATCAGCATCGCCATCGTCTCTGGATGTGCTGGATTTTCTGGAGTCTCTAATCTTGTTTTTGATGCGGCTGAGCTCGCCATCATCTTCCCGATTACTTGACTCTTGTTGATTCTGATTCTCCTGCCCATTGCCTTGCCGGTCACTACTAGAATCCATAGAATCCATAGAATCTATAGACTCTCTAGACTCCCTAGACTCTATAGAATTACTAGACTCTATAGACCCACTAGGCTCTTGAGAACCAAGTGAATCATTTGAACCCCCAGCATTATTGTTTTTGGAGGAATCACCATCATTCTGCTGATACTGCTTTTGCCCTGGGTTTTGGTTGTTGCCTTTGGGGTCTTTATTTGGCTGTGAGCCACCCTGCGATTCTGTTTCGCTATTCTTGTCAGGGTTCCCACTGATATCCCCTTCGTCAGGATGATTCCCATCCTTGTGATGGAACTTTTCATTCAGCCTTGAAATATACCACTCGTAGTTTTTCTCTTCTGGCAAACCCGCTTTGGAGGGATGGGTCATATCGCCCGACATGGTGGGATAGGCAGGAGCGATGACCATATCGCTCGCCATGCGAAACACTTTGGGCACGCATCCCATTGGTCGGCGGGAATAGGGGTGTCCCAGCAGGATGCGTATCATCTCCACACTGAGCATGTTGCTCAGCTTTCGCTCGTTCAAGGTGTTCACCAATTCGGGATTATATTCGATGCGTCCCCTGCCCGTGCGCAGCGGACACTTCATATTGGCATTGATGGTCAACTGGTGCGTGCAATAGACCGAGAAGAATAGTGGTTCGAGCAAGAACCACCGTTCGATTTCCTTCTGTATGCGTTCGCGTGCGGTCATAGCTGTCGGATGAAGGTAATGACTTTTTTGTAGGTGTCGGGCAACTCCTTGCTCAGCCATATCAGCATCTGCTTGTAGGTCGTGCCATCAAGGAGCGACACGAAGTGGGCATACGCCTCATGGTTCTTTTCCAACAAGAAGTCGTGATAGGCCTTGAAGTTCTTGTTCACGGTGTCATGGTCGAGTGCAGACACCTTGTTGGCCTCGAAGAGCCGTGCGATGGCATCGTTGAGTTGCGAGAACTCGTGCAACTGATATTTCTCGAGATGCTTCTTCACCTTCTTGAAATCGGTGAGCACATCCTCAGGTTGGAGACCATCGTCTTTCATCGAGACGAACAGCATCGATGCGGCGCGCACGCCCACGATGCCCGCCACGATTTTCTGGTGTAAAGCAGTGGGCTTAGCCACATTTTCCAACAACCGAGCCACCTTCTCCCATGCACGGCGGTCGGGCGTCTTCTCCAGGCCCTCGTCCTCGCCCTTGTCACTGTAGCAGTCGAGCATGTCGGGATGGCTACTGATAAATCGGATGACGCGGCGGTCGAGGCCGGTATTCTCTGCCCACTGCAACCACTCCTTTTCCGAAGGACGGAAGGTGTAGATGTTGAAACGCGACACCAAGGCGGGGTCGAGGTCGGTGAGTTGGTACTCATCGCCGTCGTTGCAGGCAGAGATGATACGGCTACCTTCAGGCAACGGACGTCCCGCCAGTTTGCGGTTGAGCACGAGGTCCATCACGGTCTGCAGGATTTCCGGTCGGGCGCGGTTCAACTCATCGAGGAAGAGCACGATGGGTTTCTTGTCCATGGGAAACCAGTAGGGCGGCATGAAGGTGGTCCTGCCGGTCTTCTCCTCCTTAGTGGGCAGTCCGAGCAGATCGCCCGGGTCGCTCATCTGTCCAAGGAAGAGGGTCTTCACCTTCATGTCTTTCGTTTCAAAATAAGCCGTCAGGATTTGTGACTTGCCGATACCGTGCTTGCCGGTCAGCATGATGTTCTGCCACGACGGTGTCACATCGAGCAGCGACGTCAATTCATGGGTATTGATTGCTATTGCCATAATGATTTCAGGTATTCAATTGATAATCGATTTGATTTCCATATTCGTGAGTCGGAGGATGAGGGCATACTTGTCGCCATCCACACGTCCTTCGAGGAAGGCGCGGTAAGGGGTTCCGCCATTGTTCATCACCAGGGGAGCGATGCCTTTCACCCCACCGCCTACGAGCATCATGGCATCGGCATCGCTGAGTTTTTTCGCCATCTCATAGAGGAAATCATAGGTCAGTCCGTTGACGTGCTGCACCTGGTAGCTTTTCCTGAAGACAAACATCCGCATGGCTTTCTTGCGGGGAATCATCTTCCCTGTCCAGCGGATGGGCACTCCATCGGTAGAGATGTTGCTGGTGGTGGATGTCTCCGGGCGCACCTCTTTCTCGGTACCGTCGGCCAAAAACACGTGTTCGTTGAGAGTGACGCCATACGCCACTTTCTGGTCAGGACTGAGATACACTTTCTTCAGACCTTCCACGCGCATGCCGAAACGTTCCATGTCCACCTCGGGGTCACCATTGATGAGTGCCTCGGTCAGTTGGTCGCCATAGGCAGCCAGCAGCGCCTGGTCGATGGTGCCCATGGTTGCCTTGATGGTGCGTTCCGACTTGCCTTTACTGCCGTCGGCTGTTTTATAGACTGTTGTCTTGCGGCGTGATGTGGCACCGAAGGCCACTTCTGCGTCACGCCTTGTCTCATTGGATAAGTTGATCTTTCTCATATTATTATAATGGAGTTTAGGAGTTTGGGAGTTTGGGAGTTTAGACATATGATTTGCATGTCATGGGATGATTAGAACATTCCGAAGTCCAGTTCATCGATTTCCTCCTCTGTCTCTTCGTTATCGTCGATGACGGTTTCTTCTGCGAGTGTGAGCAGCGGAAACTCCTGCCTGTTACCAGTGAAGAGGAACAGTCCGTTGGGCGTGTTCATCAAGTAGGCATCTGAATGGCTGGTTCCACCGCGGTAGCTGAAGTCGAATTTATAGATAAGGTCACCAACTGCCTCTGCCAGTGCGGGAGCGGCGAGTTGATAGACCGAGTCCCACTCGTTGTCGAGGAATTCCTCCTCTGTTGCCGTCTCAGTGAGCGTGATGGGAACATCGAAGGAAGAGGGAACCATAGGCAGCGGTGCGCCGTCCTCTCCGTACGCTACGAGGGAGTTTTTCTCCACCCATCTTCCGGTCTCGTCCACAGTTGCTTGTTTGAGACCTCCTGAAGGGATGACCAAGGCATCATCGGGTGAGAGATATGCGATGCTGCATATGTCGCCCCAGCGGTCGGTCGCCACCAGATCGGTCCATCCATATACCTTCTTTCTTTCGAGTTTCACAGGGGGAGCGTAGAACTCGCTGCCTCCCATTTTGAATGTCAATGCTTTTGCCATGATGGTTGATATTATTATTGGTAATTCATTCTTTTCACTTGCAAAATTAGGATGAAAAACGGCCTCTACCTAATAATTTTGTATCATCGGATGGGAATGGGGTGTCAGCAATTCAGACACTCCCATCCCTTCTTGATATTGGCGGTAATCTCACGCTCCATGATGTCGCGTATCTGTACCTCGTCACATGAGTAGGCCATGTCGCGCTTGATCATTTCCTTACGGCCGCTGCTGTAGTCGGTGTGGTAGAACACATAGGCGGGATAGCGGCCGGTGGCTTCCTTGTTGGTTTTCCAGATAAGGAACTTATGAAGCATCACTTTTCCTCCAGATAATTTCCTGAAGATGCGGCGGTCGAGCAACTGGCTGGTCTCCATCTTTGCCATGCTGCCCTCCTGCTGCTCAAACGGACAGAGGTCGGTGAGCTGTGAAAGGCGGATATCGGTGATATTAGGGGTCTTGTCGGTGCGCTCACGCTCAAAAGTCAGTCCCAGAGCCGACACGCCAGGTGTCATGCCTTCCATCAGCCATCCCTGACCATCTTCGAAACGGAGCAGAGGGTTCATGCGCACCTTGTCGTCATTGCCGCGAGCCACCAGCTCGATGACACTCACCTCGAAGACGATTTCCGGCCTCACCATCTGGTAGGCGATGCCACGCGAGTCGGAGAGTACATATTGCGACTCCACGTGCATGGTGGAGAGTCGACTTGCCAGCACATTGCGCTCATCATCACCAAGACCGCCCGAAGCATGGGCGAACATCTGGAAACAACCATCCTCGCGCCTCACAGCCAACATCAGGTCGCGCACGCCACGGTCTCCGACGGTATAGCCGATGATGGCGGCATCGATGGTGTGGCGTGGCTTCACCTTCCATATCATAGACGACTCGGAGTGGATGACCAGTCCCTCAGCACCTTCTTCCACCACCCACTGATCATAGATGGCTTGCACCTCATCGTGGGAAGATGCCGTCTGCATCTGCACGGGAGCGACCATTTCTTCTTTGAAGATGCTTCGGAGTTTTCCATGGGTTTCAGCATAGTGTTCGCGCCAGACCTCACCGTTGAGTTCCACGATGTCGAAGGGGGCGAGACAGAGTTGGTTTTTCAACTCATCGTCTGCTAAAGCCCTTTGCACATCGCCACAGCGTGGACGTCCCCCGTCACGGGCGGGCAGGTAGAGTTCTGCTGCCACCACCAACTGGTTGATGCCGGCTGTTCTCACTGCTTTTGCAAAGACATCAAGGCAGTTGAGATGCTCTGCCACCTGTCGCCCATTCGAGTTGAGCATCACCACTTCGCCGTTGTCATAGCACACGCATTGCATGTGGCCATCGATTTTACGGGTGACGCACAGATGCTCACCTTCCACGCGCTGACGGAGTTTTGCACCCTCCACGAGCATGAATTTCCCTGCTACATTCTTTTTGTAGTCGATTGCTGTTTGTTTGTATTTCTGTATCATAGTGCTTGTTTGTTAATGGTTATATCGTTCTTCATATCGTTGCCGTTTTTAATAATATGGTAATACACACAAAAAAATTCAAAAAATGGAAGATAAAAATTTTAACCCTCATCTTTTCTGTGTGCAAAATTATCATCTAAAAAGCCCCATTCCTAATTATTCTGTATCATCGGATAGGAATGGGGTGTCAAGGGTTTTGACAAGTTCTCTTGGAATCGTAATCTTTGTTCTACTGCTTCAGCTGGTCGTAAATGTGATGGACTGTGGCTATCGTCTCCTCCAACTGTTGACTGAGCTTTGGCATCGCCTTCAGGTATTCGGCGATGGCGATCAACGGGGTCCAGTCGGGGATGGGAATGCCGCACATAGGGTAATGCGTATTGGGATAAAACAGCCTTTTTATATAGTTGTGTCCAGCCTGATAGCCCTTAAATTCCATACAAATGTCATAACATGTTCCTTCAGACTTCCATATCTTCGCCTCCCGCAAGCCCTCCCTGTCAAAGAAAAGACGAAGCGGATTTTTGATAAAGTCCTCTACGTTGAAATGATAAGGATCAAACTTGCTATATGGCACCTGCTCCTCCCTTTCAGTAACAGCTTCGATATATTTCTTGATGGCCACCTTCCAAGGACGGCACACTTGCTCGATGATTTTGTCGAGATTGTAGCCTTTTGCTATGTATTCCGGAATCTTCTTCTGCAACTTCTTTTCGCTCCACATTTTGAGCTCTATGCTGTCGGTTGTGAAGGCTTCCATCGTACGAATCTTCCACCTCTTGGCATAGTAAAGGAACTCATCCTGACGCAGTTCCCATTCCGCTGCAGCCTCCATGAGCAGCGTAGCGGTGTTGAGTGTGTAGAAATCGGCTTCATGCAACAAAAAGTAGGCTTCCGTCAGTTGCTCGCAGGGATTCAGTTCATAATAGCCGAAAGGCACTCCCTCAGTGCTGTAGCGGTGGATGGTCATGGTGACTTGCCCGTAGGTCAAATGAACTATTTCCACATCGGTGCATATCTCATACATCCTTTTCAACCAAGCACGATACATGGTCTCGTACCTATCGCGTTTCTTGGGGTTCATGCATGGGTAGGTTTTCCATCCGTTATTTGACTTTGGTGCCTGCTTACCCTTGATGGACCGCCGGCTTACCACCATCTTGAAGCTGTCCATTTCGGCACCCTCGGCTTCCAGTGCAGCGCGTAGTCCGCTTTCTGAAAAGCTGAAGTCCATCTGCCGCCATTGCATGATGGGATTGTTCATGGTGTAATGTGCTTTCTTGTAATTGTCAAAATTGAAAGGGCCAGAATAGTCAAGAGGGGAGAATGCCATATTTCGAAAATACTCTAATTCTCCACCCTCTTCAGACAGTCGCTTGAATTTTGATGCCCAGCCTTTTCGCCGCTTCGCGGCCTTCTCTTTCCAATAGTCTTTGAAAGTCATAGTGATGATGGATTGTTCAGTTATGATATTCTATTATGACCTGACAGCCAGTGACATCAAACGTAGGCACCAGGTTCTCTTTCCCGTGATAATTGATGGCGATGCCGGTGAATTCACCACTGGGTGCATCTTCGGGATAACGGGTGCAGTTATCTCTCAGCCAAGACATGTATTCTTCATATATCTTGTCTATTGTTTCCTCTTCCAGGATAAGATAATCCTTCTTGTTCTTCTTCACCCTAGGGTCACCATAGCAGAATTCAGCTTGACAGTCGTACAACAGTCTTTTTAAGGCCTCTTGCCGAAGTTGTCTGAGTATTTCTGCCTCTGTGGTGGGAACGGCCAACTGCAACTCGCTGTTATTATGGGTAGCCTCTTCAGTGTATTCATACCAATAGCAGCCGTCATAGTGTCTTTCCTCTGATGTATAATGGGTGGAGAGATCCATCTCCAAGGTATCTTTGTCGCCAAAAAACTCCTGCGTGCTGTCATCTGCCACATAGGTTTCCATTTTGTCCCAATCTGTCGCATAGGTTTGCCTTGGCGCAAAAGCCAATGTCTCTTGATGTCCCAACACCTTGCTTAGTCTGACTCTCCGCAAGCAGTCCACGCTACCCCAGAACGGGTTCTTTTCCAATTTCTCTGACAGCACTTCCACTTTGACAAATGCAGCCTTCCCGTTGTTGTCGATGCAAAGGGTGTCACCCGACCGGAATAATGGTTTCACCCGACTATAGTCGCAAACGACAACCCACGACTTATACTTGTCGGTATGGTTTTTCTCTGAAAATATCCCCATGCAATATCTACACTTCAATTGGGCCACGTTGCAACGGACAATCGCTTTTCCTTCTTTCATCACACTCACCAGATGCCGGAGTTTGAAGGAAACAGGAGGATATTGACCAAGCGTCTTCCGTACTTCAAACCTCATCTCCATGTCGCCATACGGAACAATAACTACTTTGCTATAGTCTCCTGTTGCCCTTTTTTCTGCACGGAGTTGTTTGACGACCTTTTCTTCTGCCGCCAAAACGTCACGGATAATACGTGCGATTTCTTGTTCTTTCATATTCTTCGTATTATATGAATTTTGGTTGTTGTATTTTGGATTGAAAAGGGGATTGCCATCACCTTTCTGAATGCAAAATTATCATCAAAAACGCCCCATTCCTAATTATTCTGTATCATCGGATAGGAATGGGGTGTCAAGGGTTTTGACAGGATAAAAAATCGATGAGGATATGCCTGAAGTAGACATCTCCCCTATAATCTCATCTTCCCTTTTGTATCATACCCTTAGTAACATGCAATGATACGATTAAGCGAGTGAATTCCGCTAAAAAACGCTAATGGGATTCAAATTTTTCCATTTTATGATTTCCATTTTATGGAAAAATATTATCTTTGCAAGCATAAAAATATGAGCAAAGTATGAGCAAGGAGAAAGTAAAGATTGACAACCCATTCGTAACCACAGGTTATGTAGGTGACGAATACTTCTGCGACAGGGAGAAAGAAACAAAGGATATTATCCGCTACCTAACCAATGGTAATAATGTAGCCTTGATTTCTCCGCGCAGATACGGCAAAAGTGATCTGCTGCGGCATTGTTTTGCCCAAAAAGAAATTTCCGACAATTATTACACGTTTATTGTCGATATTTACTCCACCAAGACTGTGGCTGAGATGGTTGGGAAACTGGGTAGCGCCATTCTTGAGACCTTGAAACCAAGAGGGAGGAAGGTATGGGAGAAATTCCTCTCCATTCTCTCTTCTGTACAGTCCGGTATTTCTTTTGATATAAATGGACAGCCTTCTTGGACAATGAGCGTCGGTGACATGCAATCACCCACAGCAACACTGGATGAGATTTTTAACTATCTACAAAATGCGGATCGTCCTTGCTTGGTTGTCATCGATGAGTTTCAACAAATAACAAAGTATGGCGACCCGAACATAGAAGCAGAGATTCGTACCTGCGTGCAATATTGCAACAATGCCCATTTTGTCTTTTCCGGTTCCAGAAGACAATTGATGGGTGCCATTTTCACATCGCCGGCAAGACCTTTCTATCAGAGCGTAACACTTTACCATTTGAACCGTCTGCCATTGGACAAATATACAGAGTTCTGCGTTACTCACTTCAGAAAGCAAGGGAAGAACTTGGATGAGACAGTCGTGAGCCGCCTTTACAACCAGTTCGACGGAGTCACTTATTATATGCAGAGGGTAATGAACGAATTGTTCAGCAAGACTGCAGTAAATGCCACATGTGTCGAAGCCGATGTCAGCAAGGCTGTCGACGAGATTATTGCCGTTTCTTCAATCATCTATGAGGATTTGATGTACCAGTTGCCAGAGAAACAGAGCCGTGTATTAATCGCAGTGGCAAAGGATGGATGTGCAGAAAATGTGACCAGCGGGAAGTTCATAAAACGACATGGTCTTGTGTCACCCAATTCTGTGAAATCTGCAATCCCAGCATTGATAGACAAAGGGTTGCTCACCCTAGACAAAGGTATCTACAAGGTTTACGACCTGTTCTTCGCTTTATGGCTGGTTAAGAATTTCTAAACCAAGCAAAACCCCGCCACACGGTGCTTCGTTCGCGCCATGTGGCGGGGTAGATTACGCCTTGCATCCGCTTACTTCTTCACCATAGGTCGTTTATTCTCTTTCTGATTCTTCTATTTTAATCTTGATGTCCCCATTCCGTATTCCCTTGATGAGTTGCGCCGTGAAGTCATCATGCTCATCGTTGGTAAGGTCAAATTCGGCAAAACAGAAAAAATCGTGGTCCTCGGACTCATTTATATAACTCTTCACCTCTTCG